>TARA_B110000114_G_scaffold2143_1_pt1 | contig 23451 bp, 21 predicted proteins | sample TARA_B110000114 | Tara Oceans TARA_B110000114 (sample SAMEA4397311) | marine metagenome | biome: Polar Biome; feature: [SRF] surface water layer (ENVO:00010504); material: water (ENVO:00002006), including particulate matter (ENVO:01000060) such as... | depth 5 m
ATGTCCAACAATCCAAGAGGAAAGCCAGCGCCCTATTATCAGCTCAGCATCGCCTCCAGACTCTGTTTCCTGGTGGCTACCGTTGCACTTTATATTGCCTTTACAATCGGACTAGCCCGTCTGGTCGCACCCGCCATCGATGACGTTCAGATACTATAATTTCCAATTAACCGCTACAAGCCTATTTTTTTCGAGGCTCTGGATAGTACCCAGTTAGATGTACTATGCATTTTGAAAAAATTTGATTCATTACCAACTTTGCTGCTATTGAACTTTTGCAAAGCACACGAAGGCAAAGGCCTGCTCCATTTGGTAGGTTCGACACGCCTATTATACAATCTTGCGTAGTTGTCCCACAGGCTTCTAGTACTTCTTGAGAGGGAAGAGTTTCCAAGTCACCCAAAAGAAGGCAGTTAATGACAGTGCGCCAAGATCCAATAGGTGAATTAGCTTCTAATAAACTGCGTCCCGTTATATGAAAACAGTCTAATGCAACTAGGTCTTCTTTAGGTCCAAATATTTTAGTCTTGGCAGAGATCATATCAAATACTTGTCCCTTTTGACCCAGGTCAAAGGTGTCAAATGCATCAATAAATAAAATTACTGACCCTTGGCCACGGCTTATTGTTGTATCAGAAATGACAGCAGATCCTGGTAACATCACTAGTACATCTGGTGTGTAGGCAAAAAAGCAATTATTTGACGTATTAATTTCCAAAAATTGTCTGGCCGGCTTTCCATAACAATTTTGAACCATAGTCGCGGCCTGAGTTGTCACCTGAGCAAATGCAGAGTCAAATAACTTAATCTTTGAATAAAGCCGATCTCCACGATACATTCCTCCGGATGAGGACTGCTGATAAACAGTCGATAGGAAGGGTATGTTACGATCTAATGCGAATGGTCGTGTCATGTGAAAGGGATATGAAACAAATTGTTTGCCTATTCTAGTTGTTTCACCGAATCTTAAAAATTCCAACTCATAGTGGCCAACACGTTCCGGGATTTCACCCGTTTTATCCACATCTAGATTAAAATTTTTGTAAGTCATAAAAGCAAGACTTCTTCGACAATAAGATCAACTATTTTGTTGATACCCATTTGAGCACGGCAATTTGTTACTATAACGGGTTTACCAGAACGGCTTTCTTTTGACTCTAGCAACATTCTATCCAAGTCTACTCCCACATAGGGCGCCAAATCCTGTTTGTTAATCACCAAAAGATCGCTTTGGAGGCATCCCGGGCCACGTTTTCGTGGTATGTCGTCCCCTCCAGCAACATCAATGACAAACATCCACCAATCAACCAAATCTAACGAAAATGTGGACGCAAGGTTGTCGCCTCCACTTTCAATCAAAATAAGATCTAAATCTGGAAATTTAATTTCTAATTCGTCAGCCGCCGTAATGTTTAGAGTAGGGTCTTCTCTTATAACAGTGTGTGGGCAAGCACCCGCTTCAACCGCTACAACACGTTCAGGATCTATCAAGCCTGATCTCCTGATGCGATCCGCATCCTCTGCGGTTACCAAGTCATTCGTTATAACCGCAATCGAAATATCGATGCTTTTAAACGCTGGTAGCATTTGCTCAATCAGAGCAGTCTTCCCAGACCCTACGGGACCTCCTATACCTACCCTCGCTGCACCCAATTGCTCACTCCTCTTTATTTCTTTCACGTGGTTAATATTTAAGTGGGCCTTATCTCAGCATGTATAATTGGGTTAAAGGCAGTGTTTTTGCTGGCTCGCAGGTGGCCAATTCGCCATCAACAAAGACGTCAAAGCTTTGAGGATCAACCTGAATATCGGGACATGCGTTGTTATGGATCATGTCGGATTTTGTCAGTTTACGTGTACCTTTAGATGGCAAAAGTGGTTTTTCCATTCCGAGAGTATCTGACAATCCGAAATCAATTGCCAAAGGGTTTACAAAGCATGCCGACAAAGCCTGCTTAGCACGACCAAAAGCTCCCCACTGAGGTCTGAGCATAAGAGGCTGACATGTCATCAAAGATGCCGCGCTATCCCCCATGGAACCCCAGGCTATGAAGCCACCTTTGACCACTAATTCCGGTTTGATCCCAAAAAAGCTTGGATTCCAAATGACGACGTCAGCCATTTTTCCTTTTTCTAATGAACCAACGTGCTCAGATATCCCAAAAGTACGGGCGGCGTTAATAGTGTATTTGGCGATAAATCGCTTTATTCTTTCATTATCCCCAATTTTAGTTTGCTCTGAATCTAATCTTCCCCGCTGTTTTTTCATTTTGTCAGCAAGTTGCCAAGTACGACATATTACTTCGTTAATCCTTCCCATGCCCTGACTATCTGATCCCAACATAGAAATTGCACCCAGATCATGTAGTATGTCCTCTGCAGAAATTGTTTGCGCACGGATTCTACTTTCAGCAAAGGCCACATCTTCAGGAATTGAGGGGTTTAGGTGATGGCAGACCATCGTCATATCTAAATGCTCATCAAAAGTGTTGACCGTATATGGGTTTGTTGGATTTGTTGATGAAGGTAAACACCAAGGAAATGAAGCTACCCGAATAATATCAGGGGCATGCCCGCCGCCGGCACCTTCAGTATGATACATATGGATAGTGCGACCCGCAATTGCTTCTATCGTACTTTCTAAGAAACCCGATTCGTTTAAAGTATCTGTATGTATCTGAACTGGAAAATCTAACTCATCCGCTACTTTCAAGCATGTATCAATAGCGGCCGGCATTGTTCCCCAATCTTCATGCAACTTCAAACCTAGGCAGCCTGTCTGCATTTGCTCAACTAAAGATTCTGGCCGATGCGAGTTCCCTCTACCAAGGAAGCCAAAGTTGATCGGCCAAGCTTCTGAGGCCTGAAGCATTTTGCCAACATTGAAAGGCCCACCACTATCAATACCAACTGTAATGGGGCCCAATGACCCACCAAGCATTGTAGTAATTCCAGATGAAATTGCATGTTCACAAAGTTGAGCACTATCAAAGTGTACGTGTACATCAATACCGCCTGCAGTTGCAATCAAACCCTCACAATCGCGAACTGTTGTACTCGCCGAAACAATTAGCTCTGGGTCAACTCCATCCATTGTGGCGGGATTACCAGCTTTGCCAATACCAACAATTTGGCCATTTTTGATACCAAGATCGCCCTTAACAACGCCTAACACAGCATCAATTACAACCACATTACAGAGAAGAAGATCTAATGCGCCTTGCGCACTAGTTACTCCTGCTGCCATTCCAGCGCCGTCACGTAAAGTTTTCCCACCGCCGTGAAGGCACTCATCCCCATACACTGCGTAATCTTTCTCAATTACCGCAACGAGAGAAGTGTCTCCAAGAACTAATCCGTCACCGACAGTGGGGCCATACATTGCAGCATATTCTTTCCTCGACATAATCGCCATTTTAAATCGCCTTTTATATTCCTAGAAATTTCTTTTTACGCGCTTTTGCAAACGCTCGCTCTTTAACTTTTGGGTCTCGTGTGCTTCCGTTTGTCAATCCATTCAAGCCGGACAGCTCCTGTCGCCCACCAAAACTAGTTAATTCAACTGATTTTTCTTGTCCCGGTTCAAACCTTACGGCAGTCCCTGCTGGAATATCCAAGCGCATACCAAATGCTTTTTTACGATCAAAATCTAGGGCTTTATTCACTTCAAAAAAATGATAGTGGCTCCCAATTTGTATAGGTCTGTCCCCCCGATTGATGGCAATAAGGCTCACTTTTTTTCGACCTTTATTAATTTCAATTTCACCATCCTCATGGATCAATTTTCCTGGCTCTAACGCAGGTTCCCCCGCTTCGCCATCGGGACGGATTGGGTCGTGAACCGTCACAAGTTTTGTTCCATCAGGAAATGTACCCTCCACTTGCAACATCGGCAGCATGGAAGACACGCCCGCCATGACATCTTTTTCACTGAGTATTTGAGAACCGAAAGCCATCATCTCTGCGACTGACCGTCCATCACGAGCACCCTCGAGAATTTCATCACAAATCAACGCCACAGTCTCTGGATAATTAAGTTTTAAGCCTCTCAACTTACGCTTTCTAGCCAGCTCTGCAGCAGTGAATATAGTTAGCCGTTCCATTTCTGTTGGTGTTAAAAGCAAAATAACCTCCTGATTTAAATCCCAAAAACCTATTCCTAGGTGGCGCTAAAGTTGACTCGTCTAATTAGAAAACAGCTTTTGCCCAGACTTATTCGGCAAACATAAGGCTATTTCTGATAACGGAACAAAAGACGATATTAATTCACCTACGGCAACTTCGCGCCTTGATTCCACTGTGATAATTGGCAGCAACCGCTTAATTATTCTCTGGACATCAATTGCACCAACCAAGCCCATACGGACTGCAGCAGCCGTGATGTTTGAAATGCATTGATAGCCACTAATTGCCACAACAGTTTGTTCGCTCAGGTTCTGGTCGTACCACACCAAAGCCTGGGCAATTGGCAAATGGCCAATAGCTGTCCCAGATCGGATCCTACTTCGATACTGGCCTGCCCTTTCATTACCCATCCGTTCAAATGTTAGCAGCAAAGCCCCTCCATTACGTTGAGACCCTTTTCTGAGTGGCTCGATTGCCAAGCTTGCCTCTATCTCCCTATCCAACGCTTCAAGTTCTTTTAATGAGGTGCTCAAACGATAGGCCCGGACCAATGCGACACGGTCTCCCAAGGCCCAACGATGCCTAATCTGATTTTCTATAAACCCTTCTAGATCAAATCGACCAATCTCGTCCGATCGTCGATGTGCTGCTTCAAGACCCTGCGAGAATGCAAAGCCCCCAGAAGGAAAAGTGCTGTCAGATAGTTGCAACGCCGCCAGTAGTTCGTTTGACAAAAAAATTATTCCTCCATTTTTCTCCATAAAAGATCACCAGGTTTAAACAAGTCATGCAGCCTATCAGTGTAATCTTTATAACAACTAACCACTACGACATGTAATTCTGTCCCTTGAAAGCGAACTTTCCAGTGCAGATTTCCAGCATGATACCCAAGTTGGATAGCTAATGCTGGGGTACTAGCTGTGATAACAAGCCACTTCTGCTTACTGGCACATATTATAATTGCCCGATCGGTTTCCAAACATAATACAGAGCCATCTTCCAATGCTATATTACGAGGGATAGAAATTGCGACTTGATGATCTTTATCAGTTTTTACCTTCAATCTATGCCTTTTAAGATCTTCTGGTAGAAGAGTTATCGTCTCAACAAGGTTTTGATGATCTAATTCGTGTAGTAATTTGGAAATTCGTGCATCAGACACGTGTCCAAAAATAGAGCTAATACGCTTCATTCTATCTACCGACATTAGATTTTATAAACCCAAGAAAATTTCTCTTTTTTCTAATTTTAATCACTTCTTTTTTCCGGATTATCATTAGGGCTCAATAGTTCGTGTGCATTTATAATAGCACTGGCAATATCAACCGTAGTAATTCTTTTAGACATAGCTTGCTTCCGAATTTTTTTGTAAGCTTCACTCTCATTAATTCCAGTTTGTGACATTAAAATTTCTTTAGCTTTTGAAATTCTAACACTAGCAGAAAATTCCTTTTCTAACTTACAAAGTTTACTTTTTATTTTCTCTCTCGCAAGCCAAAGATTACGTGCAACTGTTAGATTTGCTAAAAATCCAAACGAGCGAATTGGTTTTCCTATTACTGCAAAAGCATTACAATCTAAGATTGTTTGAAGAGTTTCAGGATTTTCATATGAAGTAATAACTAGGAAAGTTATACTATTATCTTCTATACTAGATGCTAGCTTTAAAATATCAGTTCTATGTGACATTTCAATACTTAATAACACTACATCAACTGATTTATTTATATGTTCGGGCATCGGCCAGGTAGTTTCGCACGTACAGCCAATTCGTTTTAAATGATCTTCTATCATCAACCCATCCTCGTCGGGTTGATGAATCAATTGAACTTTTAATCCTTTTAAACTCTGAAGCAAATTATTAACCCCATTTCACCAAGGCTATAAGTAAAGTGTTTAATTAATATTCTATTTTAAATATTATCCAATTTCGTAACAGTTCTTTTTAGCTCAAGAAAATTTAGTAATTCATATATATTTTAAATCTATAGGCCGGGTGTAATTTGGTTCACTAATCTAATTACTAACATGTTAGTAATTAGATTGATATACTAATTTGACTTGTGATCGTGTACTTTTTTAAATAAAAATATATAATTATTTGATCCATCTAAAGTTTCCTCTAATTCAGCACTTCCTGACATATTTTGTATATTTAGAAAATAATCTCGCACTGTATGACAGGCACGGACAGAAACTGCTTGCTTATACATCCAAACGCCCCTCTGCTGATCAACTTTATGAGTGATAAAGAGCGCCTCACTTGGATTGTCAGAAATGCCAATATGCCATTGTGAAAAATCACTTCCGAGTTCTCTCACATATCTCATTATCTCAAATTTTATTTGTTGAACGCTCAAAACCATTTTGTTTTCCCCAGTTTAATTGTCTACCGTATCAACTCGGCGACGGCATAAGAGCTATTTGATTTTTATATTGGCCTGTTTTAGCTCTCCAGCTCGCAAATAACTGCTGACCTTGGGACTTCTCTTCGACAGACATTTCCTTCACCATAGATTCTAAAGCATCAAGGGCACTGCCTATTCCATGCTGTGCTGCCATCGTGAGCCAGAGGTACGCCTGTGTTCGATCTTTAGTGACCCCCGTGCCCTGCGCAAACATGAACCCCAGTCTTGATTGAGAGGGGTAATGACCGTTTTCGGCTGCCTTACGATACAGCTCCGCCGCGCGGGTTTGATCTTTCTCAACGCAATCACCCTGAAAATAAATCTGAGCTAAGTTGAACAAACCATTAACATCATTATTGCTGGCAGCCTTTTCTAACCAGAATAATCCTTTTTTGATATCTTTTACTACTCCTCGGCCCATGAAATAAAATGCTCCAGCATTTGATTGAGCTAAAACATTTCCCTTTTTAGCGGCAGATTCATATAATTCTAAAGCTTTTTCATCGTTTGCTTCAACACCATCGCCGTTAGCATAGCACGACCCCAACCAAGCAAAAGCCTCTGCGTCACCACTTTTAGCAAGAATTTCCCATATGCCAATTGCTTTAAGAAAATCACCCTTTGAATAAAGATTGCGCGCCTGATCTTGCAATTTGATGGAAGTGTTTTTCGCCATCAACCTCGCCCTCTCTGCAACATTCTTGCGTCCATAATAGGAGCATTCCCAAATTGTTCGTGTACCGCTGTCACCCGGGTAATTAAATATCGGTGCATCTCATAGGCCGCCTTATTAGTTTCAGTCGGCAAGGTAGACCCAATCGTTTCTGGTCGACTGGAAGTGTTCCAATTAGAAAGTTCGATTTGTTCTTGACTGGCTGCGCTTCCAATAATCTGTAATTGTTTTAATGCAGCTTTAAGGTCCTCAGGCGAACCACCAGACACAAAACATCTTACCAGCGTATTCCCAGGGCCCGTTGATTGTAAAATAGCGATAACGTTTGTTGCACCTATCTGGCCGTTCAATAAATTAGGGTATCGCCAAGCTGGCGGGTTGTCCCAAAGCGCTTCTCTCATAAACTCTTTGCCAAAGAGTTTCCAGTTGCAGGAATGATCCTGCCATTCAAATTTTACGTCTATATTGTCATTTTCACGCCAACCCTCAGAAAGCGCATTAGTTATTTCAAAGTCGTCAGATAACGGAAGGCATTGTGGGTTCACATTAACGAAAATAACAGGCCCGATAGTAGTGTAAGCGACATCACGCAATTTTTCCGGTACTAACCCAAGGAATTTATACATTTCATCAGAGTTCCCGCCTTCTTTTGACGCCTTCATAGCCGGGGCGTCCCGAGTATAATTACAAGACGCAATTGTACATTTAGTTTGTTTTCCAGTGCGACATTGCACCGGAACAAACCGACAACCGCCGTGTTGGTGCCTATTAAATCTAGCCTGAATAGATTTGTTGGGAAGCCGTTGCACGTGAATACCATGGAAGCCAACAGTAAAGGGCAGCAAGTCTCCTGAACTTTTGATTTCGTGCGTTAGCCCAATAGCAACCCAATCCCGGGTCCATATATGCTCATTCTCAAGTTCCAGAAATATTTTTGACCGATATGCGACAGGATGAAGAGTTTGAGCAATACCAAACGGGAGATCAGATTTCTCATAGGTCGTTAACTCAGTAAGATTTAACCTCTCGTCAAAGTAACCAAACTCTGGATGCATTAGATCTGCTTGCAAGGACATTTATTAACCTCCTACCTTTCCCTTCCCCAGATTATTGCTGGAGAAGGGATCTGGTTTTATTACACTTAGGCTTTATTAGAAGGTGGGTCGTAGTCAGCTCGACCACGATGAATATATGCCTCTTTTGGTGCATCAGGCAAAGGTCCGTCTTGCATAAACCGATTCAAGACATTTCCAGTTAGTCGAGAGATATTGTTGTCCCCGTTATTCCAAGGAAGTGATCCGCAATAAGCAATCGAACTGAACGCGAAACATCCCCCACCATTTGGTGTCTCATGAAACGCAATATCGGATCGCACTCTGGGGTGCTGAGTTCCATCAAGCCCTTGCTGGTTGAAACCAAAATCTTCCATGACCAATAGATACGCCTCCGTATGCCGCCCCGCAGAGGTTGCAACGACCATGGTGTGTGGCGGAGACCCAAGCATTGTATCCACAATATCAAGTTCAGTACCTGCCGCTCCCCCTCCAACAAAACCGAAATTCCCAAGTTTTTCTTCGAACTCAATCCCCTCAAATGCCCATGAAACTCGCGGATCGTTAGATTCTTCTGTTCTTGAATAGTAAGACGAGATGTCGAAGCCCTCTGACGACATGCCAGTACCGGCAACAGAGTGTAGATACCTACCACGATATCTCCACATCCCACCCAATTCACCTGTCCCTTGATGATAATACTCACCAGGATCTGCTCGCCAAGTTCTAATTCCAGATTCGCAGCGGCGCATTTCGGTAAGCACTCCACGCCCTAAGTCTTCGTAAGAGGGATGATAGGAATGAATCCAGTACCAAGCATCTGCCCCCATATACATAAGTCGTCCACCTTGTTGGGTATAGTTATGCAAGGCATCCAATTGGGTTCCTGTATTGTGCTCGGGATGCGAACCAGTGATGATTACATTGTATTTTTCAAGTCTAGCGAGACCGTCATAGGTTACATCCTCATCTGTAATACAATCATATTCGTAGCCCATCTGTTCCAACCAACAGATCAAGTGCAAATCGGCGGGATACTGCCACGGCGCCTGCATAAGAAAGTGATCGTATTTAGGACGCATCGACAATATTGGTCTTAAGCGCGTAGATAGACAAATTCCCGAGCCGTCGGTGTGAGTATCATAAATTGATCCACCGTATTCACGATGCTCGCTCAGATACATATTTTGATCCTGCATGATAGGAACTCTATAGACTAAGAGCTCTGCTCCACCAGCATTGTTGGCCAGATGTTCATTTGCATAAGCCATGTAACTAATTGTGGGAACCATAACTGCAATTTTGGCCTGTTCTTTACCAATTTCTGGAACTACCCAAAAAGGGATATAGTCTTCATCTCCATCTGCAGTTGTCAATTTAGCTGCATAAAAAGCACTGTTCTGACCGTTAGGGACATCCCACTCAAAATCCATTTCCCAACGTGCATCATCTATATCGTCATCATGAAAATGGATTGCACCATACTCAGACTCAGCATGCTTCCAGTCGAAATTATGCCCAGAAAAATTATGCCCCGTCATCGCTCTAGTAGGACAATTAACGATCGCTAAATCAAAAAGGTAAGGGCCCTTGTCCTTCCCCACGATTGTATTGATACCATCTGAGAAATCCCATGAACCAACGATTGTTTTTGACAGCTCGCCAGTAGGCCCACTATTCCTTCGCTCCGTCAAACCCGATTGAGCGCCAAGCTTCATTGTTTCAATATCCTGTCGACTTAACGCTTCTCGGCAAAGTCTTGGGCTGTCGATTTTCCCGTTATAGTGACCTGCCATAACAACACCCTGAGGTCGAGACGATTTTGCGATATCATCCTTGGTCATGCTACCAGTGTAACAGGCCACCGTGAACGGCACGCCCTCAGCATTTTTTAATTTAGTATTTAAAACGGTTTTGACAGGTAAAATAGTTGGATCCAAGGCATACTGAATTTGCGGTTCATGATATAAGACAACCTGACCAGTTTTAGCGTCAAAACTAGCCGCGCAAAAATGCCATGCATGGTCGCGGATAGGTGCGTCAGTCGTTATTGAATGACCGTTTATACGCACTTCTAGACATCCAGCTTCATTTATAAAAAGACCATAGCCCTTTCCGTTTTCCCATTTTCCCATTAGCCCCTGTGCGCCATGGCGCCAATACTTTGGGTGCGTTTTAGGCGTTGTGGGCCAAATCCAACACTGCATTGTGAAAGATTCTAAATGGAATTGCGGTTTGTCTAGAGCATAGCCATAAGATCCAGAATGAATAACCTGTCTGCGTCCCTTATACTCTCCATTACATTTAGCTGGAATAAGTTCTTCTAATAATCCTGGACCACGAGGATTAGTATCCCCGTTAATCATCTTCATAATTTCGACCTTATACTTAGTTGGGCCGTTAGAATTTACATAAAAATTTATCTTTTTACCTGGGTTCACACCGAACAAGTCAGCGTAGCCCGTGAGACGCATAGCAGTCATTTGTCTTTTCCCTTCACAAACTTCCTAAGTTAATTTTGCAATGTTTAAGTTACAGTCCAGTTATCATCACGACGCTTCCAGCCTTCATGGAAATGCTCCACCTGTCCGTCAGTTTCTTCCATTTCATCCAGTCGCATCAAAAAAATGTCATGCTGCGGATCTTGCTCATTGTCATAAATTTTATCATTCACAAACTCTGGAGGCACACCCCGAACGCCCGCTAAGCGTCCAATACGCCACGACTTATCCACCTCAGTGCAAATCACTACCAATTTTCTTTTGCCATTCGCAGGCATAGCGGCTCGCATTCTCAGAAGTACACGGTTCAATACAAAATCTTCATGGATCCCACCACTAACGGCCGTAGTGTCTCCCGGTGTCTCACACCTAAGTATAGTGCATCCAGCGACACCTTTCATTGAATCGATACAAGCCTTGTGTTCAGCTATAAGGCGATCTCTTTCAGCGCTTCCTTTTTTAGGTATTGCCCTCATCATATTCTCCTCTCTGGCTAGGGAAGTTTTCCCGTTTTAGTGATTATTAAAAGTTGGTGTTGTTTCAGACTGTCATGTGTTTTTCCACAACCTCATCTGTAAGTTCCATTATTGGCCCAGATGCTTCGATCTTCCCATTGTCCATCATTATAAAATTATCACCTAGTTTACGTGCCATTTTTATGTGCTGCTCTGTTAAAATAACTGTGATCCCAAGCTTTTTGTTCAACATCTGTAATGTCTCGCCTATTTCAGTTACGATATTAGGCTGGATGCCTTCTGTGGGTTCATCCAATAATAAAATTTGAGGATCCACAGCCAAAGCACGAGCAATTGCAAGTTGCTGCTGCTGACCTCCAGACAAAAGCCCAGCCTTTCTATCGAGATTGTCTTTCAGATAAGGAAATAAATCGACGCAAATTTCAGGAACTTCTTTAACTACGTCTTTGCGAGCGAACGTCCCAAGCATAATATTTTCACGAACCGTAAACTTACTGAGAATCTGTCTGCCCTGAGGGATATATCCGATCCCAAACTTGGCGCGTTCATCGGTTCTTTTGGAGTTTATGTCATTGCCGTGTAATTCAATTCTGCCTGTCGTTTTATCCATAAGTCCCATTATGGTCTTCAGTAGTGTTGTTTTCCCAACCCCGTTTCGCCCAAGTACACATAGGCATGAACCCTCTGGAACCTCGAAAGATACTTCGCGTAAAATTTTAGTATTACCATAGTAAGAAGAAATGGAATCCAGCTTAAGAAACATTACTCATCCTCTGTTCCAAGATACACGTTTCGGACTTCTTGGTTTTTTTCAATTTGTTCGATGGAGCCTTTTGCCAGCAAGCTACCCATATGCATTACAGTCACCACATCCGCGATCCGGCGCACAAATCCCATATCGTGTTCCACCACGATCAGCGTTTTAATTTTTTTTAATTCGTTTAAAATATCGACGGTTTTCGAAACTTCGCCTTCAGTCATACCAGCAACTGGCTCATCCAGTAAAAGCAGTGGAGCATCTTGCATCAACAGCATACCAATTTCGAGCCATTGTATTTCTCCGTGTGAAAGGTTTCCTGCCATTTCTGGCAAACGATGGCTAAGCCCTACTTTATCGGCTATTTCATCCATTTTCGTTTTATAGTTTTTAGACGAAAAACTGAAAATATTTTTTATTGGATTGATTTCAATACTATGAGCCACGGCAAGATTTTGTTCTACTGAAAGCTCCCTGAAAATTGCAGGAATTTGAAATTTCCTTCCGATTCCAAGGCGGCAGATTGCCTGCTCCGCTTTGCCTGTAATATCAACTCCGTTTAATATAATTTTTCCTGAAGAAGGCGCTTGTCGACCGGTTATAAGATCAAGAGTTGTGGTTTTTCCAGCCCCATTAGGGCCAACAAGACAGCATAAGCTATTTTCAAATACCTCCAGACTAAAATCGTTAATTACATGGACTGCATCAAAGTTCTTATTCAAGTTTTTAAGCTCTAACATTCCCGCCATATCCGTGCCCCTAATCCACTCGCTTCGGTTCTGAATTAGAACCTTTTGTGCCAGAACTATTACTAGAAAAATAACCTAGAATAACTTCAACAAGGCCTGCGAGACCTCCGGGAAGAAAGCGGACTACTAATATAAAGAAAAACCCTAGAATGAGTAGCCAAGTACTCAAAAACTGATCTCCAAGGTAACTTTGAGCACCTTGAACCATGAACGCTCCCAACATGCCCCAAAGTAACGATGCACGCCCACCAATGGCCACCCAAATCACCATTGATATACTAAAGCCGACATCAAACTGACCTGGCGAAACGTACTGCGTTAGCATGGCAAAGCAGCAGCCTGCAATTGCCGCTATGAAGCCTGAGAAGGCATAAATAATTGTTTCATACAGAGCAACATTATACCCTAAGAATCTAGTACGCTCCGGATCATTTTTTTGAGCTTGAACTATTAGCCCAAACTTACTCTGGGTAATTAACTTTGCGACCACCGTACACAAAAGAAGAGCCACAAAAACAACCCAAAAAGATACGGAAGAGTAAGGGTCTACAAGGTAAGGTCCAACCTCCAGCGCCATAGGCGGAGTAATACCGTTGACACCGTTCGTAAGGTACTGAAGATCAATGAAAATTGTATAAAAAGCGCTTAACATTGCGAGAGTCATGATCGCAAAAAATGGACCAGAAACCCTACCCCAAAACATAAGTCCACCAAAAATAAGGCAAAAAAGTGTGGGAACAATTAATGCTAATGAAATGCCCGCCCCCGCGTTCCAAAAAGGTTCCCAAATAGCTGGAAGCGTCTCCACGGCATTATTCAACATGAAAGGAGGTATACGGTCCTCTAAAATATCTTGAGATTGCAGTTGCATGGTCATAGCCATGCCATAGGACCCCAATCCAAATGCAATGCCTTGCCCAAGGTTAAGTATCCCGCCAAACCCCCAACAAAGGCTTAGCGACAAGGCCAAAATCCCATAAACCCCATATGTAGAAAGCTGATTGAGTAAAAAAACATCGTCGCCTACAATGGTAGGTATGCAAGCAAGAAATATGAAAAACACTACATATACCGCCCACTGATATTTTACATTGTTGTATGGATTAATTCGCATTTTACCTTACTCTTCTTGACAAGCTTTTATTCTCATATCCAAATCTAACGTCGGCCGCTCCCAGTGCTGAGCAACCCCTGAGGCCTGAACCGAAGAAGAACTACGATCAAAATGAAAAGCAGACCTCGCGCCATGGTGTCGTTGAAGATGAATGCGAAAATTGACTGAATTTCTCCAGCTAAAGTACTGGCAAAAACAGTTCCAAGAATACTACCGCCACCTGTTACTACCATCAGGAACGCCTCGACAACGTAATGCATTCCCATCGTGGGAAGAACAATGCTTAACGCTCCAAACATGGCTCCAGCAGCACCTGCCAATCCGGCGCCAAACGCAAATGTAATTGAGTATACTTGTGCTGCGTTTATTCCAAACGAAGCCGCCATTTCTTTATTTTGCGTAACAGCACGGATCTTTATTCCCAGCCTAGTTCTGTAAAAAATGAACCAAGTTATGAATAACAATATTAACGCTACAGCGATCAAGAACAGCCTAAAGGTCGAGAAATTCAATATGCCAAGCTCTAGATTCGTCGACAAGAATTCTGGCATTGCTATGTATTTCACATCGCTCCCAAATATTAATCTAGAGGACTGCATCAACACCAAAGACACCCCCCACGTTGCCAAAAGGGTATCTAAAGGTCTGTTATAAAGATAACAAATGAGATTTCGTTCAATTACGAAACCAATTATTCCAACAATAAAGAAAGCGCACGGAATACATAATAAGAAAGGCATACCCATTGTGCTCTGTAATGTGTATGTTGAATAAGCGCCAAGCATAATAAACTCGCCGTGCGCCATGTTAATAACTCCTGCAGCGCCGTAGATCACAGCAAGCCCAAGCGCAGAAATTAATAAAATACTCCCGATACTTATACCTAATATTAGCGGATTTACGATCGAAGCTAGCATTTTTCTCAATTCTTCTATTTTTGGTTATTTGGGTGTAGATATCAGCCAACCATCAACGCAGGCAGTTGGCTGAGTTTGTTTTTCTTAAATCAAGTCCACTTTAAGCTTACCATCCAGCCCTAAGAGACCGTCCGCAGTACACTTTCCAGAATCCGGGTAAATCGAGAATGGGTCAGGAGCCACATGATCAGCAGCTTCCTTAATAACTTTGAAGCTGCCATCTGCCTGGCATTGCCCGATTTTTGGCTTCAGCCACGTATTAAAGTTATCTCCATCGATCCATACAAGGCCTTCAGGTGAGACGTCTGCCTCGACCTTAACGCCGGCAGCGGCATCTCTGATTTTACGGGGTGTGACATCTGTGACGCCATGCATGTCAATGGCTTTTTCCAAGGCATTCTTGAACACATACGCAGAAAGATAAGTTTCCTCCATATTGTAATGAGTGTATCCATTTTTGCCGTAGGGGCTCGATAAAAACCCATCTACGAATTTTTCATTTGTAGGGGTTTCTATGGTCTGAAAATAAGGTGCGGACAAGAAGTGTCCTGCACCATACTCAGCCCCCATAGCAGCAGTCTCAATCTCCCCGGTCGTCAGAGAGGCTATCGGCATTTTATCAACTTTAAGACCGGCTTGTTTAAATTGACGGTGGAATGCAATGTCAGATGCACCAACAACCGTCGAAAAGATAAAGTCCGGCTTGGCAGCTCTAATTTTCTCTATGACTGGGCCAAATTCCGACGAACCCAACGGGATATACTCTTCTCCAAGTAACTCTCCACCGGACCGCTCCAACCAGACTTTTGCATTTTTGTTAGACTCTTTTGGCCAAACATAATTAGATCCAACAAAAAACACTTTAGGGCCAAAATTATCCACCATAAATGGAATAAGATCGAAAGAGTGCTGGTTCGCTAAGGGGCCAGTGCCAATACAATTTTGAGTACATTCTGCACCCTCGTAGCAGGTTGGGTAAAAGAGCAGATTGTCCTGCTGCATCACAGTAGGCAAAATTGCCTTGCGACTTGCAGAGGTGTAACATCCGAATATCGAAATAACCTTATCACGCAAAATCATTTCTTTTGTCTTGGCAGAATATACTTTGAAATCTGACTTAGCGTCAACAATTACAGGCTCAATTGGCATACCTTTCACACCACCGGCAGCATTTATTTCATCAATGGCATACTGCATCACCAAAGTAGAATCTTCTTCGGGGACTGCCAAACTGCCTGTCAGTGAAAATAAAAGCCCAACTTTTATCGGAGAATCAGCTTTTAACGATGTCGCAGCTTGTGCTCCTGGTAACCAAAGATTGGGAGCCGCTAGGGCTAAGGAAGATAATGCTGCAGTGTTCAAAAATTTTCTTCTTGTGAATGACATATTTCCGTACCTTTCTACATTAATTAATTTGGGTTATTTAAGCTTTGACAAGCGTACGAGAAGCAATGTTGTTCTGAAATGTAAAATTTCTAGATCTAACTTGCGCTAAACGTAAAATTTTCAGGTTTAACTTGAACGAATTCTTAAAATTTGCCGTAGAGTAGTCCGGATTCGGCAATAAGAAATATTAATTTCAGCGCGTTGCAAGCTTTTAACTATCTGCCTTGTTCAACCACATTGTTTCACTAGGGGATAATTTCTTGACCACTCGGAAACAATAACTCACAGTCTGGGAGTAACTGCAAGTACAATTTATTACTTTGTAAAAATAACTATCAAAACTTTTAACTTACACCAGAATAATCAAAATTAATGGTGACTTTCCACGATAAAAAGTGTAGTAGCGATCCAAATTTATTTTGATTGATATGACGTTATTATATTCTCTTAATCATGTCATATTGATTGTGATAGATGCTATGCCGTATAAAATAATGAATAAAAGGCTTAGAATCATTATCACGGAAGAGGCCTAGAATAATTATCACGACAGGTTTTACGTTACTTAAGGGTTATCAAAAAATAGGTCCTTAAGTGGGAACTTTTTGAAAAAATCGAACTTAGTAAATTAGCTTTCGCTTCCCTCACCTCGCCATCATGAGTGTTTTTAGATTGAGGATACTAATTGGACAAACATATCTCCATTGTAATTCAGAGTATCAAAAATACCCTCATAGGCTTAGCCCAAATCATGCTTCAACCGTCTGTTGGTGTTGGAATGGTTTTCCTAGTAGGCTCAGCTATCAATTCTGTGCCACTGGCTATTTTAGGTCTTATTGGAAGCGCGGCTGGTACTCTAACTGCAGTAATTTTCGGGTTCAGCCCAAAGGATATCCGAAACGGTTTGTTTGGATTCAATGGTGCTTTAGTGGGGTTTGGGCTGGGTTATTTTTATAGCCCCATATTATCACTGGTCATTTTTGTCCTTCTAGGTGCCTCTGCATCAACCATCATTATGCAATATATGCGGCTCAAAGGGTGGCAGCCATTTACTTTCCCGTTCGTCATTACCACCTGGTTAATCATGCTGTTATTTACAGCAACAGGCTCGTTTGAGATAATTCCTTGGTCGCTTGGCAAAGGGGACCGTTTAAATTTTATGCAAGCCGTTTTCCGAGGAACTGGGCAAGTTTTTTTTCAGGAATACGCAGTTACTGGACTTCTTTTAGTTACTGCAATTACAATAAATAATTGGGTTGCAGGCATTTTTACCATTGGTGCGTCCTGTATCGGCATGCTGGTGGCACTGTCCTTTGGTTTGCCCACCGACGCAATCAATCTTGGGCTATTTGGGTATAACGGTGTTCTTTGTGCAATCGCATTTGCAGGCAAGTCGTTGCGCGATATCGTTACTGCACTTGTCGCAATATTATTGTCTTTTCTAATCTACTGTGGAGTAATCTACATAGGTATCCCCGCGCTTACATTTCCTTTTGTGCTCGCAGCTTGGATCACTTTCTGGGGACGTGGGTGGCTAGATAAAAAACTATCAATGCGTTAGGTTTTTGCGGGTATGGCGAGGGGCAAAAATTTAACTGCACCGCCTGACATTTTCGCAACAACTTCTAGTATTGATCTGTTTCCCTCAGGCACAGGCTCAATCACAGCAAGAAATCTCGCCAAAGGGCCCATCAAAAAGGAGCGAAAAATCCGTCGCAACTCCCGTGCACCAAATCGCGTATCAAACCCTTTAATTGTAAGAAAATTCATTACCTCTTCATCGATTGAGATATGTATATTTCGAGCTGATAATCGTTGGTTGAGAAGCTGAACTTGATACTCCACGAGTAAGCGCATTGTTGATGCATCCAACGGCAAAAGTTGCGCGACGTGATCAATCCGGTTAACAAATTCAGGAGGATAGACCTTTAATAACTCAGAAATGATAATGCTGTCCTGTCTTCGCTCTTGATCCGAACACATCGACGGGAACGATTCTCTGAAAGACCTCGAAAATCTGGAAAACAATGATAAGTTCGTCGAAGCGCCAATATTACTGGTCATAAAAATAATGGAGTTCCGAAACGAAATTGTTCGTTCGCCAGAGGCTACAGTCAAAATACCATTATCAAGAACATTCATTAAGGCTAAAACCACTTCATTGCTGGCCTTCTCCAACTCATCAAATAAGACAATACCCGGCAAGCTACTAGACCCTTCTATCTTTTCCTGATCCAACAGTGTCATGCCCTCTTTTGACCCCACATAGCCTGGAGGAGAACCCGAAAAAGACGCCGCGTAATGTTCTTGTGAAAGCGTGTTCATGTCGATACGACACAATGCTTCTGATGTGCCATGCACTGCCCTTGCAACACTGCGCACTGACTCAGTTTTTCCTACTCCAGTCGGCCCAGTAAATAGGATAGATGCCAACGGTTTCCGGGGATCTGACAGACCAACACATGTTACTTTCATGATATCTACTAGCAGGTTAATTGTATTTTTCTGTCCAAAAATTGTTTTTTCAAGCTCACCTCGCACCTCTTCAGGCGTAAAAGAGTACCTATTTTGATAGATCGGGTTAACCAATAAATCAGCTGAATCGGAGTGGCGTGCCTCCTCATGCGTCAGCCGTTCACCTTCCACCATTTTCCGCTTATTTTCCTCAATACGGTCCGTCAAAAATGGCATTATTAATCTCCCATCTATTGTCTTTTGAAGCACGCACTGGGCATCATCAGTGCGTGCCACTCTTACAAAGTTATCCGTGTTCTTTTTCTGTAGCTCCGGTGGGGAGGTTACCAACTGGTGCCGATGCCACACCCACATGCTTTCGGGTAATCTTTTCTACGTCATCACGGGTTTTTTCTGCATCGTTAACCCAGTTACGATAGAATTCGAAGGGGCAGTCTGGGACGCCACGGTCGCCATCTCCGGAAGCATGGACACCGGTATACCCACGATGCAGCAGCTTGAAGAGATGGTTTTGCGACTGATCATTGGCCCTAGCATCACGAATTTGAGACACTGAAAGCTGCGCATACTGAATGCCCATATCTTCTTCGCCACATTCCCCAAGCGTTCTGCCATCAAAACCAATAATCGCTGAGTGGCCAAAATAACTGTAGACCCCATCAAAACCCGAGGCATTTGCAACAGCCACATAACAATTGTTCGCCCAAGCCATCGCTTTGGACATCAGCACCTGTTGCTCCTTAGCAGGGTACATATAGCCTTGGCATCTCACGATCAATTCGGCTCCACGCATCGAACAATCACGCCAAATTTCTGGGTAATTGCCGTCATCGCAAATAATCAAAGAGATTTTCATGCCCTTGGGTCCATCTACAACGAATGTTTCGCTACCAGGTGACCATCCTTCAATGGGGCACCAAGGTATAATCTTGCGATATTTCTGAACAATATCTCCTTTATTATTCATTAAAATTAATGTGTTATACGGGTTTTTATGTGGGTGCTGTTCATGCTGCTCACCGGTAATCGAGAATACCCCCCAAACGTTAGCTTTTCTGCAGGCACGGGCAAAAATTTCAGTTTCGGCGCCAGGGATCTGCGCCGCGGTTTCAAACATTTCCTTAGAATCGTACATGATACCTTGTGTGCTGTATTCCGGAAATATCACCAGATCCATGCCTGGCAAACCAGTCTTCATTCCAATCAGCATTTCACCAATTTTTTCAGCATTTTCAAGAACTTCGGCCTTAGTGTGAAGCCTAGGCATTTTATAATTTACTACCGCAACACCTACTGTGTCCGGGCTACTTGATATGTCTCCATGTCTCATATTTTTTCTCCTGTTAAATGAGTGAAGTGTCGGCCAGCCAGTCGGCTTTGCACGAAAAGAAATTGATTTGAGTGTTTAGGGTAATCGCTGAACTAGAACATCACAGTAATGCTCTAAGCCTCACAAAAAAAGAAAACTTGGGTTTCCAGCTTTGGATCTTTAACTGCTTAGAATTACACTCATAAGTGGCAACGTTGCCACTAGTTGGTGCTTCTGTACTGAAGCGTTTATAACCCTACGCGAGACCTCTGTAGTGCCACGGTCAGATGTTAACCAAGAAATAGAGATAATTCTACCAAGTAATTATAAAGTTGATGATGTAATGATTTTTTCAGCCACATACTTGAGTATTTGAATGTAAACCTTTCGATATAGTTCATTCTCTTGCCGTAAATTTCTTTTATAAGTTCAGTTATTGCATGTTCTATAAAGACCTCTGCACAGTTTCTGTATCCCTTAAACTGGTGAATTTTGTATGCTTTAGAAAATCACATTGGAGTTTTTATGGATATTTTCAGCTAAGAGAGCGCGCGTCCGATTGGGGACTAAAATGTCTTGTGCAAAGTTGACGCGCTTATCGATTGGTCTTTGGTTTTGCCACTTCTGAAGAGCGGTTTGAATCGATCGGGTCTAGACCCCTAGGGATATGATGAGATTGTTTTGTTTAAATGTCTGCTGATTGGCCAATAGCATGGGCTGTCTGACCCAAAACTGAAAGAAAGTTTGGGAGTGCGGCTTGGTTTCATGCTGTTCGCAGGGCTTGATTTGCATTGCACCGTTCCGGATAAAACAACCCATTACTGATACGAGTTACTATTTTACCTAATACGCAGAAAATTCAATCCGCCAGGCAAGTATATATCACCTTCTACTGACCAACTTTCATATGCAACTGCCCATCCTGCCAGCTATCTGAGCCACGAGTGCCTACATCAGCATAACGATAGCTCTTAGTCCGGCCACAGATCGTAGCATCATCAAGAAGCAACGGGGCAATCTAATAGTCCTAGCGCTGTCGGCGCACATACTGCTCCAACTAACATTGTTGTAGGTGCGTACGAAAAAGAGAAGATACTAGGACGTTAGCGGAAGCTATCACGTCCAATACTTCAACTGAAAACTTAGGTATTACAGAAAGTCAGAAAATATGCATAATTTAATTATTCAATGGCTTATTCCTTTATTGTCTTTTCTTCTTCGTTAATACCAGCTAACATTTTAGAGGAAGAGCAAATTAAGTCATTAGGGCATCCAAAAATTTTTGAGATTATGACAATGTATTTGTATCTTTAGTATACTTTAGCCGAGAAAACAGTAAAGCGCGGCTATTTTTTGATATGAAGAAACTGCTTCATGTTCTTTATTACGCTAAAAATATGGGTTAATTGGATTACTTTTGTAATTAATAAATTTGTTCATATTGGTAAAAAACAGCCCAAGTCAAACTTTCACATTTTTGTCAATAAACTAGCGGGTGATACTATGACCTTAAGACGTCCAGATACAAAAGAGCTTGAACAAATTGGTAAGAAAACAGGAATTGAACTGACCCAGGATGAACTAGCTGTGCTCCAACCAATAATTGCGAAAGTTTTGGATGGATATGATGTTTTAGATCAGTTTCCAGATCCAGTCAGGGAGGTAATCCCTGCTGTCAGAATACCGAGTTCTAGACCTGAAAAAGCTGAAGACCCACTTAATGGAATTGTCAGGTATTGCAGTGTCCGAGCGACACCTTTGGTTGAAAGTGGTATTTTATCTAACAAAAATATTGGGCTAAAAGATACTATTTGTGTTGCGGGTTTGCCGATGACTTGCGCATCTCGCCTATTGTATGACTACACTTCAGATATTGACGCCACGGTCACGAAGAGAATTCTAGAAGCGGGGGGACATATTACAGCGGTAATGAACACCGATGATTTTGCTTTTTCTGGAGGTGGGCATACCAGTGTTTATGGGGCCGGACTAAACCCAGTGGATCCAACATACGCGCCGGGCGGATCGTCGCATGGCTCAGCAACGGCGATTGCCAGCAACCAAGTTGATATAACATTAGGGGGCGATCAAGGGGGGTCAATTAGAATTCCTGCTTCATTTTCAGGAATAGTGGGACATAAACCAACTCACGGTTTGGTACCTTACACTGGTATTGTTGGGTTTGATCAAACAATTGACCATGTTGGACCGATGGCATCTACAGTTGAAGATTGTGCGCTTATGTTAGGAGTTATCGCAGGCAAGGACGATACCGCAATTGATCCACGGCAACCAACTAATATTTCAGTGCCAGACTACATTTCTATGCTGAGCGGGAGCGTAAAGGGGCTCAAAATTGCAATAGTGAAAGAGGGTTTTGAAACAGCGCATGCAACTCAATCCGTCAACGCGGCGGTACTTGGAGCGGCAGAAAAGTTAAGGTCTATGGGAGCAGACGTGGCTGAGATTTCAATCCCAATGCATACCAGAGTACCGCCCTTATGGAACGCCGTAGCCATCGAAGGAGGGCTGTCTAGCTTTAATAGCGGTCATGCCGCGTACCAGACAAAAGGATACTATAACGCTCGTCTGATCAGCGCTATGATGCGTGGATTGAAGACACACAGCCATGATTTATCTCCAACGGCCAAAATGGGCGCGTTAGTAGCTGAATATATGCGAACAAAATACGATGGTGTTTTTTATGCCCGTGCGCAGAACATGTCGCGCATTCTTACAGAAACATATAACGCAGTTTTTGAAAACGTTGATCTTTTGTTAATGCCAACAACTCCCCAGAGAGCACACAAGCTACCTGCATTGCCAGAGATTGATCGTAAAGAACACATAGATCAGGCCTTGAATATGGTGGCGAATACCGCGGCCTTCGACCTAACTGGACATCCTTCTATTTCGGTTCCTGTGCACTCAGTAGATGGGATGCCAATCGGTCTAATGTTGACTGGCCGGCTTTTTGACGATGCAACAGTTTTGCGAGCCGCTCACGCTTACGAACAGTCATGCTGATTATTACGATTAAAGTGAACGTACTTCATCGAAGGGCACGTACCCGCTAACGATATAACACGCCTTATATCTGAACTCTCTGATGCTTTCGGATTAGCCGTGCCAGCAACGCCTTACGGCTCGCCCGGGATGGTACCCGAAGTTAGGTCCCATTTGTTATAGTTGATTGTCAACAAATTGGCTGTAACGTGTGAAATTGAATGTAGCGTGTGGAAAAAGCATGATCAAAAAACAAACTACAGCTCAAGCGGTAGCCGAACTTATTAATTGTGGTGATACAATTAACCATTGAGAGTCTCCCCCTTACAGAAAAAGAAATTGCCTCGTAGTATTGATTTCTGCGTTAAAATCATACTGATTGTATCTGTAATAAAATTTAAATTAGGAGAGGCTTGAATGTCCATTATTTGGAGAAATTCGGCGCTAGCACATCGCCATACTGAAATTGGTGGTGAATTGGAAGACTGGAATGGCATGGGCAC
>TARA_B110000114_G_scaffold159667_1_pt1 | contig 23426 bp, 26 predicted proteins | sample TARA_B110000114 | Tara Oceans TARA_B110000114 (sample SAMEA4397311) | marine metagenome | biome: Polar Biome; feature: [SRF] surface water layer (ENVO:00010504); material: water (ENVO:00002006), including particulate matter (ENVO:01000060) such as... | depth 5 m
AAAATCATGGCTGAGTTAGAACACCTAAACGTCACTGTAAAAGACACACATGCGACCGCCGAAATGCTATGCGATCTGTTTGGATGGGAAATCCGGTGGGAAGGAGCGTCCATTCATGAGGGCTATTCACTGCACGTGGGCAGTAAGACAAGCTACCTCGCACTGTATACACCCCCAGAAACCCCAACGCCTGCTGGCGCGAGATACTACAGTTGCGCTGCCCTCAACCACTTAGGCATTGTTGTGGATGATTTGGACGCTGTTAAACAAAAGGTCATTGCGCGCGGCTATGTCCCCAACAGCCATCAAGACTATGAACCTGGTCGTCGCTTCTACTTTGAAGATGAAAACGGGATCGAGATCGAAGTCATCTCATATGCTTAAACCCAACAGCTGGGCCTGCAACACTGTGTACCCAGCGTCAAAGCACGCCCAGCTTGCTATACTTTGTCACATCCTTTTTTGACCACACCCGCACTAGGCTTGAGAAACTTCAACCAGATGCAAAGCCCACATGCCTTACACTTGGACCAGTCAACCAAACGACCCAACACAGGTCATGCATCTCAAACCGCATGAAAGCCTGCCACCCAAAGGCATGGCCGCCTTCATCCTCGCAACCTTCACGCTTATCTTGATCCCTGCCTTGGCCTTGCTCGGCACGCCCCTGCTGTGGGCCTTGCTGCCCTTCTTATTGCTGGCCGTCTGGGGGATGTATTTCGCACTACAGCAAAACCACAAACAACGTCAGATCCTTGAGGTTCTGACACTCAAAGAAGACCGCGTTAAACTGATCCACACCCCAGCCAAAGGCGGTGCCATCACATGGGATTGCAACCGCTACTGGACCCAAGTTACCAAACACGAGACCAGCGGACCCGTACCAAACTACATAACGCTAAAAGGTATGGGGCGCGAGGTGGAAATCGGGGCCTTCCTCTCAGAAGAAGAACGGATCACGCTATTCGATGATCTTCAACGCGCTTTAAAACGGGCCCCACATTAAAAAAGGCGGGCCAAAGCCCACCTTCTTCATCTTACTAAATAAACTTCGGAGTTTGAGGCAGCGCCTCAACCCCTCATCATGAACACAAACGGTCCTTAACGATCGGGCCGACTGAACCAAAGTCCATCTGCCCCATATATTTGCCCTTAAGAATACCCATAACCTTACCCATATCGCGAATGCTTGTCGCACCCACTTCGGCAACAGCGGCATCAACAGCCGCCGCACTTTCCGCCTTATTCAACTGACGTGGTAAGAATTCTTCGATCACTAGGATCTCTTCGCGCTCACGCTCGGCCAAATCCAAACGATTGCCTTCTTCATAAGCACGTGCGCTTTCATGGCGCTGCTTGGACATTTTGCCAAGAATCATAAGGACTTCAGCCTCACCAACGCCCTCGTCTTCTCCAGCTGCACGGGCATCGATGTCTTTATCCTTGATCGCCGCATGGATCAGGCGCAACGTCGATAGACGGTTTACGGCCTTGTCTTTCATAGCCTGCTTCAAAGCAGCTTGAATTTGCGTTCGTAAGTCCATTTTTGACTCTCATCCCCATGAGCTAGTATTAAGATGGCGACTCTACCCAAACCATACAAACCTTGCAACCGAACAGTTCAATTTCAAGTCACTGTTTTCAAACGACAAAACAAATGCATTCACCCTTGACCCTACAGCCCCCTCGCATTAGTTTCCGCCAAGTTTGCCACACTCCAACATATAGGTCTGCCCATGACAGCGCTTGCACCCACCCGCCCCACCGCTTGTTTAGCTCTGGCGGATGGAACGTTGTTCTACGGCTCTGGTTTTGGCGCGACAGGCCAAACCGTGGCTGAGCTTTGCTTCAACACGTCCATGACCGGCTACCAAGAAATCATGACAGACCCCTCATATGCAGGTCAGGTCGTCACATTCACGTTCCCTCACATCGGTAATACCGGCGTAAACACGGAAGATGACGAAACCGCTGATCCGGTTGCTGAGGGCATGGTGGTCAAGTGGAACCCAACAACACCGTCTAACTGGCGCAGCGCTGGCCCATTGGGCGAATGGTTGGCCACACGTGGTCGCATTGCAATTGGTGGCGTCGACACACGCCGCCTGACCCGCGCGATCCGTCAAGCAGGCGCACCGCATGTTGCCCTGGCACATGATCCAGATGGCAACTTTGATATTGAAGCATTGGTTGCAGCTGCGCGTGGCTTTGCTGGGCTAGAGGGCATGGACCTTGCCAAGAAAGTTACTTGCGCACAATCTTACCGCTGGGACGAAATGCGGTGGGCATGGCCTGCTGGCTACACACGTCTTGAAGACCCAAAATTCAAAGTGGTCGCAGTCGACTTTGGCGCAAAACGCAATATCCTACGCTGCTTGGCCTCTGTTGGTTGTGACGTTACTGTACTGCCAGCAACTGCTACGGCTGAAGACGTACTCGCGCACAAACCGGATGGCGTGTTCTTGTCAAACGGCCCGGGCGATCCTGCTGCAACCGGCGAATACTCCGTGCCAATGATCAAAGGCGTTCTCGAAGCTGACATTCCAGTCTTCGGTATCTGCTTGGGTCACCAAATGCTGGCCCTCGCCCTTGGCGCGCAGACCATCAAAATGAACCACGGTCACCACGGTGCCAACCACCCTGTCAAAGATCACGACACAGGCAAGGTTGAGATCACCTCGATGAATCACGGCTTTGCAGTCGATGCACAAACCCTACCAGCTGGCGTGGTCGAAACACACACATCCCTCTTTGATGGATCAAACTGTGGTATCCGCCTTGATGGCCGTCCTGTCTATTCCGTTCAGCATCACCCAGAAGCCAGCCCAGGGCCACAAGATAGCTTTTATCTGTTTGAACGCTTTGCTGCGGCCATGGCTGAACAGCAGGCTTAACGCCCAACTGACACTCACAAGACTTCTTTTAACGCTCCATTAACTTGGGGCGTTCAAAACTGATGTGGCGTGCGGATTGACGATGTGCGCCCATCAAAAGGTGTCCTGTGAGCAATCAAAGATTAGTCCTGCATGATCCACAAAGCATTGGTGCCACTGGATCTGCGCGCTTGCTGGGCCGTCAGTTGATTGAGGATGGCCACATCACCACGCCCGATTTGGTGCATGCCATCGAACTGCAATCCAAGATGGATGCCCAACTGGGCGAGATATTGGTGGCTGAGGGGTTGATCACACCGCACACGCTGCTCCAAACGCTGGCTACTCAAGCCAACGCACAACTCGTTGATTTAGAACACGGCCCTCCCCGCATCAATTTGGCGAAACCGCTGCCAGCCACCGTTTACCTCCAATATAAAGTGGTCCCATGGTTACGTATCGCCAATACATTACTTATCGCAACCAGCAGCCCCCTTGAATTTGAACAGTTGCGCGTCGCGATGGGAAACGCCCTCCTAACCCTGCTGCCAGTGGTCGCTGATCCACAACAAATTCAGCGGCAAATCACACGACTGTACGGGGAACAATTGGCGCAAAAGGCTATTACCCAAGTGCTTGCATTGAAAGCTGCCACAATTGGGTAGAGAGCAATCTGTTGCGATCAAAAAAGATCCTGGTTAGCGGCATGGTTCTGCTCTGTATTATATTGCTTTTCCCCTATTGGGCGCTCAGTATTGTGATGCTTTGGGCCGCAGCAACCTTAACACTCACAATCGGGATAAAAGGCGTAGGGTTCATCGCGCAGATCGCACACACGCCGCCTGCACCGCCCTCACAAACACGCGGGTTCCGATTACCTCAAGTATCCGTCATGGTTCCATTGTTGCACGAACAAGAAATCGCAGGGGCGCTTATCAAGCGGTTGGAAAAGCTAACTTATTCCAAATCGTTACTAGAAATTGTGCTGGTCCTTGAAGCCTCAGACACCATCACCCGCGCCACGATTTCACGCACGCAATTGCCTGACTGGATCAGAGTGATCGAAGTCCCGGTTGCAAAGGGGTTAACCACCAAACTACGTGCTTTGAACTACGCACTGGATTTCTGTCGTGGTTCCATTGTCGGGGTTTGGGACGCAGAGGATGCACACAAACCTGACCAAATTGAAAAGGTAGTGACACGTTTTGACCAATCACCCGACAATGTGGTCTGCCTGCAGGGCGTCCTAGATTTTTACAATCCAAGTGAGAACTGGATTTCACGTTGTTTTACAATCGAATACGCAACATGGTGGCGCGTCGTTCTTCCTGGAATTGCCAAACTAGGGTTCGTTATTCCACTCGGTGGGACAACCCTGTTCTTCAAACGAAACGCGCTTGAACAACTGGGGCGGTGGGATGCTCACAACGTGACCAAAGATGCAGATTTAGGCGTTCGCCTTGCCCGCCACAGCTATGTTACCGAATTGATCCCAACCGTGACATATGAAGAGGAAAATTGCCGGCCGTGGCGTTGGGTGCGCCAACGCTCCCGCTGGCTTAAGGGATTTATAATTACCTATTGTGTCCACATGAGAGACCCAAAGAGATTGATGCGCGATTTAGGTTTCAAACGCATCATGGGGTTGCAAATGATCTTCCTCGCCACCTTCTCACAATTCGCATTTGCGCCAGTGCTTTGGTCCTTCTGGATCACAATATTTGGCTACACGCACCCCATTCAAAACGTCCTAGACGAGACAGCTATCCTTGCCCTTATCCTATTGTTTTTCATTGCTGAAATCTTAACCATCGCCATGAGCATGACGGCTGTTTGCGCCCCAAACAGGCGTCACTTGATGAAATGGGTGCTGACAATGCCGCTTTATTTCACACTGGGCACACTCGCCTCATACAAAGCACTATACGAGATGATTGTAACCCCGTTTTACTGGGACAAAACCGAACATGGGGTATCCAAGGGCAATTAGTTTACCCCTCTTCTTGGCGCCGCGCCGCATCCTGCTTTAGCCGCGTCATGAAGGCCACCGAAATATGGTCGCGCAAAACTCTGCCCGCCGTCTCACCATCATGCGCCTCAATCGCCGTCACGATCGCGGCGTGTTCGGCCTGCGCAATCTCTCCCCGCCCTTCAGCCGACAACGACGTATCGGTCATCAACGCCATTGTGCGGTGGACCAAATCCAATTGCTGCACCAAATAACGGTTGTGCGAGGCAAGGTGAATTTGCTTATGGAAACGACGGTTCGCACGAGCCAGGGCAGTAGGATCGTTCATCAATGCGTTGTCGTCCTCAACCATCTCGCGCAGGATACGCACCTCTTCGTCCGTGGCGTGACGTGCGGCCAAACTGGCGGCCAGCCCCTCCAACTCACTGCGCACCACGTATAATTCTGACATTTGGTTGTGCCCAAGCGAGGCAACAATCAAGCTGCGCCCATCACGTGACAACAATGACTGCGTTTCAAGCCGTTGTAATGCCTCACGAATTGGGGTTCTCGAAACTCCAAACCGCTCTGCCAATTCGCTTTCCACCAATCGATCACCGGGGCGATATTTACCAACATCAATAGCCTCTAAGATCATTGAATAGGCGTCTGTGTTGGGCGATTTCATGGTGCAAATTCCGTACTTTAAGGTTGGCTCAGTTTAGCGTGCACAGCCCCATGCGCAAGCCTATCCACGCACAGTGCTTGCACCCAGACAAATGCCTGATACTTCTGGCTTATGAACACATCTGATCCAGCATCCGCCTTTGCACATGTGACCGATTGGGTCTTTGACCTCGACAACACATTGTACCCCCCCGCCGCACGCCTGTTCGATCAAATCGAAGAGAAAATGCGCACCTTTATGGTCAAGGCATTAGGCGTGGATCTGGACGAGGCAAACCACCTGCGCAAACATTATTGGGAGGTGCACGGCACGACCCTGTCAGGCTTGATGAAAGAACACGGCATTCAGCCCGAACAATTCCTGATCGACGTGCACGACATTACCTTTGATGTCCTGCAGCCGGCCCCTAACTTGGCCGCATTGATCAAGAACCTACCGGGGCGCAGCATCGTCTACACAAACGGCACCAAACCCTATGCAGAACAGGTGCTTAAGGCGCGCGGGTTGGACGGTATCTTTGACGAAGTATACGGCATCGAACACGCCAATTATTTGCCCAAACCCCAGCGTGCGGCATTCGACATCGTTTTTGGACTAGATGGACTGCCCCAACAAACAGCCGCGATGTTTGAGGACGAGGCCCGCAACCTCGAAGTGCCACGCGATATGGGCCTGCGCACGGTTCACGTAGCACCCGAACCTGATCATGCCGATTACGTCGACTTTCACACCGATGATCTGACTGACTTCCTGCGTCAAATCAGCAGGTAGACAACATGCCGCTTGGCCAAACCGCGCCCCACGCCCTACATAAGCCTCAACGAAAGGCGCACCCATGAGCATGCAAACCTGTGACATCCTAATTTCTGGCGGCGGTATCGCGGGCCTTAGTGCGGCAGCGGCCTTTGGCACCGCAGGCTTTAGCGTCATTTGTGTTGACCCAACGCCCCCCATTACAGACCGTGCGGCGACGGGCGCTGACATGCGTTCCACCGCGATGATGCAGCCAGCGCGCGATATGCTGATGGCTGCGGGCATTTGGGATCACCTTGCCCCCCACGCCGCCCCCTTGCAGATCATGCGGATCGTGGATGCAGGCGGTGAAAAGCCAGAGGCGCGGATCGTTAAGGATTTCAACGCCGCAGACATTTCTGATTTGCCGTTCGGTTGGAACTTTCCCAACTATGTGCTGCGCCGTGAGATACTGGCCCGCCTTGATGCGCTGCTAAACGTTGATTTCCGCCCGGGCACAGGAACCACCAGCCTGTTCACCCGCAGCCAAATGGCCAAAGTCACGCTAAGCGATGGCACCAAAGTGCAAACAAAACTGGTGATCGCAGCAGACGGGCGCAACTCCCCCATGCGCCAAGCTGCAGGAATTGAAGTTACAACCAAACGCTATGGGCAAAAGGCACTGGCATTCGCTGTGACGCACCCGATTCCGCACGAAAACGTTTCCACCGAAATCCACCGCACAGGTGGCCCATTCACCTTGGTGCCCCTGCCCGACTTCAACGGGTTGCCATGCTCTGCCGTGGTATGGATGGATGACGGGGCCAAATCACAGGCCCGCATGGACCTTGATACCGCAGCATTTGAAGAAGAAATGTCTGTGCGGTCCTGCCACCATTTCGGCCCCCTAACATTGGCCTCAAAGCGCAGCATCTGGCCCATCATCAGCCAAACCGCATCCGCCCTTAGCGGTCAGCGTATCGCCCTGATCGCAGAAGCGGCGCATGTTGTGCCACCAATCGGGGCCCAAGGGCTGAACATGAGCCTGCGTGACATGGGTGCCTTGCTAGAGTTCGCGACCGCACGACCCGAAGGATTGGGCGATGCAGAGATGTTGATGGCCTATGAAAAGGCCCGCATGGGCGATATCAAACTGCGCGTGCGCGGCATTGATCTGCTCAACCGCGCGAGCCAAGCGTCCAGCCCCGCGCTGCGCGATGCACGCGCTATGGGATTGAATGCCCTGTATAATCTGGGTCCAGTGCGCAAGACTTTGATGCAGATGGGTTTAGGTGTGGCTGGCAAACAAGGTTAAAGGTGACCTGACCACGTCAACCAAACGATAAAGCAAGTCACGATCACAATCAGGTTGAACACCATTCCACCAAACCAATTCAACACGCGGGTTTTGCGGCGTTCCTGAACATCAATCGCATCTAAGAACGTCATAATATCGGAATGGGCCGTGTTGATCGCGCCCATATCAATCCGGCGCATCAGCTTTGGATTGCCACCCAAACCATGCGCCTTAACGATAACAGCCGCCTGTTTGGCCAGTCTTTTGGGCAATAATCTACCAGCATGCGCCACCGCTTTGGTCAGGTTGCGACCACGCGCATTCAGCTTTGCCCGCAAGGCAAGGCGCACCTCTTCCGCTTTGGCGGTGATATCTGCCTGATAATCCATAAAGGCCTTAATAGGACGACGATCCGCCGGCATCAATGCCCTAGCGCCCCCAGATCAAAGCAGCTAAATTGCAATCATGTTGAATTACAATGAATTTGGGACTGGTCCCACGCTTCTCATCGCCCATGGTCTTTATGGGTCTGCCAGAAATTGGGGCGTGATCGCCAAACGGCTCAGCGATACACGCCGCGTTGTTGTGGTGGATATGCGCAACCACGGCGACAGCCCGCGTTTTGATACGCACAGCTATCCAGATATGGCCAACGATCTGGCCGAAGTCATTGAACACATCGGTGCACCTGTTGATGTGCTTGGTCACTCAATGGGCGGCAAAGCATCCATGGCCTTGGCCCTGACGCGTCCTGAATTGGTGCGAAGCTTGATCAGCGCAGATATCGCGCCCGTATCCTATACCCATTCCCAGATACATTTCATTGAAGCCATGCGCGCCGTCGATCTAAACACCGTCACCCGCCGAGCCGAAGCAAGTGAACAGCTAGAGGCACAAGGCGTGAGTGCAGAATTGCAATCGTTCTTCACCCAATCCATTGATATATCAAACAAAGTTTGGAAACTGAACTTTGATGCGCTGGCTGCCGACATGAACAAAATTCTGTCTTTCCCCACGCTCGCTGGCTCATATGACGGCCCCACCCTGTTCTTGTCAGGCGCAGAATCTGATTATGTGACCCGTGAACACCGCCCAATTATCAAGCCGCTGTTCCCAAATGCTCGCTTTGCGAAAATTCCGGAAGCCGGTCATTGGCTGCATTCTGAGCGCCCGCGTGCCTTTGAATCAGCAGTGCGTACATACCTTGATGCGGTCTCAAAACAGGGCTAATTTCCGGCATAAACCAGTGAAGTGGCTGATGGTCCAAGGACAGTCGAGCATCGTGCAACAAAAACGGCCAAAAAACACCGTCAAATGTATCTCAAAAAGTGCATCAACCCTTGCACCTGCTGTCCCCAAGCCTATAACCCACGACAATTTGCGGCGCATCGGGTAAGCCGTAACCAACCGAACATATAAGGGGCTGCCGCCATGCCAAAGAGAACTGATATCAAGTCGATCATGATCATTGGTGCAGGGCCTATTGTAATTGGGCAAGCCTGCGAATTTGACTACTCTGGCGCACAGGCTTGTAAAGCCCTTCGCGAAGAGGGTTATCGCATCATCCTTGTGAACTCGAACCCAGCAACAATCATGACCGACCCTGGCCTTGCCGATGCGACCTACATCGAGCCGATCACCCCAGAAGTCGTTGCCAAAATCATCGAAAAAGAACGCCCCGACGCGTTGCTGCCTACGATGGGCGGACAGACTGGTCTAAACACCTCGCTTGCGCTTGAGGAAATGGGAATTTTGAAAAAATACAACGTCGAAATGATCGGCGCGAAACGTGAAGCCATTGAAATGGCAGAAGACCGCCAGTTGTTCCGCGAAGCCATGGACCGTCTTGGCATCGAAAACCCGAAGGCTACAATCGTCACGGCCCCCAAAGGTGAAGACGGTAAAAAAGACATTGCCGCTGGCGTTGCATTGGCCGTTGATTCACTGGATTACGTCGGCCTACCAGCCATCATTCGCCCTGCATTTACCATGGGCGGCACAGGCGGCGGCATCGCCTACAACCGCGAAGATTACGAACACTTCTGCCGCACTGGCATGGACGCTTCCCCTGTGGGTCAGATCCTTGTGGACGAGTCCCTGATTGGCTGGAAAGAGTTCGAGATGGAAGTGGTCCGCGACACTGCTGACAACGCCATCATCGTCTGTGCCATCGAAAACATCGATCCAATGGGCGTGCACACAGGTGATTCCATCACTGTGGCCCCAGCGCTGACATTGACCGACAAAGAATACCAAATCATGCGTAACCACTCCATCGCGGTTCTGCGCGAAATTGGCGTGGAAACGGGCGGTTCAAACGTACAATGGGCCGTGAACCCGGCGGACGGCCGCATGGTTGTGATTGAGATGAACCCACGTGTGTCACGTTCTTCCGCGCTGGCATCCAAGGCAACAGGTTTCCCGATTGCTAAGATTGCAGCGAAATTGGCTGTGGGATTTACGCTGGACGAGTTGGACAATGACATCACTGGCGTAACACCAGCGTCCTTTGAGCCAACAATTGATTACGTCGTCACCAAGATCCCAAAATTCGCGTTCGAAAAATTCCCAGGCTCAGAACCATATCTGACAACGGCGATGAAGTCGGTTGGTGAAACCATGGCGATTGGCCGCACGATCCACGAGAGCTTGCAAAAGGCCCTCGCGTCCATGGAATCTGGCCTAACCGGTTTTGACGAAGTAGAAATTCCAGGTGCGCCTGACAAAGCGGCTGTGGTCAAAGCGATCAGCATGACCACTCCAGATCGTATGCGCACCATCGCCCAAGCCATGCGGCATGGCCTAACTGACGATGAAATCTACGGCGTCACAATGTTTGATCCATGGTTCCTCGCTCGTATCCGCGAGATCGTTGAAACCGAAGAAGACGTGCGCAAGAACGGCCTACCACTCACTGAGGAAGGCTTGCGCCACCTCAAGATGATGGGCTTTACCGACGCGCGCCTTGGCAACCTGACGGGCCGCACGGAAGACAACGTACGTCGCGCACGCCACAACCTTGGCGTTAAGGCCAGCTTCAAACGCATCGACACATGTGCTGCTGAGTTCGAAGCGCAAACGCCGTATATGTATTCCACATACGAGGCCCCAATGATGGGCGAAGTGGAATGCGAGGCACGTCCATCTGACCGTAACAAAGTGGTTATCTTGGGTGGTGGTCCAAACCGCATCGGCCAAGGTATCGAATTTGACTACTGCTGCTGCCACGCCTGCTTTGCGCTGACAGACGCGGGTTATGAAACCATCATGATAAACTGTAACCCTGAAACAGTTTCAACGGATTACGACACATCTGATCGCCTGTATTTCGAACCAGTGACATTTGAGCACGTGATGGAAATCCTGTCCAAAGAACAAGAAAACGGCACGCTGCACGGAGTGATCGTTCAGTTCGGCGGCCAAACACCATTGAAAATCGCACAGGCGCTTGAGGATGAAGGCATCCCAATCCTTGGCACCACACCAGACGCTATCGACTTGGCCGAAGACCGTGAGCGTTTTCAAGAGTTGGTCCAAAACCTTGGCCTAAAACAGCCACACAACGGCTTGGCCCACTCTGACGAAGAAGCCCTTGCGATTGCTGGTGACATCGGTTTCCCATTGGTAATCCGCCCATCCTACGTTTTGGGTGGCCGCGCGATGGAAATCGTACGCGATCAAGCACAGCTTGAACGCTACATCTCTGAGGCGGTTGTTGTGTCCGGTGACAGCCCCGTTCTGCTAGATCATTACCTATCTGGCGCAGTCGAACTTGATGTTGATGCGATCAGCGACGGCAAAGACGTGCACGTGGCAGGCATCATGCAGCACATCGAAGAAGCAGGTGTTCACTCTGGGGACAGTGCATGTTCCTTGCCGCCCTATTCCCTGAGCAAAGAGATCATCGACGAAATCAAAGTACAGACCAAAGCACTTGCACACGGTCTAAACGTTGTTGGCTTGATGAATATTCAGTTCGCAGTCAAAGCCAACGAACAAGGCAAAGACGAAATCTTCCTGATCGAAGTGAACCCACGCGCCTCACGCACAGTGCCTTTCGTTGCCAAAGCAACAGACAGCGCCATCGCGTCTATCGCCGCGCGGGTTATGGCGGGCGAACCATTGTCCAACTTCCCGCTTCGCGCACCATATCGCGAAAACGCGGATTACAGCGAAACCATTCCACTGGGCGATCCAATGACATTGGCAGATCCAGATATGCCATGGTTCTCGGTCAAAGAGGCTGTATTGCCCTTTGCCCGCTTCCCAGGTGTGGACACAATCCTTGGGCCAGAAATGCGCTCAACTGGTGAAGTTATGGGTTGGGATCGCGACTTCCCACGTGCATTCTTGAAGGCACAAATGGGCGCTGGTGTAATCCTGCCACCCGAAGGTTGCGTGTTCATCTCAATTAAGGACGCGGACAAAACAGTAGACATGTTAGAGGCCGCAACTGTTCTTTCCGAACTTGGCTTCACATTCGTTGGCACCAAAGGCACGGCAAAATGGCTTGTTGAAAATAACATTCCATGTGGCCCAGCCAACAAGGTCTATGAGGGCCGTCCAGACATCACTGACTTGATGAAGGACGAGAAGATTCACCTCGTAATGAACACAACGGAAGGCGCACAAGCGGTTGAAGATTCCAAATCAATCCGCTCAATCGCACTCTATGACAAAATCCCATACTACACGACCGCAGCAGGCAGCCACGCGGCTGCACTCGCGATCAAGGCGCAAGCTGAGGGCGATCTAGTTGTAAAATCCCTGCAGGGCTAAATGGCCGACGATCAAATTTTCAAAGCCGCGCTGACATTCAGTCACTGCGGCTTTTTATGCCAAAACCCGCCTACTACACTTTGACTGGTTTCAGGGTAGTCTGACACATCGTACGTCACCGCCTAAATCCCATCAAAAGGTTAATCCCAAATGCGCATATGTATTACTCTGCTTATTTTCGCGTCCCTCACCGCCTGTGGTGTGCCCTTCGTACCGTTCGTTTGAGCACGCGTTAACCAAATTTGGGCCTGTGATTTACAAAAATGATCAGACTGTACAGATTGAGGTGAAAACTGTGCAGTTTGATCCAAATCCAGAAAAAGCTTCGATTTTTCGTGTACCCTAAATGTACAGTTCAAGGGGTGAACTGTGTATTTTGCCGCCCTTTAATCACCACAGCACAACTATTCCCCTAGGTTAACCTAGCGTCCTATGTTGACCTTGACGTCATTTTTTGGCCAACTCAGTCAACTATGAGAGGTCAAAATATGTACACACCAGCAATCACCGGCACTGGGGTTTTCACCCCTGAAAACACAATCAGCAACGCCGAGTTGGTGAAGTCGTTCAACGCATATGCGGACAAATTCAACCTCGAATACGCAGATCAAATTGAATCGGGTGACGTCGCACCGCAGTCCCATTCATCTGAAGAATTCATAGTCAAAGCATCTGGCATTCATAGTCGTTATGTTATTGATAAGGATGGAATTTTAAACCCTGACGTGATGCACCCTTTGATGCGTCAACGCGAAGATGATGAACCATCCTTGATGGCCGAAATGGCGTTGGACGCTGCCCTAAAGGCGCTTAAGGCAGCAGGTAAGACTCCAGCTGATGTAGACGCCGTAATCTGCGCTGCCTCGAACCTAGAACGCGCCTATCCAGCCGTTGCTATCGAGATTCAAGAGCTGCTTGGCATCAAAGGCTTTGCTTTTGACATGAATGTTGCCTGCTCATCCGCAACTTTTGGCCTGCAATTGGCCGCTGATATGATCAAAAGTGGCAGTATTTCCAGTGCCTTAGTTGTTAATCCTGAAATTTGTTCGGCTCACCTAGAATGGCGTGATCGCGATTGCCACTTCATTTTTGGTGATGTTGCAACTGCCACACTTGTTGAGCGTTCAGAAAACGCGAGCGGCCCATATTTTGAAATAAAATCAACGCGTTGCGCTACTAATTTCTCAAACAACATCCGAAACAACAACGGCTTTTTGCGCCGTTCCCGCCCAGGCGGCACATCCGATCGCCGCGACATGCAGTTCATGCAAAACGGGCGCAAAGTGTTCAAAGAAGTGTTGCCATTGGTCAGTGCCCACATCGGATCACACATGGGCGATGAAGGTATTCAAGCAACTGATTTAAAACGTCTTTGGCTTCACCAAGCCAATAAATCCATGAACGATTTTATCGGTAAAAAGGTGCTGGGACGCACCCCTGAAGACGATGAACAACCCAACATCCTGCAAGACTATGCAAACACATCCTCAGCCGGATCAATCATCGCATTCTCAGAGTATTCCAATGACTTAGATGATGGGGACTATGGTCTAATCTGTTCGTTCGGTGCAGGGTATTCCGTGGGATCAGTGATCGTTCAGCGTCGCGGCTAAACGATCTACTTTTTGGAAACGCGTTTGTTGGTTTCTTCAGCCGTTTCAACACGTTCTGAATAGCGATCGACCAAATAGTCAGATCGCCCACGCACCATCCACGTGAATTTGGTTAGTTCTTCCATCACATCAACAATGCGGGAATAAAACGGCCCTTCAGGCAAGCGCTCCTTACCGTCAAACTCAAGCCAAGCCTTTGGAATACTTGATTGATTAGGAATTGTCACCATCCGCATCCAACGCCCTAAAATGCGCATCTGGTTGACGGCATTGAACGATTGCGATCCTCCACAGACCTGCATGATTGCTAGAGTTTTGCCCTGCGTCGGACGAATACCACCCTGCCCCGAAAGTGGGATCCAATCAATCTGGGTTTTCATAACACCCGTCATTGCACCATGACGTTCAGGACTGGACCAAACCATCCCCTCCGACCAAATCGCAAGTTCGCGTAATTCAACGACTTTGGGATGATCGACGTTCTCGTCATCAACCAACGGTAAACCCGTTGGGTTATAGATTCGCGTCTCGCAGCCCAAAAGCTTCAAAACACGTGCTGATTCTTCGACGGCCTTGCGTGAATAACTTGCACCGCGCAGCGATCCGTACAGTAACAAAATGCGTGGCGGATGCCCGTCGTCGCCGGGCGCCCGTAGCGCTTCACTGTCGATGCTTGGCAGCAGCGTTTCGTCTAACGCAGGCAAATCAGGATTAGCCATTTTCGTCTTCGAGATGCAGTTTCATATCGATCAAGACCTGTTGTAACAATGACGTTTCTTTTAACAAACGCTTTGCTTCATTCACCGTAATGATACCATCTTCTATGGATTGCTGATATTTGGACATAAGCATCGCAAACCTTTGACTTAAAGCAATAATATCATAATTCACATCACCTGTTTTTGGCGAATTTGATCGGCGCTCGTCATGTGACAAGGTGGTGCCTTGAAGCTCTGCAAGGGCACTTGTAACGTGCGGATAACCGGCAGCTTTTTCCAAATTGATAACGGCATCAATCGGCATAAAGCAGGTCGCTATGCTCAGAATGATCCGAGTAATAACGTCCTAATGTGGCTTTAGATTTGCCTGTAAGTTCGCATGCTGGCTCAATCCCGACGTCCTTAACAAGTGTCTCTGTATGCTTTTTAAGGTAACTGCTATGTCCGACCATAATCGTATCCCCATCTTCCCCATTGCCCCCACAAAATTACTATGGGGAACCTAGTATTTTTTTCCCATATTTTTGATGAAAATAAAACGTCAATTTACGCCTATCCCAATTTATTGGGAATTAACGAGTAACCGATGTTGCCGCATCTGTTTCAAGGATGGAGTTTTTCTTATCTAATCGTTGGGCCTTTTGTTCAACCCAGTCGTTATTTTCATTGTTTTACTGCCAACTTTACGAGTTCTATTTTGCACCATCCCTCGGGCTTTGCCCCGCAAGATGTATTTTTCAGTTGGCACAAAACTACAATGATAACTTGGTACGGTTGGTGGCTTTTGGCTCCACCCCGCTTGTCCTCAATTTCCGCTCAGCGTAATAGTGCCTATGGCTAAGTTATACTTTCACTATTCAACAATGAATGCCGGCAAATCGACGGTATTGCTTCAGGCTGCGCACAACTACCGTGAACGCGGTATGAAGCCATATTTACTTACTGCACAGTTCGACAATCGTGCTGGTGAGGGGAAAATTGCATCAAGAATCGGGATCGGGACGGCTGCTGATACCTTTGGCGAAAACGACGATCTATTTCTAAAGATTGAGGCGCAAACCAAAGCGGTCGATCTGGCCTGTGTTTTTATCGATGAAGCACAATTTTTATCGAAGGATCAGGTTTGGCAATTGGCGCGTGCTGTCGATGATTTGCATGTTCCGGTGATGTGCTACGGCCTTCGTGTTGATTTCAGAGGTGAACTGTTCCCTGGCTCCGCCACTTTGCTCGCTTTAGCTGATGAAATGCGTGAAATCAGAACCATCTGCCACTGTGGAAAACGTGCAACAATGGTTGTGCGCCAAGACGAGAACAAGAATGTTCTAACCGGTGGTGAACAAGTGCAAATCGGCGGCAACGAAACCTATGTTTCACTTTGCCGCCGTCATTGGCGTATCGCTGTTGGCGACAAAGCTTAGACTTTATTGGGCGCTGAAATTCCGTCGACAAGGTGTGCCTTAAGATTGGCAACCGCCATCAGCCCCATATCCGCACGCACCTCCAGTGCTGCCGTCCCTAAATGTGGCAATAGCACTACGTTTTCGAGGTCGCGCAGCGCTTGTGGCACTGTCGGTTCAAATTCGTATACATCCAAACCTGCGCCACCGATTTGATCGCTCTGAAGCGCTGCAATCAATGCCGCTTCGTCCACGACATTGCCGCGCGAAATATTCACCAGATGGGAATGTGGCTGCATTGCATTCAACACATCGGCATTGACCAGATGATGAGTCTCAGCCCCACCAGGAACAGCAAGAACCAAAACATCCACAGCACTAGCAAGTTCGATCAAGGAACCAAAAGCCGCGGCCTCAAATGGCAATGTTTTATGCGAACGGCTGACATAGCCAACCTTCATGCCAAATCCATAGTGGCATCGGTGGGCTATTGCCTGGCCGATACGCCCCATTCCTACGATACCAACTGTCTTGCCACTAAGGTGAAGCCCTAGCATCTGTGTGGGGTGCCAGCCCTCCCAATTACCCAAACGGACCAGTCGTTCGCCCTCTCCCGTGCGACGCGCGGACATCAGCATCAAGGTCATGGCAATATCTGCAGTCGCGTCGGTCACAGCACCGGGCGTGTTGCTTACGGTTACACCGTGCTGCATCGCAGCATCCACATCAATGTGATTATAGCCCACGCCAAAGTTCGCAAGGATCGTACATTTGGATTCGCTCAAATTGTCAAAAACCGCGGGCTGAAACATGTCACCAAGCGTGGGCATGATACCATGAAACGCGCCCAGCGCGGTTTGCATCTCTGACATAGAAAGCGGCGATGTTTCACCGCGTGCTGTCACGTCAAAATATTTGTGTGCCTCGGCTACAACAACGTCTGGCAATGGTCGAGTGATAAGAACCTTTTTCAAACCATTCGCTCCCCAAGTGGGACATCCTGATCGGGAGACAACAAAACAATTTCTCCAGCTTCATCAGCCAAGCCTAAAACCAGAACCTCCGACATGAATTTGCCGATCTGGCGTGGTGGAAAATTGATTACACCCATCACCTGCTTACCGACGAGCGTTTCAGGTGTGTAATGGGCAGTTACCTGAGCAGAGGTTTTGCGTTCCCCAATTTCAGACCCAAAATCAATCCACATCTTGATCGCTGGCTTGCGTGCCTCTGGATAGTCCTCAGCCCGAAGAACCTTACCAACGCGAATATCGACCTTCATGAAATCATCAAATGTGATTGGATCAGCCATTTGCCAGCTCCTTTGAACGATCTGTCGCAGCGGCGACCGTTTTGTTGATTAATGACGGCAGCCCTGTTTCCAAGTCCATTAGCACTTCAAGCCCAGCTTGGGTGGTGCCGTTTGGACTGGTCACATTTACACGCAGCTGGGATGGGCTCTCAACGGCCTCCTCAGCAAGTGCGCCAGCCCCCGCAATGGTCGCTTTCGCAAGTTGCATTGCCATCGCGGCTGGCAGGCCTTGGGCCTCCCCTGCAGCGGCCAATGTTTCAATCATATGAAAAACGTAAGCGGGGCCGGACCCACTGACACCCGTAACGGCATCAATCTGGCCTTCATTCTCTAATCTTACCACCTGCCCCACGGCCTGAAGCAGCTGTACGGCTTCATCCACACCCTCATTTGATACTGCTGCGTTACCGATGACAGCAGTGATCCCCTTCCCGATTGCCGCAGGCGTATTTGGCATAGCCCGCACAACTGGGGTTTCACGCCCTAGGACGCTTTCGAAATATCCAATGGTGGTACCAGCAGCAACGCTGACAAACACAGTTTCACCGCCGCCCATTTCCTGCAATCGAGGCAACGCTTCAGCCATCATCTGCGGTTTAACCGCGACAAGAACAATGGCTGGCGCGTCCGGTAAATCGCTATTCAGCGCCACATCCGTGCTTTTCAGCCAATCAGAAGGAAACGGATCTAAAACGTGGACGGAAGTGGCAGGCAATCCTTGATCCAGCCAGCCAGCCAGCATAGCAGATCCCATCTTACCACAGCCCAACAACACCAGTCCTTGTTGCGCGATACGACTATTCTTCATGGAGACCCCTTCCAGAAATTGTTTCAGGGCAAAGTGTTACGCGCGGCCAAAGGCCTCTGCAATGGCAACTTGAAGCGCCTCTTTAGGAGTTCGATCCCCCCAAGCCAGCAATTGGAATGCAGGGTAATACCGCTCTGCGCTCATGACCGCGGCACTAATCATTGTGTCGACCTGATCCGGACCAACGTCCTGCCCACCCGCGAGAACCAAGCCATAGCGATACACCGTCAGCTTTTCTTTTTCCCAGTATGTGAAAGATCCTGTCCAGCATTCGTCATTCACAAGATTGAGCAGTTCATACAGCTTTGGCAATTTTTCAGTCGGTGGTTCCATTTCAAAGGTACACACCATGCGCAGCGTTTCATCATAGGCGGACCACGCTAAGGTAATCGAGTAAGTACGCCATTGACCGACAACAGCCATCGCAATGTGATCGTCGGCTATGCGCTCAAAATCCCATTTATGATGCTCAGCAATATGCTCGACCAAATCAATCGGGTGAATATCGTCTTCAAAGATATGTTCCGAAAGGGCCATCGTATCACCTAGTATTGGCTGGTGCTGGGGCGAATTAATATCCCAATCACTAGCTCTTTGCGCAAGAATCTGGTGCAGAGCACACACTTCCTACTAGATATGGTGATGTTGAGCGACCATTCTGGCAACCCTTTATCTGGGGATAACTTCAATAAGTTGTGGAGAACTCCGTAAGCCCCACGAAATATAGCCCATGTGAGTTCAACCCAAAAATGCAAAACGCCCCTTCCAGTAGAAAGGGGCGGTCAACTGCATTGCAGGCAACGTCTCAGTACAGAATCGTTACCTAATCTTGCTCGGTTATTTGGCTTCTAGCGAATTTAGGCGCGCCTTTAGCGCCTCGTTCTCTTCACGAGCTTTTTGGGCCATTGCACGGACCGCATCGAATTCTTCACGGGTCACAAAATCACGATCCGCCAGCCAGCGATCCATCAAGGATTTCATCGCTGTTTCAGCTTCATCTTTGGCACCTTGGGCAACACCCATAGCATTTGTCATCAAATGGGAAATGTCATCAAAAATTTTACCACGAGCTTGCATCACTGTCTCTCCTTAGTGCTTGACCTCTATATGGGGACGCGCACACCTTAGTGCAAGGTTGACTTACCCTAACCCACAGAGGCATTCAGACGCACATGAACGCATTACTCCCCTTCCCAAACATTTCACCAGAGGTTTTTTCGATATCCGTATTCGGCTTTGAATTGGCCTTGCGTTGGTACGCGCTCGCTTACATCGCTGGTATTCTCATTGGCTGGCGGATGGTTGTTATGACCGTCAAAACTTCGCGCCTTTGGATCAAAAATCAGCCTGTTATGACACCGACGCAGATCGAAGATTTGCTGACATGGGTCATCTTAGGAGTCATTTTTGGTGGTCGATTGGGATATGTCCTGTTCTATCAACCCAGCTATTATCTACAGAACCCCAGTGAGATTTTGTATGTTTGGCAAGGCGGCATGGCATTCCATGGTGGTCTTCTCGGTGTGATCACCGCTGGCTTGATCTTTACCACCCGATATAAAATTCCGAAACTAAGTGCTGCGGATATCATGGCGCTTGGTGTTCCGCCCGGATTATTGTTGGGCCGCCTAGCAAACTTTATCAATGCAGAGTTATGGGGCCGACCAACTGACCTGCCTTGGGGTGTCGCCTTCCCAACACAAGCCGCACAGTTCTGCCCAGATGTTATTGGTGTATGCGCACGCCACCCTTCGCAATTGTATGAAGCGCTACTTGAGGGATTAATCCTTGGAGGTCTCTTGTTGTGGTTGGCATGGCGTCGCGACGCCTACAAAACTCCGGGTCTGATCGCAGGCACATTTTTCCTAGGCTACGGCATTGCACGCTTTGCTGTTGAATTTGCACGTCAACCCGACGCGCAGTTTGTATCTGCGGGCAACCCACTTGGACTAGCGCTAGAAATGGGTGGGTATGGCCTAACGATGGGTCAATTGCTGTCCGTTCCAATGATTGCACTTGGGCTTTATCTGATCCGTCAAGCACGGCGCATGATAACAGCATGAACCTACACGATCTATTAGTAGCCCAGATTACTGCCAACGGGCCAATGCGTATCTCCGACTTCATGGCAGATTGTCTGCTTCATCCAGATTTTGGCTATTACACAACCAAAAATCCGTTTGGTGCATCTGGTGATTTTGTAACAGCGCCGGAAGTCTCTCAAATGTTTGGGGAGTTGATTGGACTGTCATTGGCCCAAGCGTGGATTGACCAAGGATCACCCGCATCCTTTGCCCTGGTTGAGTTCGGGCCTGGACGCGGAACGTTGATGGCTGACATCTTACGCGTCACCAAAGGGGTCAACGGCTTTCACCGGGCGGCACAGATCACATTGTTAGAGGCTTCTGCCAAACTGAGAGCCCTTCAAGGTGAAACCCTGCAAGGCTATACGCCCATTTGGATTGAGGCCGCTGATCAGATTCCTTCAATGCCAATATTCGCGGTTGCCAACGAATTCTTTGACGCCTTGCCAATCCGTCAATTTGTTCGCGATGGCGCAGGATGGCGCGAACGTCAGGTGGGTTTAGACGATAAAGCACTCGCCTTCGGTTTAGGCCCAAATACGCCACAACCTGCGTTGGTGCATCGCCTAGAGGACACAAACGACGGTGATATTGTCGAGGATTGCGCCGTCGCATCACCCTTCGTGAACACCGTAGGTTTGCGTATCAAACAACACGGTGGTGCCGCCCTATTCATTGACTATGGCGACTGGCGCAGCTTGGGCGACACACTGCAAGCCATCAAGGACCACGAACACGTTTCGCCGCTTGTGCAAGCTGGCCAATGCGACATCACAGCCCATGTTGACTTTGAGGCGATCGCAAACGCCGCGCCCTGCCCTTACTCACGCGTAACCCCTCAAGGCGTATTCCTTGAACGATTAGGCATCACACAACGTGCACAAGCCCTTGCCCAAAACATGGATAGTGACGTTCTTAACGCGCATATTGCAGCACATCGCCGCTTGACCCACCCAGATGAAATGGGAAACCTGTTCAAAGTTATCGGCCTGTATCCCGAAGCGGGCAGCCCACCTGCAGGATTAGAAAAATGACGCTAGAGATTCTTACCGCTGACGCATTAGCTGCAACACGACACGGTTTCTTCACCCGTAAAGGCGGCGCATCCTCAGGAATTTTTCAGGGTTTAAACTGTGGCGCTGGCAGCTCGGATCAATCTGAAGCAGTCATAATCAACCGTGGCCGTGTGGCTGATGCCATGCAAGTCCCACATGATCATCTAATGGGTGTCCATCAAATTCATTCTGCAGACGTTGTTACTGTTCATACTGCGAATATAGATCGTTCAAAAGCGGACGCCCTTGTGACAGCAACCAAAGGCATCGCACTTTCGGTACTTTCCGCCGATTGCCAACCTGTTCTGTTTGCCGATACCCAAGTTGGGGTCATTGGTGCAGCACACGCGGGTTGGAAAGGCGCATTAGACGGCGTCTTAACCCAAACAGTCGAAGCGATGATCGCACTTGGTGCGAAACGCAAAAATATCTGCGCTGCGATTGGTCCATGCATCAGCCAACGCGCTTATGAGGTTGGGCCAGATTTCATGGATAACTTCATAGAAGAAGACCCTGACAACGCAAACTTTTTTTCTCAAGGCAACGGAGACAGGTTACAATTTGACCTGCCCGCCTTCGGACTAAAGAGTTTGCGAGAAACGGGTATCGCCACTGCAGAGTGGACCCGCCACTGTACTTACAGCGATCCCGAACGTTTCTACTCTTATCGTCGTAGTGTTCACCAAAAAGAAGCCGACTATGGGCGGCTGATCGCTGCAATCAGTCTTTAATTGGGATTCAAATCAGGCAACCAGGGTCGTAAACTTGCCCAAATTGAACAGCTGCTACAATCCAACAACCTATGGTCATGCTAATTTCGCCCTATATACAGGGCTTTATCACTTTGAGGCAAAATCGCCATATTCTCTGTTCAGAAAACAGTAAAATTCTTCAGATTTTATGTTCACTGCCAAATTCAAACCCCATTCACTCGCCATATTGATCTCAAAAACGGTTTGAAAATGATCCAAACGAAATCGAGCTGGAGAACAACATGAAAACGAACACACGCTTTATTAAATCAATTTGCGAAACTGCAGCCAAAGAGGACGTGGCAATGCCATTGGCCCGTGGAGCAAGACGCGCAGCATTTATTGCCAAACGCAAAGACAACGAAATTCCTGTTCAGAAAGCAGCTTAAGACGCCTAGACGCGTTAAAATGTAATGAGTGCATTATTTAAGTGTTGGTTAGCCCATCGCGCGATTCGCGAGGCGGGTTTTCTGTTGTTGGCCCAAATATGGCTGAATTATTTCAGGATTTGGAGGCAATCCTCGACAAATTTGGCCATTATTAGGAAGGTGCTCTCTAGTGTCCTAAACTTTTGACAATTCTACCCTTTAAGCGGGATTGTAGTTCTATCGAACCACATAAATTATGTGCGTCCGGTATTGTTGGTGGGGCCAGCTTCGGATGCGATTCCAACTTGAGGATTGTCGCATTAACATTTCTATTGGCCACCAAAGCCAACAAACGTTTTTACCCCAGCGTATGCTTGAACATACGCAAACCACGCGTGCTATTACATCGATGACACGGAATTTCGAAGTCGCAGCATTGCGCGAAGATTAAAAAAGCACGTTGCCCAATTTAAAGAGCCTGCAATGCCATTATTTGATTCCACATTTTCAGCATTCGCGCGTGGATCATTGATGTCGACAGCACAGGGTTATGTGGCAATTGAAGATCTTTTACCTGGTGACAACTTGCACATCTCGTCTGGTGAAGCAGCAAAAATATTGTGGATTGGTTCAAGCACCTTTGTCCCAGCCGCACCAGACCGGCGCATGCCTTTGGACCAGATTATGGCCAACACGTTCGGTGTTTCCCGTCCATCATCGTTTCTGACGATTGGCCCATCGGCCCGACTGTTACAAACGCCACACCATTTGCGCGGCAACCAGGGCGGCACGCAAATGTTCACCCATGCCAGCGAATTTTTTGATGGCGTGAATGTCATCGAGATTCCCCCCCCGTACAGATGTTCCACATCTGCCTGACGCGCCACGCTGCAATCACTGTTGGCGGCATGGAGATGGAAACCTATCATCCTGGCTCAATAGCCACGAAAGATGTAAGCTACGAAATGCGCGATCTATTCTTATCAATGTTCCCGCATATT
>TARA_B110000114_G_scaffold153706_1_pt1 | contig 22823 bp, 5 predicted proteins | sample TARA_B110000114 | Tara Oceans TARA_B110000114 (sample SAMEA4397311) | marine metagenome | biome: Polar Biome; feature: [SRF] surface water layer (ENVO:00010504); material: water (ENVO:00002006), including particulate matter (ENVO:01000060) such as... | depth 5 m
ATTGTTTGTAGCTAATAAATTTTCTAGAGGCCAATTTACTCAAACATTGCAAACAATTCGGAGACCTAAACAAATTACAGATACTAATCAAGTAGCTACAGAAAGTACAGGAGCTGTTACAGCAACTGATCCTAAAAAACAATTAGAAAAAACTGAAACTAACCCGTTAACTGGAAATCCAGAAGGCGCAAGCGCAGGTGGTGGTCCACCACCAGGACATCCTGAGTATAATAAAGGTGCAAGTAAACCTACAAAAAACCAACCCAGCAAAAAGCTACCTGGCACAGCCCGGCAACTTTCAAATGGTAGAATAGTGGGAGAATTTTAAATGTCTGAAGAAACTAGATCCCCGCATATACCGTCAGGCACTAAACAAAAAACTGTAGAAGGCCCAGGTCCGTATGTAGCTGTTGTTAGAGAACATCTTGATGTAGACTACATGGGCTCATTAAAAGTAGAACTATTAAAAACTACAAGTGAAGGTAATTCTGAATCTTCTGGTGAATTTGTTCCTGTAAGTTATCTAAGCCCTTTTTATGGAGTTACACCATATGCTGGAACAAGTGAAAACGAAGGTTATGATTATACACAGAAGAGTTACGGCTTTTGGGCTGTGCCTCCTGATATAGGAACTAAAGTTTTAGTAATTTTTGCAGAAGGTAATAGAGGTAAGGGATATTGGATAGGGTGCGTACAAGATCAAAATATGAATTTTATGGTACCTGGAAATGCAAGTACTAAATTTAATAAAGAAGATCCTACAAAAGCAAGACCAGTTGCGGAATATAATAAAAAAACTGAAGATGCTAATGGAACAAATGCAACACAGTATTTAAAACCTTGTCATCCTGATGCTTGTGCAATTTTAGACGGCAGCGGATTAGCAGACGATCCAATTAGGGGAACAACAACATCTAGTGCAAGGCGTGATTTGCCTAGTATGGTATTTGGTTGGAGCTCACCAGGTCCAATTGATAGGCGAGATGGCACACCTACAATTAAATCTGGAGGGAAAATAGATTCAATAGACCTTAAAGCAAGTAGACTTACAGGTACAACTTTAGTAATGGACGACGGCGATCCCACATTGTTTAGAAAAGGTCCTGCTAGAGGACCAAATGCTGTACCAAGTGAGTATGTAAGTTTAAAAGATGGTGGAAATCCTGTACTCCCTTTTAATGAACTTTTTAGAATACGTACAAGAACAGGTCATCAAATTCTATTACACAATGCAGAAGACTTAATTTACATAGCCCACGGAAGCGGTGACAGCTGGATAGAGATGACAGCTAACGGAAAAATTGATATCTATTCAAAAGATAGTATAAGCATACATACAGAAAACGATTTTAATTTTAAAGCTGGTAGAGATGTTAATATTGAAGCTGGTAATAATATCAACCTAAAAGCTGGTAATCAAATGATGACACAAACAGCTGCTAATTATGAAGTAAAAGTAGGTGCAGACGGAAAAATTACTTGTGCAGGAACAAGCAATATCACATCTAAACATCATTATGAAACAGCAGATAGGATCGACATGAACGGACCTCCGGCGGCAAAAGCAGGTGATACATCTGTTCCAACAAGAGTACCTAAGCGTGGATCTTGGACAGGCCAAGAAAATAAAAATCCGTTAGAACACACACCTACAAAAACTAATGCTAATTTAGAAGAAATTAAAAAAGGAAACGCTAACAAAACTAGTGACGATAAGAGCAAAGATAAAAAACCTGAAGACACATTCAAGCAATGTCAGGTTCCAGCAGGAAATGAAAATGCAGGTATTGATGGACCAGCTGAATCAGCTGCTGCAGAAAATAAAAATGCTACACTTGTTGATGATTTTGCTGAATACCAAGCACCTGCACAGGTAGACGACTTTGCTGAAATTAATACTCCAGTACAAGTAGATGATTTTGGCGGCACTTTAAAACGCACCGGAACAGCTAAATTAGTTGGTGATGCAACTTAGGACAAGGGAAATAAGATATGAGCACACAAGAAAAAAGACTTTACCAAGATATAAATGTTAAATCTAACAAAAAGCCCGACTACGGTATAGGATCAAAAACCTATAAAGGATTTAGCACAGTTGACCCGGACAATATTGGATTTAATTTATACGATTTTGCATTGATAAAACAAGATATAATTAATCACTTCCATATAAGACAAGGCGAGTTGTTAGCGAATCCATCATTTGGAACAATTATTTGGGACATATTACATGAACCAATGACTGAACAACTTAAACAACTTATCATTGATAATGTAACAGAAATTATTAATTACGATCCAAGAATAAGTGTTAACTCGGTAACAGTAGATGAATACGAAAGTGGCCTACAGATTGAGGCAGAAGTACTATTTTTAACTTATAATATTGTTGAAAGTATGAGGTTAACGTTTGATCAAAATAACGGATTTCTAAATACCTAATAATATACGTAGTTAATCAATAGTGATAAATACTGTATAACAAAGGAAAGCCAAATATGTCCTCGACTGATAGACAAAATAGATTACTAGTAGCAGAAGATTGGAAGCGTATCTACCAAAGTTATAGAAACGCAGATTTTAAATCTTACGATTTTGACAACTTACGTAGAACAATGATAAATTATCTACGTCAAAATTATCCAGAAGATTTTAACGATTACATTGAGTCAAGTGAATACCTTGCTTTGATTGACATGATTGCTTTCCTCGGTCAAAACATTGCTTTCCGTACAGACTTAAATGCACGTGAAAACTTTTTAGAGCTTGCAGAACGTAGAGAAAGTGTTCTCCGTCTTGCACGTACACTATCTTATAATCCAAAGCGTAATCAGTCAGCTAACGGATTGTTAAAGATTGAAAGTGTTAGCACATCAGAATCTGTAAGAGATTCTAATAACATAAATTTAGAAAACCAAACAATTATATGGAACGATCCAAGCAATGCAAATTGGCAAGAACAGTTTACAAAAGTTTTAAATGCAACATTGCCTGTAAACAACCCTATTGGCAGACCTGTAAAAAAAGATACAGTTAATAATGTTCCTACAGAACAGTATAGATTTAGTAGCACAAATAGCGGAGTACCAGTTTTTGGATTTAACAAAAATATTAGTGGTAGCACTAGTAGATTTGAAATTGTAAGTACAGATGTTAATAATGGAGTAATTGAAGAAGAAGCTCCGTATCCTGGTAACAACTTTGCATTTTTATATAGAAATGACGGTAAAGGACCAAGTAGTACAAACAGCGGTTATTTTTGTCATTTTAGACAAGGCACATTAGATAACGGTTCTTTTATTGTTGATTCGCCTAGTACTAATCAAGTAGTAAGTATAGATGCAACTAATGTAAACAACAGCGATGTTTGGTTATATTCAGTAGACGAGTATGGATTAGAACAAGAGTTATGGACCAAGGTACAAGCTGTTGAAGGCAACAATGTAGTTTACAATAGTTTAAGTAAAAGTATTAGAAATATCTTTAGTGTATTAACTAGAGCAAATGATAGAATTAGTTTAATATTCTCAGATGGCACATTTGGAAATTTACCTCAAGGTAATTTTAAGATATATTATAGAACAGGAAAAAATGAAAGACTTATAATAGATCCTAAAGATATGCGCGGCATAAGTGTACAGATTCCTTATTTGAGCAAAACTGGTAAATCAGAAAACCTTACGTTGGTATTCCAATTAAAATATACAGTAGATAACGCAAGTATTAGCGAAACAAGCGCAAGTATAAAGCGTAACGCACCATCTAGCTATTATACACAAAATAGAATGGTAACAGCTGAAGATTATCAAATTGCTCCTTTAACTTCAAGTCAAGAAATTATTAAAGTAAAAAGTGTTAACAGAACAGCAAGCGGAATAAGCAGGTATTTAGACCTAGTAGATGCAACAGGTAGATATAGTAAAACAAATTTATTTTCTATAGACGGGATTCTAACAAGAGAGTTTATCGATACAAAAGTAGGATTTGACTTTATTACAAAAACTGATATTGAAGGAGCTCTAGCAAATGTTGTACAACCTGTTTTAACAAACAGAAAAATAAAAAATTATTACCTTACTAATTTTCCAAAGACATTAGTGGGCGACTTAGGACTTGTATGGAATAGTAGTACTGTAGACTCAAATCAAAACACTGGGTATTTTACAAACGCTGCCGGCACTAAGCAACAACTAGGTACATTTACAGCAAGCACATTAAAACTTATAAGAACAGGAACTTTATTAAAATTTATTGCGCCTAGTGGTAAGCATTTTATGTCCACAGATGGTAATAAACTTATGGACGGAGTTGCTGATCATCCAGGATCAGTAGAATATCTTTGGGCAAAAATTGTAAGCGTATCAGAAAACGGAACAGTTGTTGCTGATGACGGAACTGGTCCTGTATTAATAAACGATATTATTCCGCAGGGAGCAAAACTTACACAAATTGTTCCTAGAATCGCAAATGGTATACAATCATCTGTGCAAACACAACTTGTAGATCAGATTTTTGCATATAAAACGTTTGGATTAAGATTTGATGTAAATTTAGGAGAATGGAGACTAGTATCTTCTACTAACTTAGATAGTGCAAGTTCGTTTAGTATTGGTAAAACTGGCGATAACACTAACCAACAACTAGATGCAAGTTGGCTGTTGTTATTTAAAACAAACGGTGAAACATATACTATTACGTATAGGGGCTCTAGATATCTATTTGAAAGTGATGAAGAAGTAAGATTTTATTTTGATAACAGTGATAAAGTTTACAACAATAGAACCGGAAAAATAATTAAAGATAAAATTAGTGTATTAAGTATTAACCAAAAAGATCCTACATCAACTCCGGCACCTTATACTGTTGATTACGATTGGGAGATTGTAGAGGATTATAGAGATACTGAAGGATACGTTAATAGTAAAAAAGTACAAGTAAGTTTCTTTGACGGTGACGACGATGGAGTAGTTGACGATCCGGATTTATTTGATGTGATTGTTAATGAAACAAATAACGCTTTACAAAAGTATATATTTTCAGAAAAAGTAACAAGCATCGACGGAGTTGAAGAATGGTTTTATAAACCTAATAGTGTTTTAAAAGTTATTACACTACAAAATAAAGCAAGTTTGGGATCAACTACATTATATGCTGATGGACGAATATTTTATTACGTAGATGAAAATATTTTTGAAATACTTAATAAAACTACAAGCAACTTGAATATTACACAAAAGTACAGAGCACAAATTGGACGTGATAATATTAAATTCCATTATGTGCATGCTGCTGATGAAAGTACACGTATAGATCCTAGTGTAAGTAATATTGTAGATACGTATTTGTTAACTAGATCATATGATAATAGTTTTAGACAATATTTAGATAATGTTACAACTACTAAACCCTTAGCACCTAGTAGCGACAGTTTATTTTTAAATTACGGAGCAGCACTCAACAACATTAAATCATTAAGTGATGAAATTATATATCATCCAGTAAAGTATAAAATTTTGTTTGGAACAAAAGCTAATCCAGAATTTCAGGCAGATTTTAAAATTGTAAAAAACCCAGATATTGTAGTAAACGATAACGAAGTTAAATCAAGAGTTATAAGTGCAATTAATGAATTTTTTGCATTAGATAACTGGGACTTTGGAGAAACATTTTATTTTACAGAATTAACAGCATATGTGATGCAACAACTAGCACCTACTATTGTTACTTTTGTAATTGTACCAAAACAAAAAGATCAAACTTTTGGTAGTTTATTTGAAATAAAATCTGAATCAGACGAAATATTTGTTAGCGGTGCAACAGTAACTGATGTAGCAATTATAGATAATATTACAGCTACACGTCTTAAAGCAGACGGTGCAATTACAACAACTGCAACAACTACAGGTAATATTGGAATAACAAGTTCTAATACAAGTTCATCAAGTTCTAGTTCATCAAGTTCTAGTTCAAGCTCAAGTGGAGGCTCAGGCTACTAATGGCATACAACAACGATCAATCAGACCAGCCGTTGCCGGGTGGCAATGAAAACCGCAAAAGAGAAAGCGCAAGCCATTTACCAAGATACTATAGGACACCTGCTAATAAAAAGTTTTTAGCAAGTACAATGGACCAGCTTATACAACCTGGTGTAGTAGAAAAGTTAAATGGATACGTTGGCAGAAAAACTGCAAAGGCGTTTTCTTCTAAAGATAATTATGTACCTGAAGTAAGTAGTGATAGAGAAAATTATCAATTAGAGCCAGCTAGTATTGTAAAAGATAATTTAGGTAACGTTACATTTTATAAAGACTATAATGATTATGTTAACCAGCTTGATAGTTTTAATAAAGGTACAAAAGATCACAGTGTACTAAATCAACAAGAATTTTATGCTTGGGATCCCCATGTAGACTGGGATAAACTTACTAATTTTAGAGAATACTATTGGTTACCAAATGGTCCTCAAAGTTTTGGCCTACCTGGAAACACAATTGATGTTGAAAGCACATACACAGTAAGAATAGGTGATAATGTTGATAATAACACATATATTTTTAGTCCAGATGGATTAACTAATAACCCTACAATTACATTGTATCGAGGCATGACATACAAGTTTGATATAGATACTCCAAACTTGCCCTTCACAATTAAAACTAAAAAGACACTAGATGCAGGGTTTGATTTAGATAGCTCTAGTATACTTGTTTTAGAAGGTGTAAGTGTACAAGGTTTAGAAAAAGGTGTAAGCACATTACAACTAGGAACTGATACCCCAGATATACTTTATTATATGGCCGCAAACGATTTGCAAGCAAGCGGGACTATAGTTGTAAAAGATATTAGTGAAGCAACATTTATTGATGTTGAAAAAGAAATACTAGGAAAACAAACATATAAAGCAAGTAATAGTGTAGATTTATCTAACGGTATGAAAGTATTTTTTACAGGTGAAGTAGAACCGGCTTCATATGCTGAAGGCGCATTTTATGTAGAAGGTGTCGGCGATAAAATAAAACTTGTACCGGAAACTAGTCTTAATGTTCCAACTGATTTTACAGATGATATTGACGTTGCTTTTGATACTAACGGATTTGACAGATTGCCATTTGGTAAAGCAATTGGTTATCCAACTAAAAAAGATTATTTGGTAATTAATCGGTCGTCAAAGGATGGAAATCTTTGGGCTAGATATAATAGATGGTTTCATAAAAGTGTAATTGAAACAAGTGCAAATCAGAATAACGAACCATCAGAATTAAATCAATTACAACGTGCAAAAAGACCTATTATTGAATTTGAAGCAGACATAAAATTACATAATTTTGGTACAAAAATTAAAAAAGATGTTGATTTAATAGATAACTTTACTACAGATGTTTTTAGTACTATTGAAGGCGGAATAGGATATAATATTGACGGAATTAATATTGTTAAAGGCATGCGTATTTTGTTTACAGCAGATACAGACATCCTTGTAAAAGGTAGAATTTTTGAAGTTGATATTATTAAGTTTGCCGGCGGACAATTAAGCAATAATCAAATTACACTTAAAGAAGTAAGTGATAGTATACCTCAAGAAAATGAAACTGTACTTGCACTAAACGGAACTTCTTTTAAAGGTAAAATGCTACATTACCAAAATAGTGTTTGGGTAGAAACACAACAAAAGACAAGTACGAATCAACCTCCTTTGTTTGACATTTTTGACAGTAACGGAAATAGTTACGGTGATTCTGTTACCTATGAAGCAACAACATTTGTAGGTAATAAATTGTTTAGTTATAAACAAGGTACAGGAACAGCAGATACAGAACTAGGATTTCCTTTAAGTTATCGTAGTATATCTAATGTAGGCGACATTGTTTTTAATTATGATATATTACAAGATAGTATGACTTATACTACAGATAATAATATCTTAACTGTAAACACCGACATTGGATATTTAAGAAAACACTCAGATTTAAATATATTTGAAACTATAAGTGGTTGGAAAAAAGTGTCAACACTATCTGATCAACCTGTTTTTAGACAATATGTTTTTGATAACACAACATCAGGATTTGAAATTGATGTATATGACACAAGTGGATTGCTTACTGATTTATGGGTAAGAGTATATTTAAATAATAAGTTACAATTTGAAAATATAGATTATACTATTACTAATAATATTCAAAATAATTCTGTGGTTGTTTTTAATAATGCACTAACACTTAATGATTCTGTAATTGTTAAAACTAAATCTAAAGCCGTAAAGAACGAAAACGGATTTTATGAAATCCCAGCTTCATTAGAAAGAAATCCGAAGAACGAAAGCCTTAAAGAATTTACATTAGGCGAAGTTAATGATCATGTAAGCACTATTGTTGAAAATTTAGATAACTTTAGCGGACAATTTCCGGGTATTGGTAATCTTAGAGATATTAGCAACTTATCAAGTTTAGGCAGACGCTTCTTACAACATAGTGCTCCTATGAATTTATCACTTTATCATATAACTGATAAAGATAGTAATATAGTTAAGGCATTAGATTATTCAAGAACAGAATATAATAGATTTAAGCGTGAATTTTTGCAAGTAGCACTTGATTCAGAATTCCAAGGCACAACTAAAGATCATGTAGATAGTATACTACAAACTATTAATAGTGTAAAAAGCAAAGAAATGCCATTTTATTTTAGTGACATGGTTCCAATTGGCGGCGTCAAAAAAATGTCTTACACAATATTAGATGCAGATGAAACATTTTTTGCTCTAAGTCAAGTCTTTGATAATACTACACTTTCAAAAAAAGCTGTTGGAGTTTATAAGAATGGTGTTCAGCTAATATATAACAAAGATTATACATTTAATACAGATGGTTTTGCAGTTATTACAGCAACTAAGGTACAAGATGATGTAATAGACATCTACGAATACGAAACTACAAACGGAAGTTATGTACCACCAACACCTACTAAATTAGGATTGTACCCTGCTTATGAACCAATGTTGTATAGTGATAATACATACTTAACAACAACGTCATTTATCCAAGGGCATGACGGCAGTAGATTTGTTGCATTTAATGATTACAGAGATGACTTGTTATTAGAACTAGAAAAAAGAATTTTTAATAATATTAAAATAAGTTATGATCCAGCACTTTTAGATATAAATGATTTAGTTCCAGGAGAATACAGAGAAACAGGAATATCTCCTGCAGAAATTAATAAGTCTATGTTAAGTAATTTCTTATCTTGGAGTAAATTTATTGATACAGATTATACTTTACATAATTTCTTTGAAAGATCCAATACATTTACGTTTAATTATAGTGCAACTAATTCACCTAGCGAAAAAACATTACCAGGATTTTGGAGACAGATTTACAAAAGAGCATTTGATACTGATCGTCCTCACACACATCCTTGGGAACTGTTAGGGTTTACAATTAAACCAAGCTGGTGGGAAACACAATATGGTCCTGCACCGTATACTAAAGATAACTTATTAATGTGGACAGATTTGCAAGATGGTATTGTTAGACAACCGGGTGTTAAGTATAAGGTATTAAAGAAATATCAAAGACCAGATCTTTTAAAACATATTCCGTCAGATGCAACAGGAAACTTATTACCTCCACTTAGCATTGGGTGGATTAATAATTACCAGCCTGATACTATAGATTTTAGTTTTGTATTTGGTGATGGCGCACCAGTAGAATCAGCCTGGCGCAACAGTTCTGATTATGCATTTAGTTTAATTAAAGCGTTTATTATTAATAAACCTAGTTTAATTTTTAGTACAGGATTTGATAGATTTAATCAAGTACGTAACAACGCTGGATCTATTGTATACAAACCTACTAACAAACGAATTGAATTAAAATCTATAGTTTTTCCAAGCACATCTACAGATGCCATACAAACTTTTACAAGCGGTTTAGTAAACTATGTTGCATCCTATATGGCAGGTGACGTACTTAAAAATTATAAAACTTATAAATCTAATCTTGCTAAAATAGATAATCAACTTGGTTTTAAATTAGCCGGGTTTACTGATATTGAAAAATTTAAACTTATACTAGATAGTAGAACACCTACAAACGAAGGCAATGTTTTTATACCTGATGAAAATTATAAAATTATACTTAACACTAGTTCACCTGTAAAAACAGTTGAATATAGTGGTGTAATTATTGAACGCAGAACAGACGGTTATGTTATAAAAGGTTATAGTCCAAATAATACAATATTTAAATATTTTGCGTCTGTAGCTAAACAAAACGATCCTAGCATCAACATAGGAGGCATTAGTGAAGACTTTGTTGGATGGGATTCTGGAAAAACATATGTTGCTGGTCAGAATGTTGAATACCAAGGAAGTTATTATAGAACAACAACACAACATGTGAGTACAAATATATTTGACGACAACAATTTTTCAAAATTAGCTGCATTGCCTTTAAAGGGTGGTAGATCGGCTGTTATTAGAAGACAGTTTACAAATAATATAGTCAAAGAAATGCCATATGGTACTATACTTAAAGAAATACAGGAAGTTGTAGACTTTTTATTAGGATACGGAGAGTATTTAAAAAACCAAGGATTTGTTTTTGACTACTTCCAAAGCGATAGTAAAGTAGTATTAGATTGGAGACATACAGTAAATGAATTTTTATTCTGGACTACACAAAATTGGGCTGCAGGAAGTGTATTAACTTTAAGTCCAGGTGCTGAACAACTAAAAATAACAACGTCTTATTCTATGGTAGATAATATCTTTGATGGATTTTATGGATACGGATTATTTAAAGCAGACGGCCAAAAACTTGTAGAAGAGTTTGCAAATATTGGACGTTCGCCTAACGAGTTTGCTCTTGCTCCAAAAAACACAGCTGACGGCATATACTTCATATCATTACCCTTAGTACAAAAAGAACATGTTGTATTAATTGATAACTCAACTGTATTTGGTGATGTAATATTTGATCAGCAGCCAGGATATAGACAAGAAAGAATTAAAGTATTAGGATATAGAACAACAGATTGGGACGGAAGTTTAAATATCCCAGGGTTTGTTTTTGACGAACCTAATATTGTAGAATGGGAACAATGGACCGATTATGATATTGGCTCTGTTGTTAAGAACAAAGAATTTTATTATAGTGCATACACTAAAGTACCAGGTACAGAAACATTTGATGCAAAAAGTTGGAATGTTCTTTCTGAAAAACCAAAAGGCGGATTATATGCAAACTTTGAATATAAAGTTAATCAATTTGCAGATTTTTACGATTTAGATAGTGACAACTTTGATGTTGAACAACAACGTATGGCACAGCATCTAATTGGTTATCAAAAGCGTCAATATTTGCAAAATATTATTAATGACGATGTTAGTCAGTATAAATTTTATCAAGGTATGATACAAGACAAGGGATCTAAAAATTCTCTTACAAAACTGTTTGATGCACTTGCTAGTGATGATAAAGATAGTTTAGAGTTTTACGAAGAATGGGCAATTAAAGATGGCCAATACGGCGCCAGCGAAGGTTTTGATGATGTTATTTTTAGATTAGACGAAGGAAAATTTAGATTAATACCGCAACCAATAGAATTAGTAAATTCAACAACTGGCAAAGAAACTGATTTAATATATAGAATTAAACCCTATGAAGTATACCAAAAATCTAAAAATTATGACCATAAACCTTTTCCAGGAAAATATGTATTTGATAGTTACACAAAAAATGCAGGATATGTAAATCAACAAGACGTTAGAGGAATAGTTACTAACTACGATAACATCCTTGATTTTAGTTTTGCAGATATTACGAAAAATAATTATATTTGGGTTGGCAATCAAAATAGAGATTGGACAGTATATAAACATATTGATACTTCTTATGTAATAAACCGTATTGGTAAAAGTGCTGCAGGCGAAACAAAATTTGACATAACAGTAGATGAAAATGTTAAGGGTATTTTAAAAGGTGATATAATAGGTATTAATGCTATACATAACGATAGCACTTCTCTTAACATTGACGGATTTTATAAGATTGATAGTATAAACAAAAATGTTATAACTGTTGAATCTAGTACTGCTAAAACAACTGACGATAGTGATCTAGTTGGTAATATAACAACATTCTTAAAAGTTAGAGCAACTAATATTATAGATGCAAATAATATTGCACAAACAAATTTAAACGGCAACGATCTTTTATGGGTTGATAATATAACAGAAAATAACGAATGGGCGGTATATAAAAATACAAATAATTTTAATGAATTACAGCGTATTGAAAATCCAATTACAAATGCTTCTGGAAATATAGAATCTATAACTTTAGATTCTGCTAGTACAACTATTTTTAATCAAGGATTTCATAAGCTATCAAAATATGACAGAATAACTTTTAGCGGGATACAAGGTACTGTTGAGCTTAATAACATTTCAAAGTATGTTGGAGGAACAATTACGTCAAATTCCTTCCAATTATATGATGATGAAGATTTAATTGTACCTACAAATTCTTCGTCCTTTACAGCACACGTTGTTAATACAGGAACATGGGTAAACAATGGTTCATTATTTGGATCTTCAATGGCAGTTGATGACAGAAATACAACATTGATAGTAAGTACTCCTGACAGCGAAGACGGAAAAGTTTATGTATATAACAGACCAACAAATGCGTTAACGTATACTCTAACACAAACTATTGAGCCATTTAAGTTTGGTAACGATAGGCAGAGATTTGGAGCAGGGCTTGCAATCAGTCCAGATGGCGAATATATAATTGTCGGATCACCAAATGCTTCTAACGTAAAAACAAAATATTCAGGCACATTCCAAAATGCTGTTAATTATCCTAAAAATAGTATTGTAGGAAAAGATCAAGGATTATGGAGAGCAAAGATTGACATTGAAGCTGAAGAAGCAAATATTCAATTCAACAGTTTTAGTTCTGTTGCAGAAAATATTGTTTCCGCAGGTTTACAGAACGATAACACAAACTTTATTCCAACTTTACTAGTCGGAGATTATGCAATTGATCCTAATAATAGTTTGCTTGCATTTAACGGAATATCTACTAGTCATATATTAGTTCGAGCTCCGTTTACTTTATACGAAGGTAGCGGAATAAACGACCAAGTTAGGTTACAATGGAATTCAGTTACATATGCAAACCAAGATTTAGCAGCACTTACAACAAGAGCTCCGTTTAACGGAAGTCATGCTGTAATTACAGATGCATTCCTAAGTCAAGAACATACTATACAAAAGAAAATTGACGAAGTTCTATATGTAAATAGTTCAACTACAGCAATAGATAACGGAGATATTGTACAAACAACCAATGCTACAGGTACAGTTGAATATACTAAATTAGTTGGTGCTGAATTATTAATATATCTGAGAGACGTAAATGGGTCATTTAACACTAGTGATAGTTTGTTTAGAAACGACGGTGACTTTATTGGTGAATACATAAAGCAAGGCCCAACTGATCCTGTTGATACATCAGCTACCTGGGGAGGTTACTGGTGGATAGATACTGATCCATATACACCAACATCGTCAACGACAAATATAGATAAAGGTGCAGGATTAATTTACTGGGACCTTATATCAGATAGCACACCTACTGGAAGATATTATTATTCAAGTTTAGATTATATAACTACAGATATTAGTAGTCAGAATACTTTTACAGGTTATTTAAGAACATTAACATATAGAGGTCTTCCGGGAGCAGGTGGAAGTAATTTGACATTCTCCAGTAACTTGTATGTAATGCGAGCTCCAAAAGCCCTAAGTGATACAATTTCTCCAGGTGATCCTGTTAGTGTTTATGTAAATCAACTAGCACAGTATACAACAGGTACATTTAAAGACATTACTACAATTGGTATAAACACAACAATTACAAACACAACTAGAAATGTGTATGACGTATGGGACGGGTATATAAACTTAGATTTTACTAAAACTGATGCTTCTGATAATCCGTTTGAGCCGAGAGTAGGCGATACAGTGCGTGATTTAACAACCGGGGCAACAGCTACAGTAACATTTTATCAAAGAAATAGTTTAAATGCTACTATATTTGTAAAAAATTTAGTAGGTACATTTAGTGTTGGTGATGATTACGGACAAAATGCTGAAATAGAATTTATAGGTACGCCAGCTGATGCTGATGTAAATTATCAAATTGATCGTACAATGGGTGAAATACAATTTACATCATTAGGCTATACTCCAGCAGGCATAGGAAAAATGCTAGTATTTGATAGTGGAAATCCGATATCACTAAGTGCAGAAGATTCAATTAATGACGTTGAATATTGGATGTACATTGAAGGTAATGTTTTAGGTATTCCTAGACAAGCTAATCCTCCATCATCTATTAATAATGATTGGGAACAAGTTTATAAGATTCCAGCAGAAGCAACTGGCACATCGAGTGGTTTTACAAATCAAGGATTATATTCAATCTATTCTAAATCTGCTCCAGGGCGTTATTCTGAAATTGGTACATATACAGTTCCTGAACAACAAGCAAACTTTAAACTAGGTTCAGATATTAAAATTACAAAAGATAGTAATGGATTGTATAGAACAATGGTACATGCTGAAGGAACAAAAACAGCAGGTTTACCAGGAAGAATTTATTTTATAAAAACAGGCACTGAAAATAGTATAACGTACACTTGGGAGTACGCAAAAAATAAAAAATATAAAGGTGTATTCAACGATAACATAAGTTATTTCACTGGAGATATTGTTTACAGAGAAAATCCGGCTGTATCAGGAACTGGGGTGTTATATGTTTCTAAAACTAACATTGCTCCAGGGACATTTAATACAACTGATTGGACTAGCACAGATGATTTAATTGACTATGTTGGCTTTATACCTAACTCTTCAGGTACTAGTGTTGTAAATGATAGCACGGATGGAAGTTCAGTATTAGACCAAGATCAACTCTCTACATTTGGAAGTGAGTTTGATATTAATAAAAACGGTGACGTTTTAATTGCTAATGCATTGTATGATAGCACGGTTCCTAATCAGGTAGTTGTATATAGACAAAACAACGGATTCTGGGAAAGAGGACAAGAAATACAAGCACCGGATAAAACTAGTGGCTTTGGTCAGTCTATAGCAATATCAGACGATGGAATGTATATTGCAATTGCTGCACCATTTAATGATGATTATAATGCAGACCAAGGAAAAGTTTTTATATATAACCAAGTTAATGGTGTGTTTACATTTTTACAAGACTTACAAAGTCCTAATAACGAAAGGGCTGAAAGATTTGGATGGAGATTACAATATGATGGTAACAAGTTATTTGTAACATCAAGAAACGGCGACTCTACTCAAAAAACAACATTTGATTCAAATGCAACTAAGTTTGATAATGCATTTACTGAAATAGTTGAAGAAAGAACAGACGTTGGAGTTGTATTTGTTTATGAAAAAACACCAACCGGAATGTTGTTTGCACAAACAATACAAATTCCAGATAGTGATATTAATACGTTTGGTAGAAATATACATGCAAAACAAAATCATTTTTATGTAGGGCTAACATCTAAAGTTAACAGCAATGCACAAGGACAAATAATTGATTTCAGAATAGATGAAAATGTAAATATGTGGGAAACATATAGATCATCAAATCAAACAGTAGACGTACAAAAAATTAAGAAAGTATTTTTATACAATATAGTTGATAATGAATTACTTACATACTTAGATTATATAGATCCTATTCAAGGAAAAGTTGCAGGTCCAGCAGAACAAGAATTAACATACAAGACATATTTTGATCCAGCTGTTTATAGTGTTTCCAATAATAATAGTGCAATAAAAGATGAAACAGCATCTTGGGGACCAGAACAATTAGGCGAAGTTTGGTGGAATTTAACAAACGCAAAATTTTATAACCCGTATCAAGGATCAATAGAACATGCAGCTCAGTCTTGGAACAAAATTTTCCAAGGAAATACGATTGATATTTACGAATGGGTAGAGTCAGATATTTTACCAAGTGCTTGGGACGCTCAAGCTGATACTGAACAAGGATTTGCAAATGGGTATAGCGGACAAAGTTTATACCAGGATTCTTCTTATTCAACTAGAAGAGTTTATAACAATGTAGCTAAAACATTCCAAACTAAATATTACTTCTGGGTAACAGATAAAACTATTGTTCCAGACCAAGAATTTAGAAAAATTGATACAAGAGATATTGCACAATACATTACAGATCCTGCTGCAAAAGGTCATAAATTTGTTGCACTTATATCACCGTCAAAGTTTGTGCTATATAATTGTGATTCATTAATAAAAGGTACTGATGTAGCGATAAACATTCAGTTTTGGAAAATTAAAAACCAAGACCAAAATATTCACAATCAATACCAAATTGTTAGTGAAGGACTTGAAACCAGCCAACCTAATCCAGATGTTGTTATAAAATGGTTTGATAGTTTAATCGGATATGATGCACAATCAAGAATAGTTCCAGATCCGACACTTAGTGACAAAGAAAAATATGGATCGCTCAACAGGCCAAGACAGTCATGGTTTAAAAATAAGAACGAAGCATTAAAGCAGTTTATTGAACGAGTCAATCTTGTGCTTACAAAAAATCTAATTATTGACGATAAAGATATAAGCAAGCTATCGTTAAGCGAGCCTAAATTAACTACTGTTAGTAATTTATATGATGTTGAAGTAGAAACTGTAGCTGATCTTAGAACAGTTGGAACAGATAAACTCCAACGTGCAACAGTTACACCAGTAATTAAAGATGGTAAAATTACAGATATACTCATTAATAATCCTGGTCAAGGATATAGATATCCACCTACTATAACAATAGCAGGGTCAGGGTCAGGCGCAGAATTATTACCAGTAGTTGACGGAGCAGGCAAAATAACATCAGTTACAATAATAAGTCAAGGCACTTATTACGATTCAAACACTGTATTGACTGTACGCAACTTTGCTGTACTAGTTAAAGCAGATGAAACATTGTCTGGTAAATGGGCTTTGTATGAAAGAGAAAATAGAACCTGGAATAGAATAAGAAGTCAATCTTATAATGTAAGAATATTTTGGAATTATATTGATTGGTACGCAACAGGTTATAACAACACAACTGATATTGATTATTTAATTAATAATAGTTACGAACTTACGAGTTTAAATAATGTAATTGGTTCAGTTGTAAAAATTGCAAACGTTGGTACTGGTGGCTGGTTGTTAATTGAAAAAACATCATCAGTTGATACCGAAGACTATACACAAAATTATAAAACTATTGGTAGAGAAAACGGAACAATTAATTTTACAAATACATTATATGATTCGTTGGCAGCAAGCACAGGATTTGATACAATTAGTTTTGATACTAAAATATTCGATAGTGAACCAATTAAAGAACTTAGAATTATTTTAAATTCTATTAAAGATGATTTGTTAATTGATGATTTGTTAATTGAATTTAATAAATTATTTTTTGCAGGATTACGATATGTGTTTGCCGAACAAACATATGTTGACTGGGCATTTAAAACTAGTTTTATAAAAGCAAAGCATAACGTAGGTACATTACGAAAAGATATTACATTTAACAACGACAATTTACCTAGCTATGAAGCATATGTTAAAGAAGTTAAACCATTCTCAACAAAAATTAGAGAATATTTAAGTGCATACGAAGGCATAGATCCAACTAAAACAGTAACATCTGACTTTGATTTACCAGCTGCTTATAATTCATTAGAAGGAAAAATATTACCAAAGAATATTAAAGTTGTCAGTGATATATTAGTAGGAAATACTACAGAGCTTGAATCTTATCCTAATAAAAATTGGCTAGACAATAGTAGTTACAGTATTGTTAGTATAAAACCTGTAGACGGCGGACAAGGATATACATCACCTCCAGTATTAACATTAACCGGCGGTGGTGGAACTGGAACTATCCTTAAAACCTATTTAGGTACTAAAGGAGATGTAACAAAGGTCGACGTAGTAGTGTCTGGCACTGGCTATTATAGTTCTCCTACAGTTTTAGTTAATGGTAACATTGTTGATGGCGGCAGACCAGCAACGTTTAGTGTAGAACTGGGTAATAATCCAGTAAGAGGAATTACAACTACAGTTAGATTTGATAGAACAAGCGGAACATATGTATATACGAAAACTGCACAAACACAAACATTTACAGCATCAGGGTCTCAGTTTGAATTTAACTTAAATTGGCCAATAGACTTAAAAATTACTGATGTAAGTGTTTTTAAAAATACTATTGAACAGTTAAGTAATGAATATTCCTATATTAATAAATTAGACAAACAAGCAAGTTATGAAAGATATTACGGTCAAATATCTTTTACTAATAAACCGTTAGCTAATGATGTAATTGTTGTAAATTATAAAATTTCTCCAGACTTGTTCCAAGCAGCAGATAGAATTAATACACTGTACAGTCCACAAAAAGGCCAATTAGGTAAAGAATTAGGTCAACTTATGACTGGAATTGATTACGGTGGTGTAGAAGTTAAGAGCTTTGGAATGAGTCAAGGACAAGGTTGGGATTCAGATGCATGGTTTGGATCAACCTGGGATAGTTATGATAACACATATAACGATGAGATTTTTGAATTAGGTGACAGTACTACATTATTTAATTTTAGTACGCCTTTAGTAACTGGTGTAGAATATCATGTTTATAAAAACGGTGTTAGAATTGATGATCCAAACTTTGGTACAGCAACTCCTGTAACAAATGTAAATGCAGTTATGCAAAGTATTACTGGCGCAGGTCAAACAGCATGGTCAAGAACAGATGACGATTACGATGTTTCAAACTATGTAGCGTTTAACGAAGAAACTGTTGCGTTTGGTAATACTGATGTTGTAATATTTAGAAAATCATCAAGTGACGGCACATTCCTACCAAATGAGCAAACATATGATAGCATTATACAAGGTGGAAATTTAAACTACTCAACAGCAACTGGTTTAGAAAGTGCCGACATTACTATTGACGGTGACGGATTTGTAACACCTACAACAAGTGCTGGACCTGAAGAAAAAGTTCCAGGACAATTACTAGATACAGTAGATATTAAAGTATTTGAAAGACCAACAGGCGGTGGAAGCCAAGTAACGTCTACAAATTATAACGGAAACGGTAGTAAAGTTACATTTAAAATTGGAGCTAAACCGTTAACAACAGAATCAGTGTTTGTTAAGGTTGCAGGGAATATACAAAAACTTGGAGCCGACAATGATTATACTATTAATTTTAACGATGACACTATAACATTATCTACAGCACCAATAATAAATGCTAAAGTTAATATACTTACACTTGGAGTTAGTGGAAATAAAATAATTGATATAGATTTAATAGTTGCTGACGGAAGTACAACTTCATTTTTAACAAATGTAAGATATAAAGCTAACTTACAAAATATCATTACAATGGACGGACTTCCTATAGAAAATGTTGTAAGCAAAAGTAAAAAAGTTGATGGCATTGCCGGCAATGCATTAATTAAGTTTGCAACTCCCCCAACAGCAGGCACTGAAATAAAATATGTATTCTTTGAAGATGATCTTTTATTAAAAAATTACAGTGAAGTAAATGTAGAAACTATTATAGCAGATGGAAGTAGTTTAGCATATGATATTACTACAGTTCCTAGTGTACAACAACCTTTACATTTTAAAACAATTGTAAAAGTAGAAAATAAAATATATGATTCGGGGTATAGTCTAAGACATATTACTACATCAACTAAATTAGAATATCAAATTGAGGAATGGCAATTTCCTCCAGGTACTATTGATAGTAGATATGTAGAAGTTTATTTAAACGGTGTTGTACTAGAAACTGTACAATATAATTTAATAGTAGGTGCTAGTACTGTTGTTAGATTGAAGGGAGAAGTCCAACAAAAAGATGGCGACATCTTAGATATTTTTGTAATGACTAACGGAGAATATAGATTTGGATATGTCGATCCTAGTTCTAGGCTATTTGTAAAAACACCTAACCAAATTTACTTTGACACAGCTATTACTGAAGATACAGAAATTGAAATATTTACATTTAGTAACCACGATTGGCAAGACATTCAAACAATAAATTATGATGTAGTTGATCGAATTAATTTAACACCTGGATCTGCAGACTATCAAAAGTATATACATTTACATAACGGGCTTATAAAATTAAATAATCCAGCAATTGATGCACAATACTTATGGGTATCTATTAATGGGCAACTACTTACTCCAAGTGTAGATTATTATGTAACAGATAATAAACAATATGTTAAAATAGAAACAGCAATATCACTTAATGATGCAATACAAGTGATACATTTTTCTGCTAGTAAAACTCAAAACAAATTTGGTTGGTCACAGTTTAAAGATATGTTAAACAGAACACAATATATAAGATTAAACAATGAGCAAGAAGTTATATTAGCAAAAGACTTATATCAATACGATCAAAGTATTATTGTAATTAACGGTGATGCGTTACCGGCACCTGTTGCAGGGTCTCAAAAGCCTGCAATTATAATGATTGATGGAGAACGCATTGAGTATTTTGTTAGAAACGGAAACGTAATAAGTCAGTTTAGAAGAGGAACATTAGGAACTGGGGTTAAACATATGTATCTAGAAAATACAGCAGTATTAAATGTTTCGGGTAAAAACTCAATGCCTTATAAAGATGAAACGCTAACAACTGTATTTACAGCAGATGGTACTTCGTCAACTTATGAGCTTGATTTTACACCAGGTAATATAAACGAATTTGAAGTTTTTGTTGCAGGGAAGCGTTTACGTAAAAACTCAATAAGCGTATACAAATTTGATAATGTAAATGGCCCACTAGCACAAGATAGTCCAGAAGGAGATCAAACATTAACAGCAGAATTTACCTTAACTGGTAATCAATTAGTACTTACAACTACACCTATACAGAATACAAAGGTAATTGTTGTAAGAAAACAGGGGCAGAGATGGTCTGAACCAGGAATTTCACTAGCAGATAGTGATTCTAACATTAGTAGATTCTTACGTGCAGCAACAGTTGACTTGCCGCGATAAATACAACAGCAGGATGGTATAAACTATGACAGATAAATTAAATGAACAAAACGGTGTGCTACTTCAAGGGCACATCAAAATAAGTAATCCAGAAACTGGTGAAGTAATTGTAGACAAACGCAATGCTATACATTATGAAAATATGAGTATAAGCCTTGCAGAAAGTTTAGGAAATGCTGGTACAGGTTGGATTTACGAAATGGGGTTTGGTAACGGCGGCACAAGTGTCGATCCAACGGGTATTATTACATATCTAACACCAAACAGCACAGGCACAAATGCTAGTTTGTACAACGAAACATTTACAAAAATTGTAGATGATAGAAGTGTAAACAATCTTGATCCTGCTAGAAATAAGATTGAAACACGTCACGTAAGTGGTACAAACTATACTGATATTTTAGTAACATGTTTATTAGATTATGGCGAGCCTACAGGACAAGATGCGTTTGATACAGCTGCAGATCAAAATAGTTTATATGTATTTGATGAATTAGGTCTTAAAGCATACAATGCATCAGGCACTGGCAGATTACTAACACATGTAATTTTTCATCCTGTGCAAAAGTCACTTAATAGGCTTATACAAATAGATTATACAGTTAGAGTACAAAGTTTAACTGGTTTTAACGAGGGATAATTAGATGGCATATACAATTAATTTTACAAATAGTGCTGATAAAGATCCTATTGTTATTGAAGACGGCACAATCAACAATACAACAAGTTTAAGTTTTCCTGGTAGAAACTCAACAGGATATGGTGCTGTTATTGCTGAAGATTTATTAAGGCTTTTAGAAAACTTTGCAAGCCCAACTGAACCAAGTAATAGTATACAAGGGCAACTTTGGTATAACAGTATTACAGGGCAACTACTAGTTTATGATGGAACTACTTGGATACCGAGTGGAGGACTAGCAAAAAGTACAACACAACCAGATCCAACAGATGCTACAGACGGCGACTTATGGGTCGATACAGCATCACAACAATTATATTTGTTTTCAGGATCAACTTGGATACTAGTTGGCCCGGAATTTAGTCAAGGATTAACAACAGGTGCAAAACCTAGTACTATAGTTGGACAAGATAATGTAGAGTATACAGTAATTGAAATTCAAGTTAGTGCAAATATTGTTGCTATTGTTGCGTTTAATGACTTTGTTCCTAAAGCAACAGTACAAGGATTTACAGCAATTAAACCAGGTATCAACTTAGCAAATAGAGATACAGACGGTGACGGAAAAAACAATGTTAAGTTTTATGGTGTTGCTGAGAGAGCAGAAAACTTAATTGTAAATGATTTAGCTGTTCCTTCAGCAAACTTTTTAAGAGGAGATGTCGAATCAACTTCGACTAATCCGTTAAATATCCAAAATAATACAGGTATAGCTTACGGTATAAACGGCGAAATGGGAATAGGCATTGAAGGCAGTGCTGGTATTATACAACATAATATTGAAGGTTCGAATATTGACATGCGTGTGCGTAATGCAGGCGCAAGTAAAACAGTTTTAAGAGTTGATAGTAGTTTAAGAATTGGAGTAAACAACGAAGCCCCAGATGAAGCATTAGATGTAACAGGAAACCTTTTAACAAGTGGTACAATTAAAACTAATGATGTAACTGAAAGTACAACTATAAGTAACGGAGCATTAATTGTAAAAGG
>TARA_B110000114_G_scaffold176208_1_pt1 | contig 22678 bp, 20 predicted proteins | sample TARA_B110000114 | Tara Oceans TARA_B110000114 (sample SAMEA4397311) | marine metagenome | biome: Polar Biome; feature: [SRF] surface water layer (ENVO:00010504); material: water (ENVO:00002006), including particulate matter (ENVO:01000060) such as... | depth 5 m
GCATAGGTATCATCTTTGTTTTCTTCGCAATACTCTAAATCTGTATAAGCGCCTATATGAAATAAATAATCAGGCATAAAATCTTCTACATCCTTAAGATAAGCTTCTCGATCTCTAAAATCCAGAAACGATAACCAATTTTCATTTACGTCCTTATCTGTACATTTTAAATCATATTCTCCTTTAAATTGTGCATAAAATGCCTCTCCTAACATTCCACCGCTACCTGCGATATATACTTTTTTCATACTATTATTATTATTATTATTATTATTTAGATTTTAATTTTCCAAAAAAACCACATTCTATTTTCTTTATTACAACGGCTGGATTACCGGCTGCAAAGGATCCTTTAGGAATATTTTTTGTTACAACACTACCGTCACCAATTATTACTTCGTCACCAATAATGATTCCAGGTTGAATAATTGAATTAATTCCTATAAAACAATTATTTCCAATTTCTGTATTATAAAAGATAGGTTTATCATCACTTGACCGCCTAGGGTGACTATGACTTAAAATCACACACCCTTTAGCCACAAGAGTATTATTACCAATTTTAACCCCATTAGAATTTAATTTATCTAAATTAACTCCCCTTTCTATCTGAGATTTCTCACCAATATTATAGCCTTTAAAGATTAACAATAACCTTTTCAATGAATAGAATAATACCGCTAGTTTAAATCTCATTATAAATTTTCATTAAGTTATTAAAATAAATAGAATCTGAAAAATAATCATCATAACAAGACTGAACTGTTATGGATAAATTTTTATAGTTGGGCAAAGATATTTTTTTGGTTTGTTGTAATGAATAATTTAAAGATTTTATTTTTCCAGGTTTAAAACCATATTTTAAAGTACCGCCAATCTCTAATAATTCTTTAATTCCTCCATGATTAGACCCTAAAACAGGAGTACCGACAGACCACGACTCCAAAATTACTAATGGGTTATTTTCAAAAGTTATACTTGGAATAATCAACCATCGAGATTTCTTTAACAACATTTTTACCTCATTGTCATTTTGTGCAAATTTGATGTGTATATTTTTATTGTGTTTTCCTTCTTCATTGATTAAATATAGTAATGGGCCATAACCAACAAACAAAAAAATTTCATCTTTATTACGTTTTATAGCATTCAATAATATTTTAACCCCTTTTTCATCGCTAAACCTACCAATAAAGCAATAATCATACTCTATATTCAGCTCATCAAATTTTATTTTATTAGTAAAATTATACAGAACAGTAGAGTCAACTCCGAAAGTTGAAGATTGAATTAGTTTTTTTGAAAAATTACTTACCGTAATATGTTTATGAAAAATAGTTTTATAGCCTAAGAAATGTGCACTTTTCCAATCTATAAAATTTAAAAAGCTAAGTATGTATGATTTGTTTGTAGTTCTTTTAATTACATTATCAAAAACATTTCCAGATAAAACACTTTTCATTATTTCACCGTCATTATCTACTAATATACTATGACTATCAATAATACTAAAATCATGATGAGTCAATATTTTTTTAATATTTTTTGTTTTTGATAACGCGTATAAAATTGAATTTGATAGTGAAGCTTTAAATAAGTGAACATGAACAATAGTTGGTTGCATTTTTCTTAAGGTCCGAAAAAAATGGATAAGAACATAAATATCAAATATAAAGCCTAAACAAAATAGCTTTACAAATAATTTAGTAAATCTATTTTTATAAACAACAAATACATTATCGTCATGATTTAGATCTGAACTTGCACAAAAGAAATGGACATCAATGTTGTTTTTTTTAAATAACTTGTATTGATTTAAGGCTGCAACATGAGCACCACCTAATCGTGAATAAAAATTATTTACAATTAATATTTTTTCCAAACTAAATAATTTTTAATAGTTATTAATCCAAGTTTAGACCAAAACCTAAATATCTGTGAAATATTATATTTGTTTTGAATATAGTTTAAATTAAATATAATTTTTTTTATCGCTTCAGAAGTTAAACTTACACTAGCATTACCTTCATGATAAATCATGGTTTTAGGAATTTTATATAAGTGTCCTTTTTTACCAATACGCATGGAAAACTCAAAATCATCTCCCCACCAATATTTATCAAAAAAGTAGTCAAAATATTCTTCAGATTGAATTCTCCCGAAATGAAATGACATCATAAACCCTCTTAAACAATATATTCTTTTAATATTTTTTGTATTTTTAGAGAAAGAGGGCATTGCGCTTAATTTTATACTTCCATCGCCGTTATTATCAGTCAACATAAAAAATTTAGCGAAAATTCGATGTTTGAAATTACTTTTGACATTATTTTTTACTCCAAACTCACAACCTAAAGATAATATATTTTCCGTGTAATGCTTCTTTAATTCTTCGACGGCTCCATCATCTACAAGAACATCATCATCTAAAAACCATACTATATCGTTAAATCTATTTTTTAAACCTGTATTTCTCTGAATAGCTAATCCTTTTTTACTGCTAACAATTCTAACTTTATTATGGTCATACTCAAAAGGTAAATCATTAGGTTTAACTATTATAATTTCATCAGTTTCTTTAACCTGTGAAATTAAACTTTTTAAAGCATTATGAATCGAATTAGATCCTAGAGTGCAAATTATTATACTTACCATATTTAAGATTTAAGTAAAGAATTAAAATAATTGATAATAAAAAAAGTTTATTATCTTGAATTACGCTGTTTGAAATGAAAATTAAAATTAGAGTAAGAAATATAAAAGAAAACATATAAAAGTCTCTAAACTTATAAGTCATTCTAAGTGTTTTAAAAAAAGGTATTAGTAATAAAATTGAACCAATTATTCCCTGGGAAAACACAAGCATTGCTATACTATTATCAGCAGGTAAAAATGCAGCTATATCTAATAAAATTAATCTATGGAATTCGCCAATACCAAATCCAAAAATGAGTGAACTAATATCATAATTTTCTAATAATATATATATATAACCTAATCGACTTTGAATTGAAAATAGGGATTGATCAGCATATCCAGTATTAATGCTTTCTCTAATAAAATAAATAGAAAACATGAATAACAAAAATGCCGATAAAACTTTAATTTTATAGGATATCTTTTTAAAATTAATTAAAAAAATAATTACTAAACCTAAAATAGCAGTTCTACTAAAAGTTAAACCAGCCATTAATAATAAAATATAATTTGTAATTCTTCCAAAAGATTTATATTTCATTAAAAAAGGAGCAAACGATACAAAGGCTAGGCCAAGAATAATATTGTTCCAATATCCTGCTGTTGGTCTAACAAAACCTCCTCTTGTCATTATATCTTCTTTAATTACGTTTATTCCTGTAGATGTATCAACAATAAAACTAGATAAAAAACCAAATGATTCTATTGGTTTAGCAAAAATTATTTCAACAATAGATATGATTAATAATATAATAGCCCCTATTGAAATACCCTTCATAAAAGAATTAAAATTAGATTCTATAAGTAATTTATTAGCTATAATTGGTGCTAAAATAAATGCAATCAAATAACGCTCTGATAAAAAAAGTTTTAAATCCCAAATTGTAAAATTCACAAACAACATTATTATTGTGTAAATTGCATAATAAAGTAATTTGCTTTTTAAAAAATAATAAGGAATTTTTTTAATGTTTATTAAAATATATGCAAAAAGTAAAAGTCTACAAAGTGATAAATTAAATTGAAAACCAAAATAAAGCGTAACTGAAAACCAATTTGGCCAACATAACAAAGTAAATGCTATTAAAAATAATCGATTAATTTCTTTAGTAGTTATAAAATAAATTAATATTAAAAAAAATAATGCTAATGACATTGCTTAAACTTTATTAAATTAAATAAATACTGTTGAGTATTTTCAATATTTTTTTCAAATTTTATATAATTACTTAAATATAATCTAAATAAGGAAAATGTTATTGTAAACATCAAATTAGAAATTTAAAAAATCATTAACTGTTTCTTTATCCACATTTAAAAAATACTTAGAGTTAACATCTTTACTAAACATAATAAAACGTTCTTCCAATAAGTCTGTATTCTTTGTGAAATAATAGATGCTAGCGATAATATCATCTATAGAAAAACACAATTTCCAAAGTTTATTATCTAATTTAAGCGGGATAGGGTTTTGAGTTATACCATTATGATTAGGAATTACAATTACTGGTACAGAATTCATTAAAGACTCCATTAAAGCAGAACTAGTATTACCCATAGTAATAGAAAATTGTGAAATTATATTACTAAAACTTCCAAATGTAAAACTATACTTATTTGCATTAGCAATTCTTGACTTTAAGAGTTTAAAATTATCAGTAGGATGAGGTTTGATATAAAAATCTTTATGATTAAACCCATTATTCTCACATAATTCGTCTAATGTTTTAATAAGATTAATACTCTCATTAATTCCGAAAGGAAGAATAACTAATATTTTTTTAGATAATTTATTGAAATTAGAACTATTTTTAAATTTTAGAAATCTAAAAGCTGGACCAATGGTAACGTTAATTTTATTTGAAAATCTTTTAATTAGAGGAATCAATTCAGAACCAGTAACAATTAATTCATCAGGGATTAACCCATTTTTAATTTCTAAGTCAGTAGGACATAAGTGCATGTTATAAAAATAAGAAACGATAAAACCCTGGTAACCTTTAATATGTATGTTTCTATAAAAGGTTTTACACCCTTTAATAAAACCTTTGTCAATAGGTTGATTTTCATTCCAATCAATAACACCTTTTAAATCTACATTTAGTTTTTTTATATGCTTAAAAAAGAAAAAAGAAATTAATGCCTCAAATACTGATAAATCAAATTTCTTATTATGGGTATTCTCTTTAACTAAAGTAGTTACATTTAATCCACGAAAAAATAATTTGTCTGTTTTAATTTTAAAATGAATCATTAATTTAATGATATTATAATAACTATTTAATGTTAAAAAATCATGTTTATAAATTATATTTTCTTTGGAATTAGTTACTATATTATTTAAAATCTTGTTATTAAAACTACCGTTAATTGTAGGTACAAAAAATATTTTTTTCTCATCAACTAAATTTTGAGATGAAAGGATATTATTATAATTTCTTTCTATGTATTTTTCAGAATCTATAGAATCTTGATGTATAAAAGTATCAATTAAAATACATTGTTTAGTGCTTAATAACTTTTTTATTCTTTTTTGCGATTTAAAATAATAATAATTAGAGGCTCTGAACAAAATATGAGCAAAATCTAAAAAAGGTCTTAAAAAAGCATTTTTGACATAGTAAGACAGACCTAATTTCTTTCGCGAAAGAATGATAAGTTTATTTGGGTAATTATTGACTAATTGTCTTTTTAAGGATAAGTTTTCAACAATTATTGTACTAAATTGATTGTTTTTTAACATTTGATCAACAAAGTAAAGAAACAAAATATCTGAAAATAAATTACTTTGATAATTGTTTCTCGATAACGTATTTGAAAACATCAATGTCAAATTACTCATATAGTTTTGACTACTGTTAGATTTAAAAACATCCTCAATTAATAAATTGAAATCTTGTTGAATCTCAATAGAAAAATTATAATAACTTTTATACTGATCCTCTGTTAGGTCTGTTAAATCTAAAACCATTTTAAAACTTAATGTTTTTTTTACAAATCTTTGTCATTATAAAATGACCAACTTGAGTAAAATGAACAGCATCATAAGATAATTCATGACCGTCAAAAGGTAAATGATTATTTACATTAATAAATGAAAATTTATTATTAAAATCGCAAATTAGCTTTATAAATTTATTAGTTTCTTTTAGTAGATTGAAAAAATCCTGAGGCCTTTTTCGTTCAATTTTAATTTTAGAATTAAATTCAAATGTACCCATTATAAAAATCTTATTAAATTTATCTAGAATAGTTTTAGAAATCTTATCAGATACGTTTGAGTAACTCAAATTAAAAAGATTAATTGTTTCTCCTGAGTTTAAAGTGTAATCATGTAATCTATTTTTATGTAATATGTGGTTTCTAAATGGATTTTGTGAAACTATATCATTAATAAATTTTTCTTTTTTTGGAGTTAAATCAACAAAACCAAGATTCGTTATTAAGTATTTAAAATCGATTTTATTTAACTCTAAAAAATTAATCAAAGTAAAAAAAACAGTTAATTCTTTAGGCCTAGTAATTAATAAAAATGTTTTATTTTTTTCTGATAATTCATTTAAAATTTGGGTCGTCCATTCTAGACCTTTTTGGTCGCCAATTGATGTGCCTTTAGAATCTGTAAAAATCAAATAATCAAAACTATTATGTCTATTTTTGGAGGATAGAATTATTCTAAAATCTTTATTTAAATTAGGTTCTCCAGGACCAAAGTTAAAATTGTTATTAAAAGTTAAATCTATCATTTATCTTACAGATTATATTGATGGTATAAAGTAACTTCCTTTATCCATTAAGTTAATATTATTATAGCCAAAAAAAGTTATATCATTATCCATAGCTGCATCAAAATCATTAATGGAATCTCCTATAAGACAGTAATTAGACTTATCATACTTATTTGATTCAATTATAGTTCTAACTAATTTTGATTTATGTGTTGGTGAACCATTAATTGAATGAAATAAACTGTCAATAGATAAAGATTTACAAAGTTCTCGTAATTCAATTTGGTCAGATCCAGATACGATATGCATAATTTTCCCGGTATTAAATTGATCATGTAAAAAATTTATAACAGGAGTTATTAAAAGATCCGGATTAATTAAAAGCTTCATCATTATTTCACTAAAATGAAATGCTAATTCGTCAACTTCTTTTGATGTTATAGTTTCTTTTCTAATATGCTCATAAAAATATCTGAATTTAACATATCTTGATAATCCGCCATTCAAATTGTGATAATCAATTAAAGCTTCGATTTGGTCATTAGGAAATGACTTTAAAACTTCTCTAAATCCAGCTTCTCGAACTGAATTAGATTCAATGATAACTCCATCGAAGTCCCAAAGTATTATTTTAAAATTTTCTGGTTTCATTCTTTATTTTTTTAATAACTTTATTTACATCAATTGGGTTATCTACTGCAATCGAATCATTTGAAAGTTTTAACATTCTTACTTCAAATCCTAATTCTAAGAATCTTAATATCTCTATATCCTCCTCACCTTCAAGGGGTGTTTTATTTGTCTGCTTTCTAAATTTAGTTAATGAAATTGATGGAAATGCATAAATACAAACCTGACGAAATCCAAAATTAAATTTATTTTTTTTATTTCCCGGAATGGAATTACGGGACATATACAATAATCTTTTATCCGGTCTAAATACAACTTTTGGGATTGATAAACTTAAAAAATCATCCTCTGATTCAATATCACAGTAACCATTAATTATTTCACCTTTATATAAATTAATGTTTTCAATCACAGTTGTAATATCTAGAGGATTAAATAATGGCTCGTCACCTTGAACATTAATATAGTATTCTGCTTGAATTTTTGAAGCAACTTCTGAAACTCTATCTGTTCCAGTTAAGCAGTCTTTTGAGGTCATGACTACATTTGCTCCAAAATTTTCACATATCAATTTAATTCTAGAATCATCAGTAGCAATATAAATAAACTCATTTTTAACAGCTTTAAGACACCTTTCATAAACCCATTGTATCATTGGCTTCCCTAAAATATCAGTGAGTGGTTTTCCAGGAAAACGACTAGATTCGTAACGAGCGGGTATGACTAAAATATATTTTCTCATTTTATTTAATCAATTTATAGATACTAGATTTTTTTACTCCATTATATTTAGTAGGTGTTAAAGAAATACAATCAATATTTTCAGGGATATCGTTAAAAAGCTTGGAGTTCTCAATAAATAACTCTTGAAATTTATCAGAAATTAAACCAGGTTCATAACCATCATAACCTAATAAATAAATTGTTTTAGCTCCCAGGTTTAGAGATGTTTGTAAAGCTATAGATGTATGTGATTCAGTATTTAAATTAGTGAAGGTTATTTGATCTAGTTCATAAGTTTTATTTATTACCAACTTGGGAACATAAGTTCCCATATTACGAGGACTAGGAGGTAAAATACATTTACCATCAAACTGTCTTAAATCTTCAAAAACATCTTCCAATCTTATTCCTTCGTTTCCAACTAAACAAAAGAACTGTTCGATTTTCAAATCTTCAAAATACTTAGCATTTTTACTAGAAGCATGAATTAATGCTAATTTATCATTATTTAAATTTAAATACTTTAGTATGGACTGATGATGTTTATTTATACTAGAACCACCTCCAATAATAACAACTGTATCAAAAGTTAAATCTGATTTAAAGAATTCATAGCTATTATCCTTGTTTTTATTAGGGATTGATTTAGACAAAGCCCTAGTAATACTGTTTATAGAATAATAATTTTTGGAAATCCAATCCATTACTTTGTTCTGAGGTAAAGAATTAGAACCAGATATCATGTAAGGAAGAGATGTGCCCCATTTATATTCTTCTTGTAGGTCTTGGAATTTACCAGTAATATCACTTAAAGCATCATAATCGACATCTAATCCATATTTAGTATTAAGAGTCGTCAATAATAATTCTGTTTTCAAATTACCTGCGCCTCTGCCCATACCTGTTAATGTTGAATCAAGTATATCTATACCGGATTCAATTGCTACTAGAGAATTAGCTAAAGCCATTTCAAGGTTATTATGACCATGAAAACCTATTTTAACATTTGTTGATTTACGCACCTTGCCTATAATATCTCTGACATCATTTGGATAAACTCCGCCATATGAATCAACTAAGTAAAGGTAATCAACAAGATCATTAAGCTCGTTAAAACTTTCTATCAATCCAGGATAACGATCCCATTTAGACATATACATTAAATTAAATGCTATTTTAAAACCTTTAAGTTTAATTATTTTTGCTTTTTTAACTGCTCTGTGAAAGTTTTGTGGATCAATTGCCATTCTGATCATGTCAATTTTACCTTTACAAGGATCTAATAAATCATTAATGAGATCTATATTGAAATTTTTTTCATCTAGAATTATTACTAATTTTTTATTGCTATTGGAACTGAGAAAATTAATAGTATCAATAGTGCAATAAAAATATTCTCCATAGTAGCCAGTTAAAGATGCACTCCTATATCCAACTTCTAAATAATCCACAGGTAGTTTATCTAAATTTTTTAAATATGATTTTATGAGATTTTTATCAAAATCCCAATTTGTGTAATAACCACCATCTCTAATTGTACAATCTAATATTTCCATATGTTTTTTTTTAATTTAATTTAAATCCTTGTAATATTTTGATGTGAAGTAAAAACAATAAAGCATGATATTATAATTTCTAAATAAACTTATCCATGAACCAATACTAATATTTCCTTTATTTATTTTAAAATTTTCAGCCAAAAATGATTTAACTGACTTTTGTAATAATTTGATATTAAATAAAGTACGGACAAACTAATTAATAAACTTACAATTAAGAACAAAATTAAAGTAATTAAAGATAAATTTATTAAATGATTATAAAATAAAATCCTTGTTAACAATAAAAAAACAATTGGTAAAGTTAGCTTAAAAATTGTTTGTTTATAGAAATCTAAAAAACTAACCTTTAAATATTTTAATAAAAAGATTAAGTAAAAAAATACTGAAATAAGACCAGCAAGTAACTTGGAAACAGCAAATGAATTAACTCCAATTTCATTAATTAATAAGAATATGCCTAGCCAATAAGAAATAGCTAGAGCTACATTAATTAAATAAATTTTCATAATTTTTTCTGTTACTAATAATATATTTGAAGATGGAATTATTATAAATGACAACAAAAAATTAAAAGTTAATAGCCTTAATAAAAACGTTGATTTTATATATTCTTCCCCTAACCAAGTTAATATTATTATATCTCCATATAGGATAACAATTATAGATGAAAGAACTACTAATGGCATTGAAAGTTTAATAACATCTAATACTAATTTTTTTAAACCATCCAAATCATTACCTCCATAATAGTGATTATATCTATGCGCAAATGGACCATAAATTATGGAAGCAAAAGTTCGAAAAAACTTAACTGCAATTAAAGCAGCTGCAAAATAAGACGCTTCTAATGGTCCTAATAGCTTACCTATAACAATAAGGTCTAATTCATAATAAATGATCCACATCGCAGTTGCAAACAAAGAACCAAGAGCTAATTTTTTAGTCATCAAAAATATTTCTCTGTTAAATTTAAATACTTTAATAAAAGATATAAATGAAATATTATATTTTTTATTTACTATTAATGCACAAATAGAAGTAACCACTAATTCTACAATTTTTGTGAAAAGAAAAAATCCAACAATATCATATTTTGTTCCGTTAAAAAAATAGAATATTGAAATTATCTTACAAAAAGACCCTAATATATTTATTCTATCAAATACAAATTGCTCTATTCTTACACTTAAAATTCCATAATAAAATCTTTGCAATACAATATTATAAGAAAATATAGCTTGAATAAATAAAAGTTTTGAAGCTATATTAATATTGCTTTGACTACTTAAATCTTTTATTAATTGTGATGGATTAATTGAAAAGTAAATAAAAATAACCACTATTAAACTAACAAATAGAAACATAATAAATGAAGCAAAACCATATAGCTTAAGTTCTAAGTCGTATTTTTCTTTTATGTAACTTTCTCCAGCGTACTTATAACAAGCTGTTATGAATCCAATATCGGCATAGTTTAAATATATCGCCATAGAAATACATATTGAATAAATTCCATAAATAACAGGATTAGAAGTTAAAAGAGGAATTACTACAACCATTGAAATTAAATTCAAAAAGACAGAAAGAGATTGCCATGAATATGTCTGTATAAAATTAGAAAAATATGTTTTATTACTCATTTAATAAATTATTTATCATAACCTGCCTATCGTAGTTTTGATCGGCATTTTGTAAAAATTCCTCAATGCCATGGCACTTGATTTTGTTTTCTGGGCTAGATATCAGAAATCTTATTTTTTCAATAAGTTCGGATTTTGATTTAGCCTCAATTAATACTGTACCCTTTTCAGTATCACTATTTAGTTCCTTAGCAAAGGAGTCTGTATAGTTAGACCTTCCTGTATAATTATAATAAATTACATTTTTGTTATGAAAAAGTGACTCCAAGATCATGCTTGTATTATATCCTATTATAAGCTTTGATCTTTTTATTAAATTAAAATTATTAGCATTACCAATAATTTTAAAATTAATTCTAGGATCAATAATTGATTTCAAAATAGGTTTTAAATATTTATCTCCTGGATGAATTTTAATAATTAATTGGTAATCATCAAAGTATGAGATAGCATTAGCAATATCTTTTACTGAGTCAATTAATTCAAAAATGTCATCATCATTGAATGCCCTTTGAGTTGAAATATTTGGAGATGAAAGAAAATAAGTTATTATCTTCTTTGGTAACTCATAATTAATTTTTTTTTTGATATCAAAAAAACCTGTAACAATTTTAACTGATGAGTTATCGAAATAATTTAGATATTGCTTTGAAAACCCCCATCTTTCAATATCGATTTCGGGATGTAAAACTGAAAAAAGCTCTTTACCAATGTATTTATTTGGGACTCCTAGACCTTCAGAGCTATGAACAGATCTGATTCCAGCATTTTTAAAAGCCCAAATCTTAACTATCTCAATAGATGATGCCATATTTACTGTAATATAAATCTTAGGCTTACAGATTTTTGCTAGCTTTATTAGTTTAAAATAAAATTCATTTAAAGAATGAAACTTATTTTCGATATATTGGAGTTTTATAGAAATGAAAGGATAAATGGAAATATTATCAAATAATAAACTTCTATTATCCTTGTCAAGAGAATTAAATAATGTTTTTTTATTTTCATCTTTATCAATAAATAAAATGTCATTTAGAATATAAAATTGGTTAAGTACAGATTTATCCAATATGAAATTTTTTAAGCATCTATATGAATTGCTAATTATAATTGAATTTTTTGCTGTTTTCTTTGTAAAAAACTTAATTTTAAGTCTGTTATATAGATCTGTTTTTAAAAAAAACATTGAAACCCTTCTTAAATAGTCGTGATATTTTTTTTTGGGTGACTTTACTGATATTAATCTTATTTCACAATTATATGTATTTTTATAAAATTCATACAAATTATGTAAATTCGAATTCTGACTATGAAAAAAAATTAGCTTTTCAAATTTATTTGCCCTTATAGCTTTATTTATAGTTAAAATATTAAAAAGTAATTTCGTTAATTCTAATTCTAATTCATATGAGAAAATCTGAGATATTGTTAATCCATCAATATTAAATTCTTTGCTGATTTTATTAAAACCAAAAGTTTTCCACCAATTTTTTGATAAATTAGTGATAAAATCAGAAACTATCTTATGATCTGAATTAGAAATGTAAGATGTGGGGTTAACAACTTCAAATTTTGATTTGTTTTCACTATCTAAAATTGGCCATAACTGAAGCCATAGATGATTATTTGACTCTAAGCTATTATTTATCTCTTCAACATCAAAACTCTGAGTTGTTATGATTAAACTTCTCTTTTTCAATTTTTGTTATTCTTGCTTTAAAAATTTTATTTTTAATTCTTCTATTCTTTCTTTTCCTATGTATTTTCTGTAATTAAAATTTTCTTTTTTCTGTAATTTATAACTATCTAAAAAATTTCTATCATTCAAAAATTTTTTAATCGTGTTTACAACAAAAATTGATGTCTGTGGATAAATAGACGCCCTAAATTCAAAATAATTATTTAAAGAAACATTTAACAAGCATTTATCTAAGATTGGTCCTGAGTCTATTCCCTGATCAATAAAATGACAAGTAGAAATTACATTTTTATTTTCATATATCTGCCATTCCGGTGCAGAACAACCTTGGTAATCTGGCAAATCACCTGGGTGAAAATTTAACACCCCATATTTAAACTTATTTATTACATTTTTCTTTAAAATTCCTGTACCACCTTGAATTCCAATATCAAATTTATTTTTGCTTAAAAAATCAATTAAAAAATTTGAATTTAAACTACTAAAATTATTTATTTTAATGTTTAACAAATCATTATCAATTATTGGAGGATTCCAAAGTCCTCCACACCTTATGTCTTCTGATGAATCAAATTTTGGATGATCTCCAACTGTTGCTATATCAAATACGATATTAGATTTAATCATTTGTGACGCATATTCTCGGCCTGCATATGCGTTTTCGTTCATCAATAATAAAATTTTCATTTATAGTAAAGTGCTTTATTAATTCTTATTGAATTTTGTTATTAGTAGATTTTTATGATTATTTAACAGACTATTTAATTAACGCTCTACTTACTTTCTCAATTGCAAGTAAAATATCTTTAATATCTTGTTCTTTATTTGGAAGTCTAATGTGTTCACTAATAATCATTTGTTCAAAATGTAACAATTCAGCATTGGGTGATGTTCCTTGGCTAAACTCCATCTTACAATCTTTATTCTCTGGCGCAGTAAAAGGATAGCCATGTTTAAAAAGATGTTTATTCTGATAAATGGGTTGGTTATATAATGGTTTAACATATCCTTGAAATAATTGAATTCCTTCAGCATTTACTGAGTCAACAAAATTTGATCGCTTAATTTTAGCTATATCAGGTAAAAATCGAAGAGGATAAACATAATAGGTACTTTTACAATATTCTCTTCCTTTTGGAGTAATTAAAAAATCATATTTATTGAGACTTTCGGAAAGATAATTCACTAGTTCTAATCTTCTTACATTTAGATGGTCTAGTCTTTTTAGTTGCTCTATACCAACAGCTGCTTGGAGTTCAGTTAATCTATAATTATAACCTGCAATATTTGTAATATTTGTATATCCTGCCGGACCAACAACCGCTTCGCCATGATTTCTAACTAATTGTAATCTGTAAGCTAGATCGTCATCATTAGTAACACAAATACCACCTTCGCCTGTTTGTATAGTTTTATTTACATTAAAGCTATATACTCCAATATCTCCTAGTGTTCCAACAAATTTATCTTCAACTTTTGCTCCATGCGCTTGTGCACAGTCCTCTATAACTTTGATATTATGGTCTTTGGCAATTTTTAAAATCTTATTCATATCAGCTGGTATTCCGAATTGATGAACAACGATTATTGCTTTAGTCCTCTCAGATATTAATTTTTTAAAAGAAGCAGGATCTATTGAACCTGTTTCCAATTCAACATCAGCAAAAACTGGGATTGCTCCATAAATTAATGGTGCAAGAGCACAAGCTGTCATTGTATAAGGAGACACTATTACTTCATCTCCATAACCTATTCCTAGAGCAGCAATAGCCATATACAATCCTGATGTAGCACTATTAATAGAAATAGAATGCTTACAGTTATAATATTCAGACCACATGTCCTCAAGCTTTTGAACACAAGGGCCACCCTTAAAGGAGAATGGACGGTCAGGAGTATGAGACCCCTCAAATAAGGATAAATATCCAGAATCGATTACTCGACTTAGTGCTTTTTTTTCTCTATAACCAGTCGTGAAATTATCTTTCCAAGGTTTGACCCTGATTGGTTTACCTCCATTGATTGCTAGCTTTGAATTAATATTCTTACTAGTCTTAAATAAATCTTCAAAAATCATAAATTATTGTTTTAAACTCCATATACAATTCATACTATTCCCTATTTCCCTTATACTGTAATCTTCTATTATACTAATATCACTGGTTTCAAGAAATTTATAAATTAACGAAATTGCATTACACAATGGAGGGGTATTATCATTTAAATTGATATCATTGAGCATGATGACATTCTCTTTCATTTCATTAACATATTTAGTTTCAAAAACAAATCTATTTCCAAAATCTTCAATTCTTAATCTAGATCTAGAAAATTTAATATCCATTTCAAAAATCTGATAATTATCCTCATCAAATGAATTAAAAAATATTTCACCCATACTATTATTAAATTTTAATTTTACATCTACATCAAAATCCTTATTTTCTTTTATTAGTCCTTTATTAGAACTGCTCTTTATAACTAAAATATCATCAAATAAATAATTTATGGTATCTACAAGATGTATTCCATTGTGTTTCCATCCACCATAAAAAAAACAATCTATTCTAACTAAATCTCCAAAAAAATTTGATTTTATAAGTTGCTTAATTTTTTGATGTTTTGAGTCAAAACGTCTTGTATGATTTGCTATTAATTTGACATCTGTTAAATTACTTAACTCGATCAATTTATTTAGCTCATTAGAGGATTGACAAACAGGTTTTTCAATAAATATAACTTTAGGTAAAAATTTTTGCTTTAAAATAGAACTTGCAATTTGAAAATGAGATTCAGTAGGAGTACAAATTGAAATTACATCTGGTCTAAACTTTTTGATTAAAGTGTCATATTCTGAACCGTAAAATTCAGAATCATAAATTTTAGCAATTTTTTTTGCATTTTCTATGTTAATATCACAAAAGATAATTTTATCTGTTAAATCTGAGTCAAAATATGCAGATGAGTGTGAGTAAAAATTACCATTATTTTTGGAGTCATATATTCCTCCGATTTTTCCGCAACCAATTATCAGTACACTATTCATTATCGTCTCTATATTTTAACCATCTTCGCTCCACTTGATTATTTATTTTTTTTAGAGATGGATTATTAATAACAAATTCTAAAATTTGAGAAAGTGAAAAATGATAAATATTTCGATCAAAAAAATGAACAAAAATCTTTTCAATTAAGCTAAAGTCTTCAGCTGTATCTACCTCTAAAAAAATATCTATGTAGTTAAAATAATAAGGTGCCTCTATATTAATCACATTAAAAATCTCAGGATTTTTGTAAATATGTATACTAACATGTTCTCTTAACTTAGAATTTTTGCTAACTAATTCATTTGCTTTTAACAGAGTTTCACCTTTATACACTAATACTTCTTGTCCAGGTGGATATGTTGTTTTAATTGAATTAGAAACAAAATCGGTTGAATTATAGTTTTTTAATAAAAATCCTATAAACTCATCTATAATTTGAGGGTCAGATAAAGGAGAATCACCAAATAATTCTACATGTATATCTATTTTATTTTCAATAATTAATGCCGAAATTCTTTCTAGAACGTCATCTTCACTTCCTCTGAAATATTTGTAATTATATTTTTCACAAAATCTTATAATTTCATCATCCTTTGGATTTGTAGTAGTAGCAATTATAACATCATCTAACAATCTTGCTTTTTTAACTCTTTCTACATGCCAATACAACATCGGTTTACCATGTATTTCTTTTAATACTTTTCCAGGAAGTCTTGTTGAACCAAGTCTTGCTTGAATTGAAGCTACTATTTTCATTTTTTTATAAAATTTAAAATTTTATCCAAAGAACCTTTGTGGTAATTATTCGCTTTTAATTTTGTTTTGTAATTACTAGAACTTGAGAGCAATAACTCTAACTCATGTTTTGTTGTAATCAATTTTGTCATATTGATATCATTTCCGATGAAAGGTATTTTTTCATTAGGTCGATAACTAATAATATCATTTCTAAAAAAAGATGCCTCTATAAGAAACATAGACCCCATACCAACTATAAAGTTAGAATTAGAAATAATTGTATCAAAACTTGAGTCTATATCTACTTTAATGTTTTTGTTTTCAAAACTTAAATACTTTGATTTACTTTCTGAAGGGTGATTTCTTATAACTAAAAAATATTTTTCTTTCTCACATATTCTAATCAGGTCGTTTAAAACATCAAATTCATCAAAACCTTCATAACTTTCAGAATCAACCGGAAAATCATCTTTATAACTTTCAGAAATGAAAGTAACAATAATTTGATTCTTACTTTCTAAACAACTTTTCCAGTCTGAAATAGCTATTGGTTTTAATTGTTTATTAGACAGTTTTTCTAGATGAGGATTTCCAGTAATAACAATTTTGTCCTTTGAAATTCCCGAATCACAAGCATATTTTAATGCATATATGTCATTTACAAATATAAAATCAGGATATAAACTCGTCTTGTTGAATTTAAATCTATAGTTAAAATTTGTCCAGTGATCTACTATAGATATTGATTTAATTTTTTTCTTTTTTGAAATCGACAAGTATTTAGATTCTAGTTTATTATTAAGACTTGTTCCACAAATAATAGTAACTATTTTAGAAAAATCTATATTCTTATCATCTAAATATGAGACAATTGAATGATTTTTTATGAACTCCTGAATCGGTTTTGTGCATACACATAAATATTCAGATTTAATAGATTTAATAACTGGAATCAGAAAATTTGCTGACCCTATTTCACTAAAAACAAATAAAATCATATTTAAGAATTAATCATATCCCATTTAATAATATCATCTTCTTTGATGTCTTTAGACGCTGATTTTCCAATAATATCTGAAATATATCTTGGTGAAATACCAAACGCTGGACGCTTAAAAGTAAGGTCGCCATTTTCTATAATTTTTCCTTTTGGTATAGATTTTTTTGCTATCAAACTCCTTCTTGCATTTATTCTTGACAATTCTTGGCTCTTGGTAGAATGCACATTAAAATTACCAAGGATTTCAAATGTTTTATCTAATTTTTGGTTTAATAAAATTAAATCATTTTTATCCATAGCATGATAATGATCGTTGCCTTGTAATGATTTATCATGTGTAAAATGTTTTTCAATAATAACAGCACCTAAAACAGCAGCTGTTTCTGAAACTTTCATGTCCTTTGGAAGTGTATGGTCGGAATAACCTATTAATTTATCTGGGAATTTCTCTTTTAAACCCTTTATCATACCCAAACTTGCATTTATGTCCGCTGTAGGATAATTAAGGACACAGTGCAATAAAGCTAAAGGATTCCCTTTGCTTTCTATCCAACTTACAGCTTCTTGAATTTCATACAAATTACTAGCACCTGTTGAAAGAATTATTGGTTTTCCAAAATCACAAATGTGTTCAATAAAAGGCTTATTTGTGATATCAGAAGATGATATTTTAAACACATCCATTAATTCATTCAAAAAAATAGATGATTCAATATCAAAAGGAGTTGACATAAACTCAATACCTACTTTATCACAGTACTTTTTCAACTCTATAAATTCTTCCTTCCAAAACTTATCATGTTTTTTAAATAATTTAAATTGACTAACAGTTGGCTCTTTAGTCGTGTCCCAATATGAGGGAGAGTTTTTTGAAGCTAGTGTTTCTGCTTTATAAGTTTGAAATTTTATAGCATCAGCACCTCCTTCTTTTGCTTCTTCAATAAGTCTTTTAGCTGTAGCCATTGAACCCTCGTGATTAACACCTGCTTCTGCTATTATATATGGTCTGTGTATAATGTTTTCAAAGGGGTTTATTTTAAATGTTTTAAGAATTTTCATATATATTATTTTTCTAGTTTAATTAATGATAAAATTATATCAAGCACATTTGATTTATTATTTCTAAAATTATATTTTTTCATATTTTTAAATAATGACCTCCTAAAACTATCATCATTTATAAGTTTTTTAAAGTTGAATAATGTATTATAGTTGCTTTTTTCATTTTTAAAAACTCCCATATTAATAAAACCGTTTTCTGAACAAGCAAATTTATGAGTATCTTCTCTTTCGTGCTGAGAAAAAACTATAGATGGAATATTCATATCTGCTAACTCATAAACAGTCCTTCCATTTGAAGAAATTGCTATTTGGGTTTTTTCCATGATTTTAGAGATGGCAGCTGATTCGAATACTAATTCAATATTTTTATATTTTTGTTGTGACACTTGTTGTAATAATTCTTCTTTGAATAAATAACCTGAACCACAAACAATAAAAATCTTTATATCATTTTTTTTACAATCAGGTAGAATCAAATCTAAAATTACCTTTGAAAGGTTATTTTGGTCAGTTCCTCCGAAAGAAATTAAAACTGATTCAATTGGTTCAAATATTTCATGTGGTTTAGCCTCGTTAAATTCATCTCTTAGAAAAAAATAGTCATGACCCCATAAATAATTATCTCCCTTTATCTTGGGGATATCGTATAATTCATTAATTGTATAATCTGAATGTTTTGAGCCACTTCCTAGATCCTCAAAATTCACAATTTTAATTCCCTTTTCTTTTAATTTTAAAATATCACTCTTATTGGTATTTAAAATATCATTAATTACTAAATCAGGTTCAAGATTAATAATAAAATCTATAATTCTTAACTTATTACATGATAATACCTTGTAATCTTTTAAAGCAATTTTATCTACAACCAAATGATGAGTATCGTCACAAACAAAAACTATTTCATGATCAGTAATATCATGAGCTAATGATAAACTTCTGTAAATGTGTCCCATTCCAAGCGCTGAAGAACCAATAACATTAAAAACTATTTTTTTCCTTTTTAATAGTTTTTCACAAATCCACCAACTTTGATAACCTGTTATTTCGATTGCAATTTCAGATGGTAAAACAAAAGGTAGTGTTTTAGCTTTTTTATTTTTTAATAAAGAGAAATTTGAAATTTGAAATGCATTAACCTCTTCAAAAAAATGACTCTTTTCCTCTAAAAATAGTATGTTTAAATCATTTTTTTTTGCTTTAAATAACCTACGCTGTTCTTTTTTTACAGAAACAATTAGTTCGTTACTGTTTTCTTTAAAAAAACTAATGGCATCTTTGATTATTTTTTTATTAACAAGAGGAGCATTTGCTCTATATAAGAAAAATGATTTGTATTTTTTTGAGTAATCATTAAAAATATAATCTAAATTTTTTAAAATGTTCTTTGGATTAACATTAAGCCTGGAATCATATGTAAAATTTATATTATTCCTCTCTGCTATTAATGATATTTCTTGAGAATCTGTTATAACATATATATCGTTTTCATCTAAAATTTCTTTGGATAAATTTATAGCTCTTTGAATTAGAGTTTTTCCTGCAAGATTTTTAACTAATTGATCAGGAATTACAGCATTTTTCTTAAAAGCAGGGATAATAATACAAATATCTTTCATTAAATTTTTCTTGAAATTATAAGTTAGATAATACAGCTTTTGTTTTTTCTAGCATATAATTAAAATCTTCATCACTCATCCAATGTTGAAAAGGAAAGGAAATCATGTTATCATAAAAATCATCAGCATTTTCACAATCAGAATTTGATAAATTTAATTTTGAATATAAATCATATCTATTGAGCGGGTAATATTGAACAACACATTGAATACCATACTTCTTAGACAATACATCAATAATTGTATCCCTATGACCACCGCTTACTTTTCCAACCAATAAATGGTAATTATGCTGAGTAGTATTTACTTTATTAAAAGTAATTATTTTAGATTCAGAAATTGAATTAATAAAGGTAATAGCTCTTTTTCTTTTTTGAGAATTTATGCTGTCAATTCTTTTTACAAGCTCTACCCCCAATGCACATTGGGCCTCTCCAATACAGAAGTTATTTGGATAAAGTATTCTATTATCAAGTTCTGGCAAATCCACATTTCCCATCGCTGGAATCCAATATTTTTCTCGAGGGAAATCAAAATCACAATGACCATTATGTCTTAACATTGGAATTATATCAATATATTTTTGGACTTTGGTTAATAGGATTCCTCCTTCACCAAGTGTGGAAATGTTTTTGTGTGAATGAAAAGAATATATCCCGAAATCACCAAATGTACCAGCTTTTTTATTTCCTATTTCAGTTCCTATAGCTTGGGCAACATCTTCAATAAGAATTATCCCTCTAGATTTGGCAAATTGGGCAATTTTTTCAATATCATTGATACAATAACCATATAAATGTATAGCTAAAATTGCTTTAGTTTTTTTTGTAACTTTCTTCTTTATTAAATCTAAACTAGTAACCATAGTTTCTGAACTTATATCCACCCAAACAGGCTTTGCTCCATTTTTAATGAAGGGGTATAATGATGCTGTATAAGTGTGAGATGGGCATATTACTTCATCTCCCTTATTAAACAAACATAGTTGAGCAGCAAGTTCAAGAGCTGAAGTTGCACTGTTAACTGCGAACGCATCACCTTCACCTATATATTTAGAAAAAATATTTTCAAATTCCTTCATCTTTACTCCTTGAGTTAAAGTTTGACCATCATTCATTGAATTTACTACTGCTTCAATTTCATTTTTATTATACTTATGTGATCTTCCGCTAAAAGGTATTTTGAAATTCATAGTTACATTTTTTTAAATAGTTTAATCATTTTTTCTCTAGTTAATATTTCCTTAAAATTTATTCCTAATGCATTAGTCAGTGGTTTTTCATGAATTATTGAAGCTTCATATAATTTATCAAATGTGCTTTCATCGAGATTTAAACAAACATTTTTAGGAATTAAAATTTGATTAGTCTCTACAAAATTCCAAAATTCTTTATAGTAAACAGGGTAATACTCTTCCATAGATCTCATCACAATACAGTTTGCAACACAATGATGAATACCTAATACTACAGATAACCCAGCTGATAGTGGATGTACAATACCAACATAACTAGTTGCTATAGCACAGCCTCCCAGATATGATGCAATCATAAGTGTTTTTCTGTTTTCATCAGACATCATATCGCCAGACAGAAAAACTTTTCTGCACAAATCAATTGATTTTTCAGAGAATGAATCACCTATAATATTTCGATAATTTCCTGAGAGACTTTCAAAACTATGAATATAAGCATCCATGCCCGTATAAAAATATTGGTTTTTTGGTACAGTTTTACTTAGAGTATTGTCATAGATTATTGCATCATATATAGTGTGATCACTATTCATCCCTAACTTTAATCCAGAGATTTTATTAGTCATAACACATGTCCTGGTAGCTTCTGCACCTGTTCCTAGTATTGTAGGAATTGCTATTTTATAAATTCCAGGTACTTTAACCAAATCCCACCCCTGATAATCTTCAGCATTTCCTTTGTTAGTATATAAATTAGAAATTGCTTTAGCTGTATCCATTGTTGTACCTCCCCCTATAGCCACTATTGCATCTGGATTAATTCCATCTGAGATTAAATCAGAAAGCAATATGTTAATCTTATCAGTGTATGGTTCATTTGTGGTATCAACATATCGAATAGCGTGGTCTCTATTTGTATAAATATTTAAATTGTTCTTGAAAAAATCATCAATAAAAAATAAAACGAATTTTCCCTTCGAAATATTTAAGCTATTTAGTATCGTGTCAAAATCAGAAAGTGAGTTTTCTTGTATTGTATACTGAGCTACATTTTTCACTAAACTTATGTTTGTTTCTAGTGCCTTCATTATGATATTTATTATAGTTATACTAAACCTTTTAATTAATTTTATATCTAATTAGAAAAGGTCATTTTTTCTCTTCAAAACTTTATTTTAGTTGACTACCATCGCTAGTCTTTTTTTGATGTAATTATTTTAAGTTTGTACTCGAGTGGTAGCTACCAGCTTTCAAATACTGTTTTTTGCATCAACTTCACATCGGATTGCACCATATGTTTTACCAATGAAGCTTTCTCTCTAGTAATTAGATCTTTAT
>TARA_B110000114_G_scaffold5022_1_pt1 | contig 22168 bp, 20 predicted proteins | sample TARA_B110000114 | Tara Oceans TARA_B110000114 (sample SAMEA4397311) | marine metagenome | biome: Polar Biome; feature: [SRF] surface water layer (ENVO:00010504); material: water (ENVO:00002006), including particulate matter (ENVO:01000060) such as... | depth 5 m
TTTTTTGTTTAAAACCGAAATATCAAAATGCTTTTATTTTCTTTGTATAAATTATGAAAATACAACGCACCACCTATTTATCTTTAGGAACGAATCAAGGAGATAAACTTGAAAACTTACAAAATGCCATTTACTTAATAGATGACAGCATTGGTGGCGTTCAAAAAATATCCGCAATATATAAATCTCCTTCGTGGGGGTTTGAAGGAAATGAATTCTTTAATATTTGTATTAAAGTCGCTACAGACCAACTTCCAGCAACTTTACTAGAAAGTCTACTATCTATAGAGAAAGAGTTAGGACGAACACGCACGAACCAAACAGGCTACCAAAACAGAAATATAGACATCGATATTTTATTATTTGAGGACGAAATTATTTTTTCAAAAACACTTACTGTTCCGCATTCAAAAATGTTAGAACGTAAATTTGTGATGCTTCCTTTAGCAGAAATTGCTCCAAATGCACTGCATCCGATAGAAAAAAAACAAGTACATATTTGTTTACAAAATTGTGATGATGCTGCAGAAATAACAAAAATTGACAAACAACTCGTTCGACCTCTACAGATTACAGAAAAATACAATTATATTGCTATTGAAGGAAATATTGGTGCAGGAAAAACTTCTTTAGCGAATCTACTTTCTGACACATTCAATGCAAAATTGGTTTTAGAACGCTTTGCTGATAATCCTTTTTTACCAAAATTTTATGAAGACAAAGAGCGCTATGCCTTTCCCTTAGAAATGAGTTTTTTGGCAGACAGGTATCAACAACTCAGTGATGATTTGGCACAGTTTGATCTCTTCAAGAATTTTATTGTTTCTGATTATTATATTTTTAAATCTTTAATATTCGCGCAGGTAACCTTGCCTGCAGATGAATACCTTTTATATCGAAAAATGTTTAATTTAATTTATAAAGAGATTCCCAAGCCAGACTTATATGTTTACTTATATCAAAATACAGCGCGCCTTTTAGAAAATATTAAAAAGAGAGGGCGTACCTATGAACAAAATATTGAATCTGACTACCTTGAGAAAATTCATGACGGGTACAAAGGCTTCATCAATTCACAAGATGATCTAAATTTACTAATAATAGATGTATCTGAAATGGATTTTGTAAACACGCCCGCCGACTATGATTTTATAATCAATAAAATAAAGAGTCATCCACCAAATAAGAAAGGCTATTAATTTAAAAAAATTTTTACTTCAATTCTAACTTCTCTGCAAAGTAATCGCAAAAATCACGCATTGTTGCTCCCATTTTTTCATCTGCCGTTGCCCGCTCAAAAGTATCTGCCATCGCTACTAATGTTTGATGATAAAATTGTTTCATTTCGTCTACAGGCATGTCTTTTGTCCATAAATCCATACGCAAAGTATCTTTCTTCTTATGATCCCACACAGATATCATAATGGCCTTAGATGCCTCGTTCTCGATACCTCCATCTGCTGCAGTCCAAGAAATTTCTTCCGGAACTTTATTTTCATCCAAAGCGATTTTAAATTTAATTTCTGAATTGTGTTTTCCTGACATTATTTTCTGGGCTTATATTTTGATTTTTTATATAAATCTAGTTCGTTAATCTTTAGTAATTCCTGCAAAGATACGTCATTATGTTTCATATAAGACCGCACAATCTGCCAACCCACCCAAACACCAACACTGCCTGGAGATAAATTATCCTGCTCCCTGTAAAACTTAGAAAACGGTGCAGACTCTAAAAATCGATTGTTCAAGTTTTGATCCGTACTAAAGAGTAGTTCTTTATCAACAAAATAGCGCCAAACCTGTTCTTCATTTGCAACCACCCAATTCAATTTCTCCATTTCATAACCACTCTTAACCTTCTCTTTAACAGAAGGTAAGTAGCAATCTAACGCATACATTTTCTTTCCTTCATAAACCATTTTAGCGATAAAACTTCGCTCTTGAGCCCTTGGTAACTGTTTTGCAATAAATGCCTCCGCTACATCCACTATTAGGTGTTCCTTTGTATTATTCTCTTTAATATACGTAGGAAAATCCGCATAGAATTTATGGTTTGCTCCCAAATAAACATCTAAGGAAATAATTAATAAACTGTCGGCATATATAACCCTGCTGTTATAATCTATGTTCGTCAACATGGTAACAATATCTGGAGAAATAAATGTAGGATTGTAAAACTTCAAATGCTTTAAAAGTACTGTCAGCTGGTCTTTTATCGGTGAGAAGTCTTTGTATACTTTTTGCGTTTCTTTAAATAATTCCCGCTCCTCCTTATTGTTCATTTTTGACAATGCAATACTGTCCGTAACGGTTCTAGGAAAAAAATAAGGATATGCTATTTTTAACGCCTGCAAATTTTCTGGACCCGCGTTATAGAAGTCAACATCAAATCTTTTTACTTTAAAACTTACATCAATATTGGAGATATCTGCCTTATTTACCTGGCGTGTATTGCACCCATAAAAGCTAAATAAAACTATTAAAAACACTAGAAAAAATCTCATAAATTTGTATATTGTTAATGGATTTACAGACGTTAAAAATAGTAAAAAAATCACTAATGAATACAGAAAAAGTAGCAACTCACATTATTTCTTGGTTAAAAGACTATGCAGAAAAAGCCAAGGTAAAAGGTTTTGTAATTGGTGTTTCTGGAGGAATAGATTCAGCCCTTACATCGACACTTTGCGCGAAAACAGGTTTCCCTACCTTATGTGTAGAAATGCCAATACACCAAGCACAAAGTCACGTTACCAGAGCAGAAGAACACATCAAGCAATTAAAAGAGCGATTTAATAATGTTTCGGAAGTTCGCGTAAACCTAACGGCAACCTATGAAGGCTTAAAAAAGGTTGTTCCTCAAAGAACCTCAACACCAAAAGAAGAGTTATCCTTAGCAAATACCAGAGCAAGGTTACGCATGACTACTTTGTATTATTTTGCTGGATTACATAGTTATGTAGTTGCAGGAACCGGAAATAAAGTAGAAGATTTTGGTGTTGGTTTTTACACAAAATATGGTGATGGCGGCGTAGATTTGAGTCCTATTGCCGATTTAATGAAGTCTGAAGTCTATGAATTAGCAGCCTACTTAAAAGTACCAAATGCAATACAAACAGCGCAACCTACCGATGGTTTATTTGGAGATGACAGGACCGATGAAGATCAAATTGGCGCCTCTTATGATGAATTAGAATGGGCAATGAAAATGCAAGATGCTGGAAAAACTGAAAATGAGTTTTCTGGAAGAGACCAAGAGGTCTTTACAATCTATGAAAAAATGCACCAATCAAACCAGCACAAAATGTTGCCGATCCCTGTTTGTGAAATACCAAAAGAACTGAAATAATGTTTATCTAAAAAATCGCCAGCGCAAGCTGCTGCAATTTTCTTTTAAAATAATTGGCAAACCTTAAAGAAGATTGGCAATAGCCATTCTTTTTTTAATTTTTACATATGCGCTTTTCTTACTACCCTTAGATATTTCGAATGGTAGTATAGCCAATAGCATCACAATTTTTAATAGGTGTTGGATTCTTTTCATAGCGGGAATTTTTCTTAGCACCTGCAAGGTACAAAAAAAATAATTGCAAACGAAAACACTCCAAAAACCATTTCGACTTAAACCACTCTGTTCAATTTTTCAAAAAGACTAATTTTCAATCCTGTATACCCTTTTATGGATTCCAAATCAATTGCTACCTCCTCTGTAGCTTGTTTTACAAGCTCATCAATTTTCTTTCCTATTAAGACTCTTCTCAAATTAAAAACGGCATCATTTACTAATTTTGGTAAAATTTCTAAGGCTGTTTTTACTTCAATATTTTTACTCCCCCAATTGCTTAATTGATGTTTTTCTTCATCCATTAAAATAGAAGTAACCGCTGCTGAGATGTCAGTGTTTTTATGGTTCACAAGCGCATCGATGTCTAATTTTTCAAACTGATTTAACTGATGAATAATCTCGCTGTAAATTTCTTGAAATATCGTGTTTGTAAACTCTGTTTCATCGTCTTGAAGATGCACGTAAATTTCTGCGGAAACATTGTTGTTATATTTTCTTGAAGTTATGATAAGTTTTCCAGTATCGTCTGCTGTTTCTACTTCTTCAATAAATTCAGTTTCTTCGTTTCCAAACAACAACAAAATTCGAATGATTTCTTTTTCTAAAATAGAAATTTGATCTACTGCTGCAGAAGAAACCCCGCCTTTCACCAAACCCATATGAGCATTCTCTTGCGCTAAAAAATATTCTGAAGGCGGCTCATTTGGGTCTTGTTGCGAACTCTTTTGTTGTCGGTTCGCTTTACTTTTTTCAAAATTTCCTTTCGTTATAATCTGTGCCAATTCACTAAACAAAACGCGTTCAGAGATTTCCATAATTCTGGCACACTCTTGCACATAAACTTCCCGCTGTATACCGTCTGGAATTTTAGAAATACTGGTAACAATCTCTCTAATTACACCCGCTTTTTTAACAGGATCATTGTTAGATTCTTTTAATAAAAGAGATACTTTAAAGTTAATAAAATCTTGTGAAGCATCTTCTAAATATTTTTTTAACGCTTCGGTAGAATGCGATTTTGCAAAACTATCAGGATCTTCTCCGTCAGGAAACTGGACGACTCTTACATTCATTCCCTGTTCTAGAATTAAATCAATTCCCCGAATAGCGGCTCTTATTCCAGCTGCATCTCCGTCAAAAAGTACCGTAATGTTTTTTGTAAGCCTGTTGACTAAACTTATTTGATCCGCCGACAAGGCAGTTCCAGAGGAAGCTACTACATTTTCAATACCCGATTGATGGAAAGAGATAACATCCGTATATCCCTCTACCAAATAGCAATTGTCTTGCTTTGCTATCCCTTTTTTTGCTTGAAAAAGACCATATAAGATTTTACTCTTATGATAGATATCACTTTCTGGAGAGTTTAAATACTTCGCTGCTTTTTTATCAGCGGTTAAGATTCTTCCACCAAATCCTAAAATCCTGCCAGACATAGAGTGTATTGGAAATAGTACCCGTCCTTTAAAACGATCGAATTGTCGGTTCTCCTTTACAATGGTGAGTCCTGTTGAAGCTAAGTATTTTAAATCGTACCCTTTTGCCAATGCAGCTTTCGTAAAGCCGTCCCATTCATCCAAACAATAACCTAATTCAAATGTTTTTATCGTCTCATCCTTAAAACCACGTTCTTTGAAATAAGAAAGGCCAATTGCCTTTCCTTTGTTTGAGTTCAACATTACATCGTGAAAGTAATCCTTGGCAAATGTAGAGACCAAAAACATACTTTCCCTCTCATTCATCTGGGCCTTCTCTTCACTAGACTGCTCTGTTTCCTCAATTTCTATATTGTACTTTTTTGCCAACCACTTGATGGCTTCAGGATAGGTATAATGCTCATGCTCCATCAAAAAAGAAATCGCATTCCCTCCTTTACCTGTTGAAAAGTCTTTCCAGATTTGTTTTACTGGAGACACCATAAATGAAGGTGACTTTTCGTCTACAAACGGACTTAACCCTTTAAAATTACTTCCTGCTTTTTTAAGTTGCACAAATTCACCAATAACCTCCTCTACTCTCGCAGATTCAAAAACTCGGTCTATGGTACTTCTAGAAATCATTTCTTTTTTAATTAAAAGGGAAAACAAATATCGTACAAACTTCTTTTTAAAAACAACGCACTCACAAGTTTTAAAAACTTGCAAATTCTGTTGCTGTTACTTTCTATTTTAGGAGGCTGCTCTTAATTTTTTTAAAGTAGTATTTGTCAGTTTTGCCTCTGCATAGCCTCTGGTTACATTCAATACTTTTTCGTCTGAACTTGGCAATTCGTACATGGCATCTGTAAAAATAGCTTCACACAAAGAACGCAACCCTCTTGCACCTAATTTGTACTCTACTGCTTTTCCTACAATATAATTTAAAGCGCCTTCCTCAATTGTGAACTCCACATCATCCATTCGAAACAACTTCGTATATTGCTTAATTATTGCATTTTTAGGCTCTGTTAAAATAGCTCTTAAAACAACGGCATCTAAAGGATTCATGTAACTTAAAACAGGCAACCTTCCAATAATTTCTGGAATTAAACCAAATGCTTTTAAATCTGATGGAATCACATATTGCAACAGGTTTTCTTCATCTACTTTATCATCATCTAAAGAAGCACTAAAACCTACTGCCTGCATGTTTAGTCGCTTGCTAATAATTCTTTCAATACCTGAAAAGGCTCCACCAGCAATAAATAAAATCTCTTTGGTATTTACTTCTACAAATTTTTGCTCCGGGTGTTTTCTTCCTCCTTTCGGTGCTACATTTACAACCGTTCCTTCTAATAATTTTAACAATGCTTGCTGCACACCCTCACCTGAAACGTCTCGCGTAATAGACGGATTATCTCCCTTTCTAGCAATTTTGTCAATTTCATCAATAAAGACAATCCCACGCTGTGCCTTTTCTACATCATAATCTGCCGTCTGCAACAATTTACTTAAAATACTTTCCACATCCTCACCAACATAACCCGCCTGTGTTAAAACAGTGGCATCTACAATAGCGAAGGGTACATTTAACATTCTTGCAATGGTCTTTGCAACCAACGTTTTCCCTGTTCCTGTCTCACCAACTAGAACTATGTTAGACTTTTCGATCTCAACATCGTCGTCGTCGTTTGTCTGCAATAAACGCTTATAATGATTATAAACGGCAACTGCCATAGAGCGTTTTGTCTCATCTTGTCCAATGATATACTGATCTAGAAACGTTTTTATTTCTAATGGTTTTTTTAGCGTTAAATCTTTTGACAGATCACTTGTTTTTATATCAGAGACTTCTTCTTCCACAATACCGTGCGCTTGCTCGATACATTTATCACAAATATGTGCATCCATCCCCGCAATTAGCAAATCTGTTTCTGCTTTTTTTCGTCCGCAGAACGAACATTCTAAGTTTTCTTCTTTCGACATTATCTTTAGCTTTTAGCGATTCGCTGTTGTGCTGTTATGCGCACCATAAAAGATCTCTATTAAAAAGACTTTTGTGCTGCGCGCGATGAAAAATTATTTTATTTTTTTCTTTCTAAAACTTCATCAATCATTCCGTACACTTTCGCCTCATCTGCTTTCATCCAGTAATCTCTATCAGAATCATTGTGTACTTTTTCTATTGACTGTCCAGAATGACTTGCAATAATTGCATACAACTCGTCCTTCAACTTCATGATTTCCCTTGCTGTAATTTCAATATCAGAAGCTTGTCCCTGAGCACCTCCTAGAGGTTGGTGAATCATAATTCTAGAGTGTGGCAGCGCAGAACGCTTTCCTTTTTCTCCTGCACACATTAAAACAGCGCCCATTGATGCTGCCATTCCTGTACAAATAGTGGCAACGTCTGGCTTTATAAATTGCATCGTATCATAAATACCTAAACCGGCATACACTCCTCCACCTGGAGAGTTAATGTAAATTGAAATGTCTTTATTAGCGTCTACACTTTCTAAAAATAATAGTTGTGCTTGAATAATATTAGCAACTTGATCATTAATACCCGTTCCTAAAAAAATAATTCTATCCATCATAAGACGGGAAAAAACGTCCATTTGGGTAATGTTCATTTGACGCTCTTCCATAATATATGGAGTCAAACTACTCGTTATTTTCGTATAGTTGGTACTGCTAATTCCGTGGTGTTTTGTTGCGTATTTTTCGAACTCTTTTCCGTAATCCATTTTCGTGCTTCTTTTAGTGTTTGTTTTGTAAATATAAGGACTATTTCTTACTCTTTTGTTACTGGTTGTGGCTAAAAAAACCTGAATTTTGCAACTCAGGTTTTTATGTTAAGATGCTACAACAGTTTAAAATTACCTGTACACTTCTTTTGTGAACGCTTCGTAAGAAAGCTCTTTTGACTTAAAACTCATGTTCTCTTTATAAAAAGCCAATAATTTCTGGCTGATCAATTGTGATTGTAATTTTTGAGCTTCTTCTTGATTTTGCAAAATTCTACCCGCAATATCATCCAGTTCTTTTTCTTCTGGATTCATATTACCAAATTGTGCCATTTGCGTTCGGATAAACCCTTTTGCATACGCTACTAATTCTGTGTAGTCTATTTTAATATCGTTGTCCTTCATAATCTTTCCTTCGATTAGTTGGTACCGCAATCCATTTTCAGACTTTGCAAATTCTGCGTCCGCTTCGGCTGGAGTTAATGGTTTCTCACCAGCTGTTCCTAACCATTTTTTCAAAAATACTGCGGGCAAGTCAAATTTTGTATTTTCCACTAAATGCCCTGTAATCGCATTTAATAACTGTTGATCTCCTTGCTGCTTGAATTGAATTTCTGCATCTTCCTTGATTTTTGCTTTTAACTCTGATGCCGTCGTCACACTTCCATCTGTAAATAATTTATCAAACAACTCCTTATCTAAATCTGCGGGTGCTGTTGTTGTGATGTCTGTTACCGTTAATGTTACTGAAACAGGCAATTCCTGAACTTCTTGCCCAGCACTGCCTAAAATAGTTCCTAATGTATTGGCATTCTCAAATAAATCTTTCGTTGCGAACTCGATGCTGTCGCCTAACTTCGCACCTACTACTTTCTTTTCGTTTTTCTTTCCTTTCAAGTCCTTCACGAGAAAGGTTCCTTTTGAGTTGATGTCTTTCTCTTCGTTTATAAAAGTACCTGTAATACTCGCTTCAAGCACTGCTTCCTCCACCGATGATACTTTTCCGTAACGTGTTTGAATATTTTTTAACTCTTCCTCCAGCAACTCTTCAGTCGCGATAATTTTATATTCAGTTACCTTCTTTTTCGACTTCAAGTCTACTTCAAATTCTGGAGTTAAACCCAATTCAAATTCAAAAGAAAGCGTTGCTGCATCCCAATTAAAATCCTCTTTTACTCTGGGTAGTGGATTCCCTAAAAGAGCCAACTTTTCTGCTGCTAAATATTTATTTAAAGATTCCTGTAAAAGCTTGTTCACCTCTTCCATTAGGGTAGACTTTCCGAATTGCTTCTTAATCATACCCATAGGTACTTGTCCTTTTCTAAAACCAGGAATGTCGGCTTTTTTACGGCGATCTGCTAATAATTTTTCTACTTTTGCTTGATAGTCGTCTGCAACAATATCAACTTTTACAACTGCATTTAATGCATCTATGTTCTCTCTTGTAATATTCATTTTTTTGCTCTTTTAACTTGAAAAAATCGACTGCAAAATTAGCCAAAAATATTCTATTTAACAAGCATTTAAGCTGTTCAATTTATGTCTAATATATTTCTACTAGGAGGCTAAATCCACTAATTTTTAGGAACAAATACTTTTTACACCTTCCTACTTTACTCCTGCAATGCTCATAAAAAAAACAATCGTATTTATGAGAACAGCGGGTTTGTGTCTAAGCTCAAAAAAAACTAATTTTGTTACTTATTAAAATAAATCAGCAGCAGGACGTTGTTTCTAGGTTGTTTGTAAAAACGAAAACCTGGTCCTACGCAGTAGCATTCTCTTTTTAGCAATATGGCGCATATCCTTAAAAATAAAAACATAGAAATCAAGTTAGATCTTCCTGTAGAAAATTACAATTTTTCAAGATTCGACTGGACTGGAAAAATTATAGCCTTGAGTTTCCAAGGAGTTCAATTGGCAAGCAGAGAACATCTTGACATAGAACAAGCTCATTCTTCTGGAAAAGGGTTTTATAATGAATTTGGAATTGATACCGCCCTTGGCTTTGAAGCCACTGCAATTGGCGGCTGGTTTCATAAAATTGGTATAGGCTTATTAAAAAAAGAAGACGCCAAATACCACTGTGCTAAAAATTATAAAATTAAACCCGCTAATTTCCAAGTTACAGCAACACCAAATATGCTTTCAATAAACTGCATATCTGCAATAGTAAACGGGTATTCTTACCTTTTGAAAAAAGAAATTGAATTGCAAGGAAATGGATTTGTACTGAGATATCATTTAAAAAACACAGGTGAAAAAGAAATTATCACCGATGAATATGTTCATAATTTTATGACAATTGGTACTGATTCCATTGGAGCAGATTACACCTTGAAATTCCCATTTCCACTGAAACCTGTACTTTTTGAAGAGACAGTAAATCCTGAGCAGAAAGTTATGCTTGGAGACCGAACGATTAAATTTACAGGAACACCCCACAAACCTTTTTTTTTCAGCAACCTTTCGGGTGCCGAAAGGGTTGCATCACAATGGGAATTGACCCATTTTAAAAGTAAAATTGGAATCCGTGAAACCGGAAATTTTCAGACAGACAAGGTGAATGTTTGGGGAACGAAACATGTAATTAGTCCTGAATTATTTATTAAAATACAACTCAAACCGGGTCAATCAGCGAGCTGGACTCGCACATACGACCTCTTTAAAACGCCCTAAGCGCTACTTTGCATTCCGCAACAACGTAACCTTACGTTCCAACTCTGCTTGAAATTCTTCCATCACCGGCCGTACAGTGCTTTCTGGAATTTCTGCAACCTTAATATACAATAAGCCATCAATAGCGTTGTTAAACTTAGGATCTACATTAAAAGCTACCAAGCGCGCATTTTGTTTGACATATTTTTTAATTAAAACAGGAATCCTTAAGATTCCAGGCTCAATTTCATCAATAATTTTATCAAACTTTTGCATGTCTGCCTTGGTTGCATCAAATACAAAATCCTTATCTCCATCTTTCAGCTTTACTTTATATTCTTTTTTGGGACGAATGTATTGGGCAATATAAGGATCGTAATAATGAGATTTCATGAATTCAATCATCAACGATTTGGAAAAATCAGAAAATTGATTGCTAATAGAAACACCTCCCATTAGATATTTATATTCAGGATGCCGCAATGTGACATGCACAATTCCTTTCCACAACAAAAATAGTGGCATTGGTTTCTGCTGGTATTCACCAATAATAAAAGCCCTCCCCATTTCTATGGTATCCTCCATCATTTGATGCAATTCGGGTTCAATCCTAAACAAGGTATTGATATAAAAACCTTTGATTCCGAATGTTTTAAAAATCTCTTTTCCAAGCCCCATTCTATATGCCCCCACCAAACAGTTTGCTTCACAGTCCCATAAAAACAAGTGACTGTAATACGCGTCGTACTTATCGATATCAATCTCTTTATTGGTCCCTTCGCCTACCGCTCTAAACGTACGTTCACGCAGCCTACCAATTTCCTGGATTAAATTTGGAATGTCCTTCGCATTTGCAAAAAATACTTCATAATTTTTACTCTCTAACAAACGCCCGTCATTTGCTCTTAATACAGCGACTTCTTTAATAAAGGCCTCTTTATCGCCTTGTGATATTATCTTTTTTATTGTTTTTTTAATTTTAATATTTTTCCCTGAAATTAATTTTTTAGATTTTTCATAAGGGTTTGCCAACATATAGGTTTTCCTCCTAAGAAACTCAGAAAAAGCAGGAATATCACGAAAGGCCTCCTGATCCTTCAAGGAAATTGGTTTTCCTATTCTTACTTTGATGACTCTTCCTCCTTGAGAAATGACTTCTGAAGGTAGTTTTGCAGTTCTTAAAGTACCAGATATTTTAGACAACACATAAAATAACCTACTATTTTTTGCATGAAAATAAATAGGTATCACAGGTACTTTTGCTTTTTTAATCAATCTAACCGCACCCTCTTCCCAAGGTTTATCCACATTTAATTTTCCATCTTTATAAGTAGAAACTTCTCCCGCAGGAAAAATACCCAAAGGCTTCCCTTCTCTTAAATGTAGCAAAGCACTCTTAATTCCTGCAAGACTGGATTTTGCATCCTTTCTAGTTTCAAAAGGATTTACTGGCATTACATAGGGTTTTAAAGGAACTACTCTGTGCAACAAGAAATTGGCAATTATTTTATAATCTGCTCTTTTCTCAATCAATAATTTTAATAATAGCACGCCGTCGATACCACCTAATGGGTGATTTGAAACGGTCACAAAGGGCCCTTCTTTTGGAATTCTTTTTAAATCTTCCTCGTGGATTTCAAATTTAATTTTGCAGTCGTTTAAAATTCCATTTAAAAAAGCCAAATCTGACTTATTTTTATTCTTATCGTAAATTTTATTAATCTTAGAAATACGGAGTATTCTTAGTAAAATCCACCCTATAAAAATTCCAAAAAAAGCAAACTTTTGTAATCCAAGAACTTGCGCAATTTCTTTAGACGTTACCAGTCCCATAAATTATCATTAGAAGTAAAGACAAAAATAGTAAAAAACATATGTGCAAATATTAATTTGGCACTAAAACAATTTGAATTGTTTCCTTATTCACCTGTGTTAGCAATGAAGTTCCTTTTGCTTCAATAAACGCAATGGCGTTTTCATCAAAATGACGGACAGTATAAAGGTCCACACTTTTTTGCACTTCAATTTTAAACTCCTTTTCCAAAGCATTATAGAAGGATTCAAAGTTTTTAAATTTATTATCGATGCACACAGAAAAACTAATCGCAGAATTTTGAATAACATTTACCTTTAGCTGATACTCATGTAATTTCTGAAAAATATAACTGATATTATTCTCTACCATAAAAGAGAAGTCTAATGCAGAGATTGATACTAATATCTGGTCTTTTTTAACAATAAAACAAGGAATATAGGGCACTAACTTTGCTCCCTGACTCACGTTGGTTCCAGCTTCCTTGGGATTGAGAAAAGAACGTACTAGTAACGGAATTTCATTGCGCTCTAGCGGCTGCAATGTTTTTGGATGAATTACAGAAGCGCCATAAAAAGCCATTTCAATTGCTTCTTCGTATGAAATTTGCGTTAACAAAGTAGTGTCCTCAAAAACACGTGGATCTGCATTCAAAACACCGGACACATCTTTCCAGATGGTAACGCTTTCTGCATTCAGGCAATAGGCAAAAATACCTGCGGTATAGTCAGAACCCTCTCTTCCTAAAGTTGTAGTGTTTTCTGTATCATTTGCAGCAATAAATCCTTGTGTAATATTTAGTTTAGAAGCATCTAACTTATTACTAATAGTTTCTTTAGTTAAGACCCAGTCTACTTTAGCATCTCTATAGTTACTGTCTGTTTTTATATAATTTCGAACATCAAACCATTTGTTTTCAATTCCAATTTTTGTGAGGTATGCACTCACTATTTTCGTAGACAACAGCTCTCCAAAACAGATAATTTGATCGTATACGTAGTTATATCTTTGAGATGTGTTTCTTGCTAAAAACCAACTTAATTCGCCTAACAAGATGTCAATTTCTTTATAAATTTGATCGTTTTCGTCAAACAAATCATTGATAATGGTTTTGTGAAAATCCTCAATAAAACCAAGTTTTTCCGAAAGCGTATCTGTCTTGTCGTAGTACGCATCAATTACAGCCTCAAATGCATTCGTAATTTTCCCCATTGCAGAGATTACCACCAAGGTATTTTCCGTGCCTTCACTTTGTAAAATATTAATTATATTTTTTACACCTGCTGCATCCTTTATAGACGCTCCACCAAATTTAAAAATTTTCATTTTTAATTATCTTGAATAAATTTTACTAAATTTTCTTTGTTCATTTGTACCACAGACCAATCATTTAAATAGGTTGCTCCTGTACTTTTATAAAAATCAATTGCATTGGTATTCCAATCAATTACCTCCCAAGCAACTCTATTAAAATTATGATCATATGCATATTTTAAAACGGCAGTATACAACGCTTTTCCAGCACCAATTTTCTGTTTGTGCTGCGTTACAATTAAATCCTCTAAATGAATCGTGCGTCCCTTCCAAGTAGAAAAGCGCTCATAAAACAAGGCAATCCCTATAATCTTATGTTCTTGTTCTGCAACAAACACCTTAAATTTTGGATTTTCAGAAAAACCATCTTGCACTAGATCTGCGACCGTAATTGCTACCGCATCTGGCTCCTTTTCAAAAATTGCCAATTCTGTAATTAAATCAAATACAGCCTGCATATCTTCTACTTCCCCTAATCGTATGATATAACTCATGTTCTAATAATTTCGCCAAAGATAGTTTTTTTGAAATCGCTTTAAAATATTTACCTTTATTACACACTTATTTTTAATTTGTTTAAAATTTCAAACTGTAAAATAATTTGTACTGTAATATTGCATACGAAATCGTTGTAGTTATTTAAAAAAAGGGCATCTTTGTAGTCCCCATTTTAAATAAAAAACATGTCGCATAAAATTCAAACTCTAGGAGAATTTATTATTGAAAATCAAGATTCTTTTAAATACTCTTCTGGAGAACTTTCCAGACTCATCAACTCTATTAGACTGGCAGCGAAGGTTGTAAATCACGAAGTAAACAAGGCAGGTTTAGTAGATGTTATTGGTGCTTACGGAGAAACAAATATCCAAGGTGAAGATCAGCAGAAACTAGATGTCTATGCCAATGAAAAATTCATTCAAACACTCACAAAAAGAAACATTGTCTGTGGTATTGCCAGTGAAGAGGAAGACAGTTTTATATCCATCAATAGTCAAGATGAAAATCATCAAAATAAATATGTAGTGCTTATCGATCCTTTGGATGGTTCTTCTAATATCGACGTCAACGTATCTGTAGGAACTATTTTCTCTATTTATAGAAGAGTAACTCCTGTAGGAACCCCTGTACAATTAAAAGATTTTTTACAAAAAGGAAGTGAGCAAGTTGCTGCGGGTTATGTCGTTTACGGAACATCTACCATGTTAGTTTATACAACTGGTCATGGTGTAAACGGCTTTACTTTAAACCCTGCCATTGGAACCTTTTACTTGTCACACCCGAACATGCAGTTTCCAGAGGACGGTACTATTTATTCCGTAAATGAAGGCAATTATTTTGATTTCCCTGAAGGGATTAAAAAATATATAAAATACTGTCAAGAAGAGGAAGGTGAAAGACCTTATACCAGCAGATATATTGGTTCTTTAGTTTCCGATTTTCATAGAAACATGATCAAAGGTGGTATTTATTTGTATCCAAAAGGCTCCCGAAACCCCAGCGGAAAACTACGCTTGTTATATGAATGTAACCCGATTGCTTTCATTGCAGAGCAGGCCAACGGAAAATCTTCTGATGGATACACGAGAACCTTAGATGTAGTGCCTACGGAACTGCACCAAAGAGTCCCCTTTATTTGCGGAAGTAAAAATATGGTCACTAAAGTAGAAGCTTTTATGAAAAAATTTGGTGAATAAATCTTATTGATACTATTATAAGGGAACAAAAGCTTAATATTTTGTAAACTGCTGCATATTAAGTAAATTTGTAGGAAGAAATAGAATACGAACTTTAAAACAGAAAAAAAAATGGCTTTTCAATTACCAGAATTAGACTATGCTTACGATGCATTAGAACCTAATATAGATGCAAAAACTATGGAAATTCACCACAGCAAACATCACAACGGATATACAACGAAATTAAACGGCGCAATTGCAGGAACCGATTTAGAAGGAAAATCTATTGAAGCTATTTTAGCTAATTTGGATATGAGTAATGGTGGTGTAAGAAATAATGGTGGTGGTTTTTACAATCACTCTTTATTTTGGAAAGTAATGAATCCACAAGACAAAGGAACGCTTTCAGGAGAACTAAAAGATGCTATTGAAGCTGCTTTTGGATCTAAAGAAGCTTTCATGGAAGCCTTTTCTAATGCTGCTGCAACACAATTTGGTTCTGGTTGGGCATGGTTGTGCGTGCATGAAGGAGGGAAAGTAGAAGTATGCTCTACACCAAATCAAGACAACCCTTTAATGCCCGGTGTTACTTGTGGAGGAACTCCAATTTTAGGATTAGACGTATGGGAACATGCGTACTACTTGAACTACCAAAACAGAAGACCTGATTATATTAATGCTTTCTTTAATGTAATTAACTGGAATGAAGTTGAACGTAGGTTTAATGAAGCAAAATAAGCAGCTTAGCTGCCTGTAGTTCTGCACAATTAGGTAAAGATTAGAACTGCTTACAGGAAATAAAAAAGCATCCAAAAATTTGGATGCTTTTTTTATGGCTGAAAATCAGAGGATTTAATAAGCTCTTTTATCGTTTCCTTCGTAAAAATTTATGAAGGCTTCGTTTACAACTCTATTTCCTCCTGGAGTTGGATAATTTCCTGTGAAATACCAATCTCCTAAATTATCTGGACATGCAATGTGCAAGTTCTCTACAGTTTGGTAAATAACATCAACATCTGCTTTAATGTCTTTTGTTTTTAACATTTCAGCAATTTTAGCAGAAACTTCTTCAATCGTAAAAGGTGCATAAATTCCTTTTACAAAATTCACTATTTCTTCATCTTTCTTGCCTTGCTGTGCTTTTGACTTCTTATAAACTGTGTCTATAATGCTTTCTTGCTTTGTGTCTTTTAACAATTCAATGGCTGCTTTAAAAGCAATAAAAGCCTCAATTCTAGCCATGTCTATTCCATAACAATCTGGATACCTAATTTGTGGCGCAGAAGAAACTACTACTATCTTTTTAGGCGCTAATCTGTCTAAAATTTTAATAATACTTTTCTTTAAAGTGGTTCCTCTCACAATACTATCGTCTATAATAACAAGGTTGTCTGTCGGTTTTACAACACCATACGTAATGTCATAAACGTGCTCTACCAAGTCATCTCTACTACTATCATCTGCAATAAATGTTCTTAATTTTGCATCTTTAATTGCTATTTTTTCAAAACGCGCTCTTTCAGATAAAATTTCTGTAACTCTCTTCGCAGATAATTTTGTACCACCTGCCAATATTTTGGCTGTTTTTTGCTCATTTAATAAATCTTCTGCAGCTTCTGTCATTCCGTAAAAAGAAGTTTCTGCCGTATTTGGAATGTAAGAAAACACAGTATTAGAGATGTCCGAATTAATTGATTTTAAAATTTTTGGGAATACTAATTTTCCTAAATTCTTTCTTTCTTCGTAGATAGAAGCATCACTTCCTCTAGAAAAATAAATACGCTCAAAAGAACATGATTTCTTTTCTCTAGGCGCTAAAACCTCTTCTATAAAAGTCTTCCCATTCTTTTTTATAATCAATGCATGTCCTCTTTCTAATTCTTGGACATCTTCAATCTTTACATTAAAAACGGTTTGAATAACTGGTCTTTCCGAAGCAACCACTACAACCTCATCATCTTCATAGAAATAAGTAGGTCTAATTCCGTTTGGGTCTCTCAAAACAAAAGCATCACCATGCCCTACTAAACCTGCCAAAGCATAACCACCATCCCAATTTTTTGCAGACCTACTTAATACGTTTTGTAAGTCTAAATGCTCTTCAATAAATGGTGAAGCGTCTTTTTTATTAAATCCTTTTATTTTTGCTTGTTGGTACAAACTAGCCACCTCTTCTTCCAAAAAGTGTCCAATTTTTTCCATGACCGTTACCGTGTCTGTAAACTCTTTTGGGTGCTGCCCTAACTCTACCAATTCTTCTAACAATTGTTTAGAGTTGGTCATGTTAAAGTTACCAGCTACAATTAAATTTTGATGACGCCAATTACTTTGCCGTAAAAATGGATGTACACTTTCAATACTATTTTTACCGAAAGTACCGTAACGGACATGTCCTAAAAACAAATTCCCTATATATGGCATGTGCTCTTCTTGCCAAGCAACATCGTCCTTTTTTTCAGGGTTTTCTTCTAAAACACCATTTAAACGATCGTTTATTTGAGCAAAAATATCTTGTATGGGTTGCGATTGGTTAGAACGTACTCTACTTACATACCTAGTTCCTGGTGCTACGTTAAATTTTACACTAGCAAAACCAGCACCATCTTGACCGCGATTGTGTTGTTTCTCCATTAATAAATACATTTTATTAATGCCGTAGAAAGCAGATCCGTATTTGTCCTTGTAAAACTGTAAGGGTTTCTTTAATCGGACAAGTGCGATTCCACATTCATGCTTGATAGCGTCACTCATTTGGTCTTGTTTTTAGTTGTTTTGTGTTGTGTTATTACCCTACTTTTTTATAAAAAAAAATCCGCAGTGTTCACCGCGGATTCTTATTAAGCTATGTTCATGTCAAATTGTGTCAAGTCTATAAAAGCTTGCAAGCGATCTCTAACTTCATCTGCCGTTAGCGTCTGCATGCGTTCCGTACCAAACTTCTCTACACAGAAAGAAGCTAAGTTGGAGCCATAAATTATGGCATTTTTCATGTTCTCAAAAGAGAAATTTTCTGTTTTTGCTAAATAACCACAAAAACCACCAGCGAACGTATCTCCTGCTCCTGTTGGGTCAAAAACGTCTGCTAATGGCAAAGCGGGTGCAGCAAACATTCTACCCTCGCTAAACAACAATGCTCCGTGTTCTCCTTTTTTAATCACTACAAATTTTGGTCCCATTGCATGAATCTTCTTTGCTGCATTTACCAACGAATACTCTCCAGACAATTGTCTTGCTTCTTCATCATTAATAGTAATTACATCTACTCTTTTTAAAACGGAATGCAAATCTTTTAAAGCAATGTCCATCCAAAAATTCATCGTGTCTAAAACGATTAAATTTGGTGTTTCCTTCATTTGATCTAACACAGAACCCTGTGTTAAAGGGTGTAAATTTCCTAACATTACAATACCTGCATCTTTAAAATGATCCGGTACCACAGGAGCAAACGTTTCTAAAACATTTAACTCTGTAACTAAGGTGTCTCTAGAGTTCATATCATTGTGATATTTCCCGCTCCAGAAAAAAGTTTTCCCAGCTGCATCCACCTCAATCCCATCGGTATTGATTCCTCTCGAATTCATCATTTCGATATAAGAGGCTGGAAAATCTCCTCCAACAACCGAAACAACACCCGTTTCAACACCAAATTGAGAAGCCGCCAAACCAACAAAAGTTCCCGATCCTCCTAAAATTTTATCTGTTTTACCAAAAGGTGTTTCAATCGCATCAAAAGCTACAGTACCCACTGCTAATAATTTACTCATTTCTTAGTTTTTATGCGTAATTTTGCATTGTACAAAATCGCTTTTTAAAAGCACAAAAATAAGTTTAAAAAATGACTATCAAAGAAATACAAGAAGAAATTATTGAGGAGTTCTCTATGTTTGATGATTGGATGGACCGCTATGAATATATTATAGACCTGGGGAAGTCATTACCCATCATAGACAGTCAATATAAACTAGAAGAAAACTTAATAAAAGGTTGTCAATCTAAAGTTTGGTTATACTCTGAATTAGATAGTGATAGAGTCAAATTTACTGCAGATAGTGATGCTATTTTAACCAAAGGAATTGTGGCATTGTTATTGCGCGTTTTTTCAGAACAAAAACCAGCAGATATTTTAACCGCTGAAACAACGTTTATAGATAAAATTGGCTTGAAAGAACATTTGAGCCCAACCAGAGCAAACGGTTTGGTCTCGATGGTAAAACAAATAAAAATGTATGCCATTGCGCAACAAACTAGATTAACAAATTAAGAATTTACACGATGACAGATAAAGAATTAGAAGAAATTGGAGATAAAATTGTAGGAGTTTTAAAAACTATTTACGATCCAGAAATACCCGTAGATATTTACGAACTAGGATTGATTTATGATGTTTTTGTCTCAGAAGAAAACAATGCAAAAATATTAATGACGCTAACCTCTCCAAATTGTCCTGTAGCCGAAAGTCTACCCTTGGACATTGAAGAAAAAGTAAAGTCTTTAAAAGAAGTAAATGCATGTGAAGTAGAGATTACTTTTGATCCTACTTGGACCTCAGAAATGATGAGCGAAGAAGCGAAGTTAGAGTTAGGAATGCTTTAAATACTATTTAGTTTAAAAACTAAATAGCATGAAAATAAAATAAAAAATGGCTGCAGAAATTATAAATAGAGTCGCAAATAGCAAGTTAAAAACATTTGATCTTGAAGAAATTTATCCGGAAGGAAAAAGAGTGTTGTTTGATATTAAAGACTGGCTATTTGAGGAAATAATTTTAAAAGAACAAGATTTTAGAGCATTTGTTAAAGACCATGATTGGTCTAAATATAAAAATTCTTTTGTTGCAGTAACTTGTTCTGCAGATGCCATAGTTCCCTCTTGGGCCTTTATGCTCATTGCGGCAGAAATCACCCCTTTTGCCAGTAAAGTAGTGATTGGAGATTTAGAATTACTAGAAACAGTCATCTTTCAAGAGCTATTAAATTTTGTAGACTTGCGAGATTTCACGGGGTGTGCCGTAATTATCAAAGGCTGTGCCGAAAAACCAATTCCGAATTCTGCGTATGCTTTTTTAATTGCAAAACTACAACCTCTTGCAAAGTCTATATTTTTTGGAGAAGCCTGCTCTACAGTCCCTTTATACAAAACAAAAAAATAAGACTCCTTTTAAGCGTAATGATAGTAAAAAAAATAGTACTTGGCTTTTTAATACTACTCGCTTCCTTGGCCTATTCCCAAGAGAAACAGCAAGATACAATTCCTGTGCCTAAATGGAAAATTCGCGGTAGCGTTGCATTTATCTTCAACCAATCTTCTTTTTCAAACTGGTCTTCAGGGGGTGAAAATACCGTTGCTGGAAATATCAATATAAATTACGATTTTAATTATAAGCAGGACAATATAAACTGGGATAGCAAAATTATTTCGGGATACGGTTTGAGTTATTTAGGAGGGCGCGGTTATAGAAAAACAAATGATCGACTTGAAGTAAACTCCCTACTTGGAATAAAAACTACGAACTATTGGTTTTTATCATTTATTGGAAACTTTCGAACCCAATACACCAATGGATTTGATTATAGCAAAGAACCCAAAGCCGTAGTCTCTGGATTTTTCTCTCCTGCATATTTAACTTTTGGACCTGGTATGTTATGGAAAAAGTCAGATGATTTAAGTATTAATATTGCTCCAGCTACTGCAAGATATACTTTTGTAAGTAATTCTTTCTCTGGACAGTTTGGGGTAGAGGAAGGAAAAAATGCGGCATTTAGTTTGGGTTTTAACCTTTCTAGCTACTACAAATTGCAGCTGATGGAAAACATTGAAATGGAAAATATTATTACACTGTATTCAGATTATCTAGCAAACGTGCGGAATGTTGATCTAGATTATCAAACAAACATTCGTTTTAAAGTGAATGAAAATATCAAAATGCACATGACCTTTCACACCATTATAGACGACAATGCTTCTAGCAGAGTCCAATTCAGGCAGTTATTTGGTTTGGGAGTTAACTACAGTTTCCATGAAAGAATAAGCTACTAAATAGGCTTGTTTCTATTTTTAAAAAGAAATAATGTCAGGCTTAAAATAGATTATTCCTCCTTATATTCATGATAAAGAAAATCATTGTATGGAAAACGTTCAATATGAATTTTCTTCACTTCTTCATAAACTGTTTCCTTAAAGTCTTCTAAATTTTCTTTATTTAAGGCAGAAATAAAGATAGAAATTTCTTCTTTGTCATTCATCCACGTTTTTTTCCAATCTTGTAACGTATAATGTTGTTTCGTTCTTTCTGTAACAATGTCATCTTCTTCGATTGTGTCATAAGAATACGCATCAATCTTATTAAAAACCATTAACGTTGGTTTATCTGCACATTTAATATCATCTAATACACCATTAACAGAGGCAATATGATCTTCAAAATTTGGGTGGGAAATATCTACAACATGCAACAATAAATCTGCTTCTCTAACCTCATCTAAGGTAGATTTAAAAGATTCTACCAATTGTGTTGGCAACTTTCTAATAAAACCAACGGTGTCTGTCATTAAAAAAGGGATGTTCTTAATGACTACTTTTCTAACTGTGGTGTCTAAGGTTGCAAATAATTTATTTTCTGCAAAAACATCACTTTTACTAATTACATTCATTAAGGTAGATTTCCCCACATTGGTGTATCCCACCAAAGCAACCCGTACCATTTTTCCGCGATTTTTTCTTTGAACGGCCATCTGCTTGTCTATCGTCAATAACTTCTTCTTTAGGACATCTATTTTATCACGAATAATTCGTCTGTCTGTTTCAATTTCAGTTTCTCCAGGACCCCGCATTCCAATACCCCCCTTTTGTTTGTCAAGGTGCGTCCAAAGCCTCGTTAAACGAGGCAATAAGTATTGACATTGTGCTAATTCTACCTGCGTTTTTGCAGAGCTTGACTGTGCTCTTTGTGCAAAAATATCTAGAATAAGATTCGTTCT
>TARA_B110000114_G_scaffold76084_1_pt1 | contig 20991 bp, 19 predicted proteins | sample TARA_B110000114 | Tara Oceans TARA_B110000114 (sample SAMEA4397311) | marine metagenome | biome: Polar Biome; feature: [SRF] surface water layer (ENVO:00010504); material: water (ENVO:00002006), including particulate matter (ENVO:01000060) such as... | depth 5 m
TGCGTGCGCTTGGTGGATCTTGCAATCTAAATCAAGTTTCTATTAACGATAATTGACGTTGTTTAACGTTTATCTGTCTGGCTCTGTGTCTGGTTGGGAAAAAACAAACACCTTGCGAGAATTCGCTAAGGTGTTGATTTAATTGGCTCCGGCGGTAGGGATCGAACCTACGACAAATTGATTAACAGTCAACTGCTCTACCGCTGAGCTACGCCGGAACGGTAAGGGTGATATAGCGAGGGTGTTTTGCCTCGTCCAGAGCCTTTTTTGCATTTATCAAAAATAATTTATCTTCAAGCTTACAATCGAATGAATTGGGTGTTTTCAGATAGTTTCCCTAGAGGCGATACTTCAGATTGTCCCACCAAATCAATTAGATGCGCAAGAACGTTGCGCGTTGCAGCACTCAGCAACGCTGGTGGCGTTTCTGTGTATATAGCCTTTGCCAACTCTTGTGCTGTGGCAGGTGCTTCCTCAAGAATTTCCAGAATGGACGTCTCACGGTTGAGACGGTGTTCAATCAGCCAATCTAGGCGCTCTGCGGGATCGGCGACGGGGCCACCATGACCTGGGTAAAAGATTCTCCAATCGTGATCTTCTAATTTTGCGCAGGATTCCATGAAATCTGTCAGATCTCCGTCTGGCGGCGATACCAGTGAGCTGGCCCAGCCCATAACGTGATCGGCGGTAAAGCAAAGGTCCTTCCATGCCAAACAGATGTGATTGCCGATATGGCCCGGCGTATGGATGACTTCAAGCTGCCAGTCGCTACCGTTTATATAATCACCGTCCTCGACGATATCATCCGGTTTGAAGTCGTGATCGATTCCTTCGCCGCCTCCAACCATGCCTGTTTCAGCGAGTTTGATCATTACCTCGCTGCGTCCTGCAGTGGCATCCCCGAATGCTATGATGGGTGCACCTGTTGATTTGGCGAGAGCGCGCGCAAGGGGGGAGTGATCAAGGTGTGTGTGCGTCACGATGATATGTGTGATCTTTTGACCTGATCCAACTGCATCCAGAATTGCCTGAAGGTGGGTTTTGTCATCTGGCCCCGGATCAATTACCGCAAGATCCGATGTGCCCACCAGATAGGTATTGGTTCCACGGTAGGTCATCGGGGAAGGGTTAGGGGCCACGATACGGCGCACCCCGGCTTCAAGGGCCTCAGCTAAGCCTACTTGGGGATCGAAATCATCTGGTGGCGTCATGGGATGGGTCTTTCGCTTGGGGCTTGAGATGCGTATGGTTTAGTTATGATCTTTAAATGGCTCAAACATTATATGCCGCGTAGTTTATATGGACGTGCAGCATTGATCCTTATGCTGCCTGTTGTAGTCTTGCAGCTGGTTGTTACGATTGTTTTCATGCAGCGCCACTTTGAAGGCGTCACGATGCAAATGTCCACGACTGTCGCGCGTGAGGTTGAGTTGGTATTGTCAGGTGTACCTGAAACCACCTTGGACGTTCTCGATATAAAGCTTTCTAACGTTTCGCGTGATACACTGGCGGAGCCCAACACACGCCTTTGGTACGACTTTTCAGGTGTTATTATTACCCGAAACCTGACCAAAATTTTACCTCAGATCAAAGTGATCGACCTTTTTAATGATGATTTTGTTCGTTTGGTTGCAGATGTCGACGGTCAAGCAAAAGAGATTGTGTTTGATCGGGGTCGTATTTCAGCCGCTAAACCCCATCAGTTGTTTGTAAATATGATGTTCTATGGGTTTCTTTTCACGCTGATTGCTCTGATCTATTTACGTAACCAATTGCGCCCGATTAAGCGCTTGGCAACGGCAGCCGAGGCCTTTGGACGAGGGCGCAACATGCCGTTTTCACCAACTGGTGCAACAGAGGTGCGTTCCGCGGGTACTGCATTTGTGGATATGCGCAACCGAATTGAACGCCAAATTGAAACCCGGACATTGATGTTATCGGGGGTCAGTCATGATTTGCGCACGCCGTTAACGCGTATGCGTTTGGCGCTTGCGATGCTGGATGATGACGAGCGTGAGCCGTTGGAGCAAGACGTTGATGAGATGCAGGGCATGATAGACGCCTTCCTTGAATTTTCGAAAGATGGGCAGGCGACGGAACCTGAGGCGGTCGCAGTAAACACATGGATCGAACAAGTCGTTGCTAATTGCGCACGCGCAGAGCGCGAGGTGTCATTGGTTCATAGCGAGGGCGAGGGCACTGTTATGTTACGTCTTGGTAGTATGCGTCGTGCGCTGGATAATTTGATAGGAAATGCTGTGCGCTATGGCTCAAAAGTCGAAGTTTCTATGGACCTGACCGACAAGTTCTTGCGTCTACGGGTAGAAGATGATGGTCCGGGTATCCCTGAAAATCGCCGTGCAGAAGCCCAGCGTCCATTTACGCGGCTAGACCCGTCGCGCAATCAGGACAAGGGTGGAAGTGTTGGTCTTGGGCTAGCGATTGCTACAGATATCGCACGTGCCCATGGTGGTGTGTTGCGATTGGGAGAAAGCGAGCGTTTGGGTGGCTTGCGTGCGGACATAGTGATTGCACGTTGATTATTAGGTTGTTTGCGTGATCGGGCTTGTTAAAGTTTTTTATAATTTCCACAGCTGGGTAGTGTTTAGAAACGGGCACTTGCGATACTAAATGAGGAAGCGTTTAGCCTAAGGATCACCCGAAACCGTATTAGGGTAACCATTTGGTATATCGGGGATTATGGTAGGCCCGGTAGGACTTGAACCTACGACAAAAGCGTTATGAGCGCTCTGCTCTAACCAACTGAGCTACAGGCCCGCCATACGCTCTGGGTAATCGGGGTATGTACGAAGGTCAAGCCTTAGCGTTGCACAAATCGCTACAATGTCGTAACTCGCGGCCATAGTCTTTTTTAACGCTGGAGCCACGCCCATGAGCACTCAAAAAACCGGGATCACCTATGCAGACGCAGGTGTCGATATTGATGCGGGCAACGAACTGGTTGATCGTATCAAACCAGCTGCCAAGCGCACGACACGCCCTGGAGTGATGTCAGGTCTTGGCGGCTTTGGCGCGATGTTCGATCTTAAAGGTGCAGGGTACAAAGACCCGATCCTAGTGGCTGCAACAGACGGCGTTGGCACCAAGCTGCGCATCGCGATTGATACAGGCAACGTGGATGGCGTTGGTATCGATCTGGTTGCCATGTGCGTCAATGATCTGGTCTGCCAAGGGGCGGAACCACTGTTCTTTTTAGACTACTTCGCGACTGGCAAGCTAGAGCTAGACCAAGCGACCCGTATTATTGAGGGTATAGCAAAGGGTTGTGAACTATCTGGCTGTGCATTGATCGGCGGCGAAACGGCTGAAATGCCGGGGATGTATCCTGCGGGCGATTTTGATTTGGCGGGTTTCTCTGTTGGTGCGATGGAACGTGGTGCTGAATTGCCCAAGGGTGTGAATGTGGGCGATGTTTTGTTGGGTCTTACGTCCTCGGGCGTGCACTCAAACGGTTACTCCCTTGTACGCAAACTGGTAGAACACTCCGGTCTTGCATGGGGCTATGATTGCCCATGGGCAAGTGGAACATTGGGTGAAGCCCTGTTGGCCCCCACAACATTGTATGTCAAAGGCGCCGTTGCTGCGATGCAGGACGTCAATGCATTGGCTCACATCACGGGTGGCGGCCTAACTGAAAACCTACCGCGCATCTTGCCTCTGGGCATGGGTGCTGACATTAATTTGGACGCTTGGGAGTTGCCTGCAGTGTTCAAATGGTTGGCAAAACAGGGTGATATGGCGCAGGCTGAATTGCTCAAAACCTTCAACTGTGGCATCGGCATGATCGCTGTTGTTCCAGCCGATAAAATCGATGCAGCACGCGCCGCATTTGCTGATGCAGGTCACGGTATTGTCGAAATGGGTCATGTTAATAATGGCGAATGCGTCTCTTACACAGGTTCGCTTCTGTGACAAAACGGGTTGCCATATTTGTCTCCGGCGGTGGATCAAATATGAAGGCATTGGTGCAGGATATGCAGGGTGATCACCCTGCGCGTCCATGTGTCATTGTTTCAAATAACTATGATGCTGGCGGGATTGCATGGGCCAATGAACAGGGGATCCCGACTGAGGTTGTGAACCACCGTCCCTTTGGCAAAGACCGTACCGCGTTTGAGGCGGAGCTGTCCAAATCGTTAGGCCGACATTCCCCTGATATGATCTGTTTGGCAGGTTTTATGCGGGTTTTGACTGCAGGTTTTGTGACCCCGTGGCATGGCAAGATGCTGAACATCCATCCATCTCTTTTGCCTAAATATAAGGGACTGAATACCCATGCGCGCGCTTTGGAAGCGGGTGACAAAACCCATGGCTGTACGGTTCATGAAGTGACACCGCTTCTGGATGACGGGCCTATTTGGGGACAGGCCAAAATAGACGTTTTGGATGGTGATACCCCTGATACTTTGGCAGCCCGGATATTGGTCCAAGAACATAAATTATACCCTGCTTTATTACGCCGGTATTGCGTCGGCATGACGTCGGTGTTGTACCTGTAGATTGCGATGCTGGTATTCGTTTGTGCGATGGTGTACCCACATCTCAAATATTAACTTTGTGGACGACAAATAACGCATGATCACTATTACAACGACTGAGGCTTTGGCCGAATATTGCACTGAAGCCCGTCAACATGACTACGTCACGATCGACACAGAGTTCCTGCGTGAACGCACTTACTATTCCAAACTTTGTCTTATTCAGCTCGCTATGCCCGGCACAGATGCCAGCAACGCGGTTTTGGTCGATCCGTTGGTTGAAGGACTATCACTTGAGCCGCTTTACGAGCTTTTCCGCGACACTTCTGTTGTCAAAGTATTCCATGCGGCTCGCCAAGACCTCGAAATATTCTTTGTGGATGCACAAGTGTTTCCTGAGCCGTTGTTCGATACCCAAGTTGCCGCGATGGTTTGTGGCTTTGGCGAACAGGTTGGCTATGAGACACTGGTGAAAAAGATCGCGCGTGAGCAGGTCGATAAATCGTCTCGCTTCACCGATTGGTCACGCCGTCCTTTGACTGATGCGCAAAAAAATTACGCTATTGGTGATGTGACACACTTGCGTCAGGTCTATGAGTTCCTTGCCAAGAAATTGGAAGAAAACAACCGCAGCCACTGGGTCCAAGAAGAGCTGAGCATATTGACCAACCCTGACACCTATATCATCAAGCCGATTGACGCATGGAAACGGGTTAAGACCCGCACATCTACGGCCAAGTTCATGGCCGTTGTTCAAATGTTGGCTGTATTTCGCGAAGAATACGCGCAAAGCCGGAATGTTCCGCGCAACCGCGTTTATAAGGATGATGCATTGGTCGAACTGGCTAGCAACAAGCCTAAAACCATGGAAGACCTAAGTCGGTCACGTCTTCTGCTGCGTGAAGCGCGCCGCGGCGACATTGCTGATGGTATTTTAGCGGCTGTTGCTAAAGGAGTTGGAATGCCTGCGGACCGTGCGCCAAAGCCAGTGGGTGGGCGTGAGAAGCTGCAGGTAAACTCAGCATTGGCTGATTTGCTGCGTGTTTTGCTGAAAGCAAAAACCGAAAGCGCTGGTGTTGCGGCCAAGTTGATCGCATCGGCGGCTGATTTGGATGCGATGGCGGGCGGTATGCGCGATGTTGCTGCTGTTTCTGGTTGGCGTGCAGAAGTTTTTGGTGAGGACGCCTTGCGCCTTTGCGAAGGCAAGATAGCATTAGCTGCTGTTGGAAATGACGTGAAAGTTGTTCCACTCGACTGATTGAATGGGCTGGGATCAAATGATTCGGCCAGTTTCCGTGTTTGTATTTGCGAATGAATTAACGGCGGCGTGAGGTTTGCGCGTTGCGTGCAGCTTCGACACGAATTGTGCGAACGCCTGACAGCTCTTGGTCTGTCAAAGCACGTGCTGCGACAACTGTGCGTGTATGCGTTGAACCGACAGCGCGTGCAGATGGAGGCCGAATGCCTTCCAAACGATATGTCAAAACACCATTAACTGGTGTCTCGTCCTCTGTTGCTGGAGTTAGCTGAACCTGAAAAACGCCTTGGACAGCTGTTAGGCCAGTCGCGCGGATGATCGCACCACCTGGAACACGTTCAATCACTAGATTGGTGACCTGATCGATCGGCGTTCCAAGATAAATTGCATCGCGGTCTCGGTTCATTTTGAAAAGACCGCTCTTTGCCTCAGCGATCAGCGGGTTGGTCGGCTCTGCTTGTTCGGAAATAGCTTTTGCTGCGCGGCCTTTACCAAACCAGTTTATCGGATTTACAGCGCTTTCACGGATTGCACCGCAAGCGCTGAGGGATATGGCTGAAATAAGAACTGCTGTGGTCAAAATACGCATAAGGCTGCCCGAAATGTTGTTTTCGTATTTGGTAGCCTATTGTGATGGCGTTGGGAAGAGTGTGGCCTGAAAAGGGTGTGGACCTTTGGGGAGGTGCGCACTACCTGTCTGTTACATAGTAGATGAGGGTACGATGGCCAGTCCTGACTTTGAAGAGATCGTTGAAGATTTTGAATTCCTAGAAGATTGGGAAGACCGTTATCGGTTTGTGATCGATATGGGCAAAGCGATGGATTCTTTACCTGATGCGCTTAAGGCACCGGCAACCAAAGTGGACGGGTGTGCAAGTCAAGTATGGCTTCATCCAACGGTTTCAGACGGCGTATTTACCTTTGACGGCGAAAGCGATGCGATGATCGTGCGCGGCTTGGTTGCGGTATTGCGCAAGTTATACAACGGTTTGACCCTGAAAGAGGTTTTGGCCGTGGATGCACACGGCGAAATGGCACGACTTGGGCTGAACGATCACTTGTCAGCGCAGCGTTCTAACGGCGTGCGTGCGATGATTGAGCGCATTCGTCTTGTGGGTTCAGCCGGTTAAAGCGCCTTTAAGGTCACTTCTAGATCACCGTATCCAGTGAGGCGGCGTTCAAACGCGAGGCCAAGGGTTTCAGCGGCCTCTTTGGCCTTTTTTGTCAGGGCGGGATCATCTGTTTGAGCCTGATAGACCAGTTTCTCATAGTTCCCAAAATACATGTCGCGCAGTTCTGGGTGACGGTCCAGGCCCATCGGTTTGATGATGAAGGCCTCAAACTGGCGGACCAAGAAATCAGTGAGGTAAAAGGCTGTAAATTCACTTTCACTTATGCCTGCAAAGCGTTCATTTCCCTCAAAAAAACTGTAACAGTGTGGGCCTGCAACCATCTGTACACCCATGTTATCACAGGCGGTTTGCAGCAATCCACCGGTTCCACAATCAGCGTAAACAACAAAGATTTCGTCGTATGATGCGCGGTGTTTAGCCACTGACTCGATCACAGCCTCAGTGATCTTTTCGGGATACAGATGCAGTTTGGCAGGTAAACAGGTCAGGTCCATGTGATCCCAGCCATTGGCCTTTTTCAGGTCCAAGATTTCGCGCGCCAGTGCACCACAAGCGATCAAAAGAATCCGACCAGCAGACAATTCCGTCAGCCCATTTTCGGTCAGTTCTGCATCAATGATTTGGGTCATAGTATCACCTTACGAAAAAGGCCTCCCGTGATCTACATCACAACAGGCCCAAATCTAGAAATTGGTCGTGGACCTAAGCGGACAATTGGTTGTGCTTACGGTCCATGAATTCTTTGGCCGTTTCAACGGCCACAGCCGCGTCACGGCAGTATGCGTCGGCGCCGATTGCTTTGCCGAATTCTTCGTTCAAAGGTGCACCGCCAACAAGAACAACATAGTCGTCGCGAATGCCTTGTTCTATCATCGTGTCGATCACGACTTTCATATACGGCATCGTGGTTGTGAGTAGGGCAGACATTCCAAGAATGTCAGGGCCTTCTGCTTCCATCGCTTCAAGGTAGGCCTCGACAGCGTTGTTGATGCCAAGGTCGACAACCTCAAAGCCAGCGCCTTCCATCATCATACCGACAAGGTTTTTGCCGATGTCGTGGATGTCGCCTTTGACCGTGCCGATAACCATCTTACCAACGCGCGGTGCGCCTGTTTCTGCAAGCAACGGCTTCAGGATGAACATGCCACCCTTCATTGCGTTTGCCGCCAACAAAACCTCGGGTACGAACAAGATACCATCGCGGAAATCAGCTCCAACAATTGTCATGCCGCCAACCAGTGCTTTGGTCAAAACGTCATATGGTGCCCAATCGCGTGAAAGCAGGATGTTAACAGCCTCTTCGATCTCTTCTTTGAGGCCGTCGTAAAGGTCGTCAAACATCTGCTGAACCAGTTCTTCGTCGTCCAGTTCAGCTAGGATGATATCTGCGTCGTCTGACATGTAAGTGTCCTTTGCAAAGGTAGGGGCACGCCCCATCGTTGATTCAGTTTTGTCAGAATGCCGTAGTATGACTTTTCATTTTGCGACATTGGCGATGCTGTGCGCGACCTAGCGCTTGCATTTGATGCTGTTTTTGACAGGAATAACCGGAAATTCAAACAATAAACTGGACCAGTGTCTGGCCGGTTTTTATCATTATTTTCATGAAGATGGCGGAGATTTACGAACATTGCTTGCCTTCACAAAACTCTAGATGTCTTTTTTACGGCTGCGGCGGGTTCGGCGTGGGCCTGGTTCGTTGTCACCAGTTCCGTCTGTTGCTGATGAAAACGCGCCCAATTTTGTGGCAATTTCTTCAAGAATAGGGGCCTCAGCCATTGTGCGTGTTTCCAGAGCTTCGCGCATTGCACGTAAATGTTCTGGCATTGTACCACAGCATCCACCAATAATTTTGGCACCACAGGCGCGCGCCATTACGGCATAATCGGCCATCAATTCAGGTGTGCCGTCGTAGTGAATGTGGCCTTCAACATATTTTGGGATGCCAGCATTGCCTTTGGCAACGATTGGCACGTTGCTGTCTTGGGATGCAAACCCCAGAACCGTGCGCAGTAGGTCAGAAGATCCCGTGCCACAGTTTGCGCCAAAGGCAAGCGGTGTGTTCGCGATTTCATTAACCATTTTGACCATATCTGCGCTGGTCATACCCATCATGGTGCGCCCTGCAGTATCAAAGCTCATGGTGCCAACGAAATCGATACCGGCCAAAGCAAAGCCTTCGGCGGCCGCGCGATATTCTTCGGGGGCAGAAATGGTTTCAACCCATGCCAAATCCGCTCCACCGGCCTTTAAGCCGTCTGCTGTTTCGTGGAACATCTCAACCGCAAGGGCATGTGTAAGTTCCCCAACAGGCTGCATAATTTCACCAGTTGGGCCAACCGAGCCTGCAACGATGACTTTGCGACCCGACTGATCTGCAATGTCGCGTGCGATTTCGGCCGAAACACGGCTAAGCTCATGGGCGCGCTTTTCGGCACCGTGCAGACGTAAACGTGAGGCATTAGCACCAAAGGAATTGGTCAGGAAAATATCACTGCCTGCATCAACGGCACCACTATAAAGTTTGCGGATTTTCGCTGGTTCGTCCGTATTCCACATTTCTGGTGCATCGCCTGACATAAGGCCCATGTTGAATAGGTTTGTGCCTGTGGCACCGTCGGCCAGCAATACACCTTTTTCTTCAAGGAGTTGGGTTAAAATATTTGTCATGGTTCATGTCCTGCACATTGATTTATACGTGCTGTGTCATGAGGCCTGTCTTGAGGCCAGTTCATAATATTCATCTAAATTATGAATTTACCGTGGGTTTTCTGGGGCAATCGCGTCTGGATTGTGCACCTGCGGGTGATGTCTGCTAAACCTATTGCCAATGACCATGGGGTTTGCGCAGCGGCGTAGCGCGGTTTTCAACTGGGGGCGAAGGTGGATTTAAATTGACGCAGGCCTGCACCACCAGCCTTGCGCACAGCACGTCTTGTGGCCCAGCGGAAAAAACGGCTGCTTGGATAAGGACAGGCGGGTGTTGCAGCAAGGCTAAGGTGTTCGATTCCCAATTCTTTTGCTTTTGTAATCGCGCTACGGACAAGGGAATGCATGGTGCCGTCGGGCAAAGTTGATGTGTGGCGAATGTCCAATCGGGTGAGGGCAACAAGATACAAGCAAGTGCGGTGACGACCGTTAAACACACCATGAATGATACGGAGACAAAGGCGGACAGTTTAGCGCTATTCCAAGAGAAACATCGCGCAACAATCGCCACCGCACCAATGCGCCAGTGAACAATCCGAACCCTAGTGTTGTCTGGGCAATCGCAATTGAAAAGGTGCCAGTGATACGGGCATGAACCTCTGGGATACGTGTTTCAAAGTGTTTATGGGCCACACCGTCGTAACGTCCGACAGTCCAAAGGCTGATCAGAGTCAGTAAAGCTGCGGCACACCATGAAGACCATTGGATTTTTGCCTACTGTTTGGGGAATTCCAGCATTAAATTGCGTGTCAGATGAGGTGATAACAAATATACGCAGGCCGAAAGGTCACTCAGCGGTAAAATCGCTCTGACTAACTCCTGACCTATATTTCTTGCTTTGATGCGTTGCGTCATCTTAATCTCACCCACTATAACCCCTTACGTGGGTTATTTTGGGTGCATTAACATGTGATTAACTGAATGCTGGTTTTCGCTGCAAACTCACGGGTTTGTAGTGATTTTTTTAGTCAAGCTGTGTCTATCCGCCATTTCTGTATTCTTGAATACCTTGCCGATACGGGGTCTCTTTTGGGCGTCTCGTGACGCGAATTATTTCAGCAAATTTTCAGCCTGCCTGTCCTAGGATTAGTTTTGCGAAGTCGGTTGCTTGCGACGCTCAGCTGCATGCCTTATGAGAGCGACAACTGAGAGGGACTCGGACCCTTTCCTATACTGAAAGGACGCCCATGGCCCGGCGCAATAAAATTTACGAAGGCAAAGCAAAGATCTTATATGAAGGTCCAGAGCCCGGCACGATTGTCCAATACTTTAAGGATGACGCCACTGCCTTTAACGCAGAGAAAAAAGACGTCATCGACGGCAAGGGTGTTCTTAACAACATGTTGTCTGAATACTTCATGAAGGGTTTGACCCAGATTGGTGTTCCAAACCACTTTATCAAACGCTTGAACATGCGGGAACAGTTGTGCAAATCTTGCGAGATTGTGCCGCTCGAAATCATTGTGCGCAATTACGCGGCGGGCACTATGTCCAGCCGTTTGGGTATTGATGAGGGCACACAATTGCCGCGTCCAATCGTTGAATATTGCTATAAAGATGACAGCCTCGGTGACCCATTGGTTTCTGAAGAGCACATCGCGGCCTTTGGTTGGGCCAGCCAACAAGACATGGAAGATATTTTAAGCCTCGCGTTGCGGGTCAATGACTTTCTATCTGGTGTGATGTTTGCCGTCGGTATCAAACTGGTCGACTTCAAAATCGAAGTTGGTCGAGTTTATGATGGCGACTTCCAGCGCTTAATTGTCGCGGACGAAATCAGCCCAGACAGCTGTCGTTTGTGGGATATGGAAACAGGTCGCAAGTTGGACAAAGATGTGTTCCGCCGCGATCTGGGCAGCCTTGCAGATGCATACACCGAAGTGGCCACCCGTTTGGGCGTTATGCCTAAAACATCCACAACACCAACAAAGCCAACCCTGGTCAACTGATCTGGGTAGGTTTTCGGATTTGATTGAACTAAGAAGATAGAGGCGATGGTGCTATGAAAGCTCGAGTACATGTAATGTTGAAGAATGGTGTGTTGGATCCGCAAGGTGAAGCTGTGCGTCATGCTTTGGGTGCAATGGGTTTTGATGGCGTGAACGGCGTTCGTCAGGGCAAAGTCATTGAACTTGATTTAGCAGATGGCACGACCGAAGCCACTGTGAACGAGATGTGCGAAAAGCTGCTCTCTAACATGGTAATCGAATCCTACACGGTGGAGATGTCCTGATGCACGCAGCGGTCGTTGTTTTTCCTGGATCTAACTGTGACCGCGATCTTGCGGTAGCTTTTGAAGCGGCGGGTGCCAAAGTGTCTATGGTTTGGCACAAAGACACCAAACTGCCAGACGGCGTTGATATTGTTGGTGTTCCGGGTGGATTTTCCTTCGGTGACTATCTGCGTTGCGGCGCAATAGCTGCCAACTCACCGATTTGCAATGAAGTGAAAGCCCACGCAGATCGTGGTGGGTATGCCATTGGTATCTGCAACGGTTTTCAGGTTCTTGCTGAAACGGGTGTTTTACCCGGCGCTTTGCTGCGCAATGTGGGCCTGAAATACATCTGTAAGACAGTTGGCTTGAATGTTGTGACGTCGCAATGTGCCTATACTGAAGGGTATTCTGCTGGCGATATTATAGACATTCCAATCGCGCACCATGATGGCAATTACTTTGCCGATGACGATACAATCGCGCGTTTGCAAGGCGAAGATCGCGTTGCGTTCACTTACACAGAGAACCCAAACGGAGCCAAAGGCGACATCGCGGGCATTCTATCTGCCAACAAACGCGTTCTTGGCATGATGCCACACCCAGAGCGCGCAGCTGATGCGGGCCACGGCGGTACAGACGGACAGGCGCTGTTCCGCGCATTGTCTGGCATTCTAACACCTGCGTGACTTGAGCCTCGCCAACCTTCAGTCTAGGTTGGCGCGATGAAAAGCCAGCGCGTCTTCAGCCAAAATAAAGCGATGGGTTGGCGTGTCCGGCTGTCTTTAGTGTTGCTGCTTACTCTAGCAGTTGTGATTGTTTCGGTGACCAATAGCCTTTTAACGGACCGTTTCACGGAAACCACCCGAAATAGGGCCGAACTACGATTGGCACTATATTCCGGTAATCTGTTGTCCGAATTGCGCCAGAACGCGATTGTGCCACAGCTGTTGGCGCGTGACCCTACATTGATCGGTGCGCTTAATTCTGGAGACTACTCCCAATCAACACAGCGTTTGATTTCCTTCGTTGAGGAAATTGGGGCGGCATCTTTGGTTTTGCTCGACAGCGATGGCCGTACAGTTGCAGCCACTGACCGTAACCGTTTGGGCGAAAGCAATCGAAACACTGCGCATTTCGTGAATGCGCTGCGCGGACAGGGCACAATCTTTACCGTAGAACCACGCGAATCGGGTGGGTTCATCTTTACTTACTCTCGCCGCGTGCAATCGGCTGGTGAGGTTTTGGGCGTTATTTCTGTTGAGATCGACCTGCAGAAATTTGAACGCGCTTGGGCTGGCATTTCGGATGCATTGATTGTGACGGACAGCGAAGGTGCTATCATTTTGGCGACTGAGCCACGCTGGCGTGGACGTATGGAAGCCGAGGCTTTAGCCCGCGAAGACCCTCAAAGCGCGATTGAACGGGCCATTCGGGCCACATCTGATTGGACCACCTTTCCCCCTGACGCATATATGAAGGGCGAGGCCGTAATGCGCCTCGAGAACCGGATCGCGTTTCGCGGTTGGCGCATGGTGTCATTCACCAGCTTTACTTCAGTGCGCGAACGAGTGAATGGCGTTTTGGCCCTTGAAATCATGGGGTTCGCGATTCTGCTGGCCTTTGCCTTTTATTTCCTAAGCCGTCGTACCGCGTTTCGTATGGCGTTGTTCCAACGTGAATCGGCAGAGCTTCGCGCATTGAACCTACGCTTGCAGCGGGAAATTGCCGAACGTGAGAGGGTCCAAGAGACGCTTGCCGTGGCAGAACAAACGTTGGAACAATCCAGTAAATTGGCCGCCTTGGGCGAGATGTCAGCAGCGGTTAGTCACGAGTTGAACCAGCCGTTGGCGGCGATGAAAACCTATCTGGCTGGTGCGCGTCTTTTGCTAAATCGTAATCGTCCTGATGAAGCGCTTTCTGCCTTTGGTCGCATCGATGGTTTGATCGAACGAATGAGCGCGATTACACGCCAGTTAAAGTCATATGCCCGCAAAGGTGCCGCAGAGCTCAGCCCAGTAGATATGGGTCTTGCGCTTACTTCGTCGCTATCAATGATGGAACCGCAGTTGCGTCAGCGTCAGGTCGAAATCACGCGCATAATTCCTGATGAAACCGTCTTTGTAATGGGGGATCGTATGCGCATCGAACAGGTCTTGGTGAACCTGCTGCGCAATGCGCTTGATGCAACCAAACTTGAACGCAATCCACAGGTCGATATCATCCTTGCCACTGGTGACACCGCAACTCTCACCGTGCGCGACAATGGGCCGGGGATCGAGGACAAGGATCGGTTGTTTGAGCCATTTTACACCACCAAGCAGGCGGGTGATGGGGTCGGGCTGGGCCTTGCCATTTCATCAGGCATCGTCAACGATTTGGGTGGTCGACTAACGGCACGCAACGGTCAAGCAGGTGGTGCGGTGTTTGAAATGCAGTTGCCGGTATTAGCAGAAGAGCCTTTTGACGAAGGCATGAACGAAGAAAATAATACGCACGCTGAAGTATCAGCGGCAGAATGAGGAAGCAAAGTAACATGACCCAAGCCATGAAAATCGCCATCGTTGATGACGAACAGGACATGCGCCAGTCGATCAGCCAATGGTTGGCACTGTCGGGCTATGACACAGAAACATTTGCCAGCGCTGAAGATGCGCTGAAGGTTCTTGGGCCAGAGTATCCAGGGATCGTGATCTCGGATATCAAGATGCCGGGCATGGATGGAATGCAATTCCTTAAAAAACTGATGGGCAACGATTCTGCACTTCCTGTGATTATGATCACAGGGCATGGTGATGTACCGATGGCCGTTGAGGCGATGCGCGTTGGTGCGTTTGATTTCTTAGAGAAGCCATTTAACCCTGACCGCATGAGCGAACTGGCTAAAAAAGCCACTGCATCACGTCGTTTGGTTATGGATAATCGTATTTTGCGCCGTGAATTGTCTGACGGCGGCCAGTTGATGAAAAAGCTAATTGGCGGATCACCTGCCATGGAACGTTTGCGCGAAGACATCTTAGATTTGGGGCAGGCCGACGGCCATGTTCTGATCGACGGTGAAACAGGGACGGGTAAAACGCTGGTGGCTCACGCGTTGCATGCTGTTGGTAGTCGTGCAGGTAAGAAATTTGTGTTGGTCAGCTGTTCTGCACTGGAAGACGAGGCGCTAATCAAACGCTTGTTTGGTCCGATGCAGCCAGAAGATGGTCAATTGCCAGCGATTGAAGAGGCCCGCGGCGGAACACTGGTGCTTGAAGATATCGAAGCACTGTCTGAAGCCACACAAGCACGCCTGTTAAGCGTGATCAATGAGCAGGGCACGCCCGCCGAAACGCGCATCGTTGGGATTTGCAATCTGCAAGAGGCAGGGCGTAACTGTGAGGACGCTTTGCGGTCGGACCTTTTCTATCGTCTTGCTGCCTTACGCATTACCGTACCGCCGTTGCGTCAGCGCGGTGAAGATATTTTGACTTTGTTCACCCGTTTGGGCGATCAGTTCGCGGATGAATACGGTTGTGACGCTCCTAAGGTTTCGGCCCAAGAAGCTGCACAGCTGTTGCAGGCACCTTGGCCAGGCAACGTACGCCAGTTGATCAACGTGGCGGAACGTGCGGTTCTTCAATCGCGCCGTGGTTCGGGCAGCATCGCATCGTTGTTGATGTCTGATCACGACGAAATGCAGCCTGTTATGACGACTGAGGGCAAGCCGCTGAAAGAATATGTTGAGGCGTTTGAGCGTATGTTGATAGATAACACTATGCGCCGTCATAAGGGGTCTATTGCTCAAGTGATGGACGAGTTGTGCCTGCCACGGCGGACTCTGAACGAAAAAATGGCCAAGTATGGCCTGCAACGTTCTGACTACCTCCAGTAGAAAATAGAATATGAACGCAAGGATCAATTGGTCCCTGCCTCTTATCGCGTAGAAGAACCAATTTCCCAACATGTTGATGATTTTATTGCCAATTGCGCAAGCCTAGGCCGATTGTCCATTGTATTTGGGTCCCAAAAGTCATTATCTAGGGGTAAGAGTTACTTACCTTTGTTGTTTAAGCCTCTTTTTGAGTTTCGCTGTTGTGGACATTGGCTGGCTAGAATGACCGCCACGTTCACGCAGACCGATTGAGCCCCAAAAGGGCTGAGAGAACGCTGCCATCTTGGAATACCAATTTGTGGCACTTAATGGATGCGCGGGCGACTATCGTTGCTGCGTGTCGGAGAAGAACGCGATGACGCGCGCGATAGCATTTTGCATCACAGCAGACGGGCTTTTGGCCTGGTTTTGCCGTGCGTCCATGATCGCCCTGACAAGACACATTCCCAAAACGGCGGCCCATCCGGGTGCGGCCGTTCTTGCGTTGTGCAAACGGATAATATGCCTAAGAAAATGCTTATCGATGCCACCCACGCGGAAGAGACCCGCGTTGTTGTGGTTGATGGAAACAAAGTTGAGGAATTTGACTTTGAATCCGAAAATAGACGTCAAATTGCTGGCAATATCTATCTAGCCAAAGTTACGCGCGTTGAGCCGTCACTTCAGGCTGCCTTTGTTGATTATGGTGGAAATCGCCATGGTTTCTTGGCCTTCAGTGAAATTCATCCTGATTATTATCAGATCCCCGTCGCGGACCGTGAGGCCCTGATGGAGGAAGAACGTGCGTATGCCGAAGCGCAAAAAGCACGTGAAGACGAACGTGAAGACGAAGATGAAAAACCAAAGAAACCACGCCGTTCACGGTCGCGTTCGCGTACTCGCGCTGCAGAAGTTTCTAGTGATGATGCTGTCATTTCAACCGAAGTTGAAATCGACGGTATGGAAACGATTGACCTATCAGCGGATGATGCAGTTGAGGGCTCTGATGCTGAAACTGTTTCAGATGTACCTGTTGTTGAAACAGAGGCTTTTGCTGAATCTGTGGCTGAAGAAGCCACGTTTGAGGACACGACTTCGGAAGAACCAGCTGTTGAAGCGACTGAAGATCCTGCGATGGGTGGCGAAGCTGATGACGCTGAGGTTGAAGAATCCAAAGGTTCTAATGCATCTTCCAAAGATGACAGTATCGAATCTGTTGCAGATGAAGACGACAGTGATGACATTCGTCCTGTTCGCAAACCGCGTGCACGCCGTTACAAAATCCAAGAAGTTGTTAAAGTTCGCCAAATTTTGTTGATCCAAGTGGTCAAAGAAGAACGCGGCAACAAGGGTGCTGCCCTTACAACATATTTATCCCTGGCTGGTCGGTATTGTGTCTTGATGCCAAACACGGCCCGTGGCGGTGGCATCAGCCGCAAGATCACCAACGCACCAGACCGTAAGAAACTAAAAGAGATTGCAAGCGAGATCGAAGTGCCACAAGGCGCAGGTCTGATTGTTCGTACTGCTGGTGCCAAGCGCACCAAGGCTGAGATCAAGCGCGACTATGAATACCTACAACGCATGTGGGAACAGATCCGCGAGCTGACTTTGAAATCTATCGCACCTGCGAAGATTTATGAGGAAGGCGACCTGATCAAACGTTCTATCCGGGATTTGTATAACGGAGAGATTGACGAAGTGTTTGTTGAAGGTGAACGCGGTTATCGCATCGCCAAAGACTTTATGAAGATGATCATGCCGTCTCACGCCAAAAACGTGAAACGCTATGAAGACACTTTGCCATTGTTCGCCCGCTTCCAAGTGGAAAGCTACCTGTCTGGGATGTTTAACCCTACTGTACAGTTGAAATCTGGTGGCTATATCGTGATCGGTATTACTGAGGCGTTGGTTGCTGTGGATGTGAACTCTGGTCGTTCAACCAAAGAGGGGTCCATCGAGGACACCGCTGTGAAGACCAACCTTGAGGCCGCCGAAGAAGTTGCACGTCAGTTGCGTTTACGTGACCTTGCTGGTCTGATCGTCATCGACTTTATCGACATGGATGAGCGTAAGAACAACGCCGCCGTTGAGAAGCGCATGAAAGACAAGCTAAAGACAGATCGCGCCCGCATTCAGGTCGGCCGTATCTCTGGCTTTGGTCTGATGGAAATGTCACGTCAACGTCTACGCCCTGGTATGATTGAGGCTACAACACAGCCTTGCCCATCTTGCCACGGCACTGGTTTGATCCGCTCTGACGACAATCTTGGCCTGTCTATCCTGCGCCAAATTGAAGAAGAGGGCACACGCCGTCGTACACGTGAAGTGTTGGTCCGTTGCCCAGTGGGGATCGCCAACTTCTTGATGAACCAAAAACGTGACCACATCGCGCATATCGAAGTGAGTTATGGCATGTCCGTTCGTATCGAAGCGGATCCATCTTTGGTCACGCCTGATTTCACGATCGAAAAGTTCAAAACTGCAACCCGCGCGTTGTCTGTTGCGAATGCTGCATTTGTGGCGCCTGACACCTCGGTTATGGACAAGATTGACGAAGCTGACGCTTTGGCTGCGGATGCCGCCGAAGCGGCAGATATTGCGGCTGAAGCAGGTGGCGAGGTCGTTACCATTGATCAATCAGTAGTGGCGCCTGTTGTGACTGATGAAGATGGTGAGGGCAAACCAAAACGTCGTCGTCGTCGTCGTCGTCGTCGCAAATCTCACGGTGATGAAGCTGCTGCAAACGGTGAAAACGGTGAAGATGGCGAGCCTAACGATGCTGCTGCTTCGGCTGTTGCCGCTGAGGGTGATGCAAACGTTGAAGCATCTGCTGAAGCTGTGAGTGAAGAAACTGTAGCTGAAGATGCACCAGTGGCCGATGTAGCTGAAGAGAAGCCAGCCAAGCCAAAGCGCAAACGCGTGCCGCGCGTTAAGAAGGTAAAAGAAGAAGTAACTGCTGACGAGGCTGTTGCAACTGAAGCTGCGGCTGAAGCACCTTACGAAGAAGCAGTCGCTGCCGAAGAAAAACCAAAGCCAAAACCAAAGCGCGTTCGTAAATCACGCGCGAAGGTTAAGGTTGCTGAAGTTGAAGAAGCACTAGCATCTGCGCCTGAAGCGGTTGTTGAAGCGGCACCTGCACCAGTTGTTGAAGCACCAGCGCCCGTTGCTGAACCAGCACCAGCACCTGCGCCTGAACCGGTGGCAGAAACAGTGCCAGAAGAACTAGCCAAGCCTAAGCGCCGTGGTTGGTGGTCACTTGGCAAATAAGCCAAGCACATAGCCACAGATTAGGGCGGTCCTTCGGGATCGCCTTTTTCTTTTGTATTAGCTGGATTTGCGGATCACATAGGTCTGGTCATTGCCATCGGCATCGCTGGATACCAATTCATGTCCAGCCTCCATGCAGAAATGTGGTACATCGATCACGGCTGCAGGATCGTCCGCGACCATTGTTAGCGTTTCACCGACTGCAATCGCCTGTAGGCGCTTGCGTGCTTTGAGGGCGGGAAGAGGGCACAAAAGCCCACGGGCATCGAGATGTGTTGTTTCATTACTCATACCAGCTAGATAGGGCGATTGTTTCAAGCTGTCCACAATGATGTGACTGATCCTTAGGTGACGCGCCTGCTCAATTGACATATGGCTAGCCCATGTTTGGAATTGATATCTTTGATGCAGGCCTGATCCCTGCAATGTCTGTGGCCCTGATTGCTGGTATCGTCAGCTTTCTATCGCCCTGTGTTTTGCCGATTGTGCCACCGTATTTGGCATACATGAGTGGCGTAAGTATCAATGAGATGAATGACGAAGCCACGGGGCGCCGCAAGGCCATCACGGCAGCGCTGTTCTTTGTCATGGGGCTAAGTACTGTCTTTATCTTGCTGGGATTTGCCGCGTCAGCTTTTGGTGCATTTTTTCTGCAAAATCAAATGTTTTTTGGCCAAATTGCAGGCGTGACGATCATCGTGTTTGGACTACACTTTATTGGCATTTTTCGCATTCCATTCCTTGATCAAGAGGCGCGGTTAGACGCGGGTGACAAGGGTGGTTCGTTCTTTGGGGCCTATGTTCTTGGTCTTGCATTCGCTTTTGGCTGGACGCCCTGCATTGGCCCGCAACTGGGTGCAATTCTAGCTTTGGCCGCGTCTGAGGGATCAGTTGCACGTGGAACGCTATTGCTGGGCATTTATGCAATTGGTTTAGGCGTTCCGTTTCTGTTTGCAGCATTGTTTATCAGCCGTGCAATGGGTGTGATGAACCGTATCAAACGTCATATGAAGACAATCGAGCGTGTAATGGGCGGCTTGTTGATCATTGTGGGCTTGGCCCTATTGTTCAACCAGTTTTCTACCTTTTCATTCTGGCTTTTGGAAACCTTTCCGTCTCTTGCAACACTTGGCTGATTGATCTGTTTCATATGCCTTACTCTTGCCAAAAACCCGCGTTTGGGTGTTTGTAATTCAAGGGTGCGGATATGAGCAGTGACATCCAAAATACGGTCAAAACGCGTCGGGTGTTCTATACTCCGGGGTATGATCCGATTCACCCACGCCGATATCGCGATTTGTACCACACTGAGGTTGCCGCAAAGGCAGCTATTTCAGGCTATTAGTTTTCACTTAGCCCCAAACAGGGGGGTGGCAACTATGGCTGTCTGGTCGACATCATCATTGATGTTGATGCGGTTCATGTTGACGCTGAAGTGCTGGTTTGGTCTGACATTGTGTGTGATAGCATGGCCAATTCGATTGCTGCGACCTGCTGGCAACTTGTTCGAACGGCATGGATTTACATCACAACGAGTGCATTGTGGCGGTTGATGAAGCTGCGCAAAGGCCCAGTTTTAGCAGCGCTTTACCCTGTTGGGATGCTGTTGATTCAGCTGCTTCTGGCATGTCTTGCATTTTATGTGGCGGCCCTGCTGAGATTGGTAAAGGCGTGTGGTTGCTTGAAACGGCGATCTGCGGGCCAGTGACGGTCTGGCCCCGTTGGTTGACGCAGACGATCATAGCGAGCCTTATCGGTGGCAGTATTGCGTTTTGGGCCGTGTTGCGCTGGTTTAAGGCTAAGGATCCAAATTCTTCGCCTATTACCTGATGTATGATTACGCATATTCTGCGAAGCCGCGCAGTGCTAATCCGCCCAAACTCGAAGTTCGTATAGCGACATTCCATTTCAAAATCGCAGCCGTAATGGATAGCGATGTGGATGAAATGTTGGTTTTTGGACATTCTTCTGGTGTGCATTTGGGCGTGTCCATCCTGTCTGATCTGATCTGTTCGAATGGTGTGTCTGCCAACGGACCAAAGCTTTCGTTCTTATCG
>TARA_B110000114_G_scaffold120140_1_pt1 | contig 20546 bp, 19 predicted proteins | sample TARA_B110000114 | Tara Oceans TARA_B110000114 (sample SAMEA4397311) | marine metagenome | biome: Polar Biome; feature: [SRF] surface water layer (ENVO:00010504); material: water (ENVO:00002006), including particulate matter (ENVO:01000060) such as... | depth 5 m
TCCATTGTTAATGCAGCTAAATCTTCAGGCTCTAAAGAATGAATATTTGTTTTTCCACATGCTCTAGCCAGTAATTGGCACTCAAGAGTTAATGTATGAAGATAATTATAAACTCTTAAAGCCGCATCATCCGGGTTTAGTCTTTTTCTTAATTTTGGATCTTGAGTTGCAACACCAACTGGACAACGGCCAGTGTGACAATGATAACAGTGTCCAGCTTCAACGCCCACTTCTTTCATGAAATCTGATTCTGGAATTTCTTTGTTGCAATTCAAAGCAATTAAAGCAGCAGTCCCAATAGCTACAGCATCAGCACCTAATGCAAGAGCCTTTGCCATGTCAGCACCGTCTCTAATTCCACCAGCATAGATTAAAGTAACCTCACCTGTTTTACCTATATCATCTAAAGCTCTTCTAGCCTCTCGAATTGCAGCAATACCAGGTATACCTGTATTTGCGGCAGCGATGTGTGGCCCAGCTCCAGTTGATCCTTCCATTCCATCTAGGAAGATTGAATCTGGATTACATTTTGCTGCCATCCTAACATCGTCGTAAACTTTAGAAGCACCTAATTTTAATTGAATTGGAATTTCATTATTAGTTAGTTCTCTTAGTTCTTCAACCTTTAATGCAAGGTCATCGGGTCCTAGCCAATCAGGATGTCTTGCAGGTGATCGCTGGTCAATTCCAGAAGGCAATGAGCGCATTTCAGCAACCTGGTCTGTAACTTTTTGACCCATAAGATGTCCACCCATTCCAACTTTTTGACCTTGACCGATAAATACTTCAATGCCATCTGCTAGCTGTGCGTGATGTGGGTTAAAGCCGTAGCGAGATTGGATGCATTGATAAAACCATTTATGAGAATATCGTCTTTCATCAGGAATCATTCCACCTTCACCAGAACAAGTTGCACTTCCAGCCATTGTAGCACCCCTTGCTAATGCAGTTTTTGCCTCATAAGAAAGTGCACCAAAGCTCATTCCTGTAATATAAACTGGAATATCTAGCTCTATTGGGTTTTTACAGTTGGGGCCTATGATAGTTTTTGTTTCACACTTTTCACGGTATCCTTCAATTACAAATCTAGTAAGAGTACCTGGCAAGAATACCAAGTCATCAAATGTTGGAATTTTTTTCATTAAAGCCATTCCGCGCATTCGATAACGACCAAGCTCTGCTTTTATATGAATATCATCCATTACTTCAGGAGTAAAAATGGCATTCTGACCTAATAGACTTTTATTTCTTCCAGAGGTCTTTGTACTAGTCTTAGCTTTCTTTTTAGCCATAAATTATATCGCTCCCTTTCTTTCATGTGGTTCAAGTGCATCATAATTCCAAAGTTTTTTACCTGAAACCACTTTTGTCATCTTAGTTAAATCGAAATCAGATCCGATTTCAGCAACTTTTAATTTTCGTTTTAGCCAGGCTATATCATTTGCTGTAAGTTCTGCTTCCACAGCATCACTTCCAAATGATTTTACGTTACCACCAACAAACATTGTTCCATCATACATTGAGTCACCGAGATTAGCTCCAGCATCACCAAGAATAATAATTCTTCCACGTTGCATCATAAACCCAGTAAAGGCTCCAGCATCACCACCAATAATAATAGTTCCACCCTTCATGTCGATACCAGTTCTCGCTCCAACACTTCCTTTGCAAATTAAATCTCCACCACGAATAGCAGCTCCAAAACATGAGCCTGCATTTTTTTCAATAACAACTTTGCCAGCAAGCATATTTTCCGCACAAGACCAACCAACTCTACCATTTATTCTAACAACAGGACCATCAATAGACCCAACACCAAAATATCCTAAAGAGCCTTCAAAAATTAAATTCAACTTATTTAATATGCCAACACCAAGACTATGCTTACCTGCTGGATTTTTAACAACAATTGTCCCATACCCCTCGCTCATCAGTGTATTAATTTTTTCATTAAGTTCTCTACAAGTTAAGTTTAGTGCGTCTATATTTGTTCTTTTGTTAAAATCAACATCATGGGCACCAAAATAATAAAAGTTTTCTGCTGCTTCAGAGTCAAAAAACCTTTGCTGCGTTCTTCCTTTTAAAGCCTCTGAGTGAAGCCCCATAGATTCAGCTGTAGAATCGTTTTTTATATTTGCCATACTTTTACCTCTCCTTCGTAAGGATCATAAGTATCTATTTCTTGTGGTAACAATGTTCTAATTGCTATTTCTTCTGAACCAAGCGCAATTAAGTCATCAGATTCATAAAGCACCATTGGCTTTGCTGCCATTGTGTCTTTTGCCATTCCAAGAGAATCTATGGTTGCTACTAAATATGTAAAAACGCCATCTAATTCAGTCAAAGAAGCATTCATACCTTCTTCAAGAGAAATACCCTTCCGCATCTTTTCTGCGAGATACACTGCAATAAGTTCAGAGTCGCATTCAGACATAAACCTCATGCCTTTGCGTTCAAGAGCTCTACGGTTATTCCAATAATTTGTTAATTGACCATTGTGAACAACTGAAACATCACTAAATGGATAGCCCCAAAATGGATGGGCAGATCTAATGTCAACACCAGATTCAGTAGCCATCCTAGTATGACCAATTCCATGAGTTCCTTTAATTTTGTGAAGACCATATTGATTGGAAACAACTCCCGCATCACCAAGATCTTTTACCAACTCCAAACTTTTTCCAATTGATAAAATTTCAACCATCTCAACACTCTCAATTTTTTTTGAGAATTCCATAAGATCTTTATCATATTTTAAGATGTACTTGAATGAGTAGGGAGTAATTTGCTCTTCTTTAATAACTGTGGCTCCTAATTCTATTAAATATTTGTCTACCTGAGCTTTTCTTAAATCATAAATTTCAGCCCCCTCATTAATTGCACTACTTCCTTCTCCTACATTTTCTCCAACTTTAAAGCGCATAAGAAAATCATTATCATGTCCTTCTCCATAGAGAGCAAAACCAGTTGAGTCAGGCCCTCTGTGCTTTAAAGCCTGCAACATATCCTGAAGCTCTTTACCAATATTCACAGTTTTGTTTTTATGAATTAGCCCTGCTATTCCACACATCTAATTTCCCTTTGGTTAATATTATGGCAAACAATCCATATAGGTATCAATATCCCATTGAGTTGTTGCACCTAAGAATCTTTCCCATTCGTCACGTTTGTAGTGTTTGAATACTCTATACATTTCATCTGGCATTGAGCCTTTGATTGTTTCGTCTTCATCAAGTCGATCTAAAGCTTCACCGAGACTCATAGGTAATTTTTTAACAACTTTTCCAGCAGCCACAGCCTCATACATGTTTGTATTTTCAGGTGGGCCGGGATCAATTTTATTATCTAAACCATCATCGAAAGCAGCAAGTAAAGCTGATCCCATCAGGTATGGATTATGCATAGAATCTACCGAACGATATTCAAATCTACCGGGTGCTGAAATTCTAAGTCCACAAGTTCTATTCTGATAGCCCCAGTCAGCATACACAGGAGCCCAAAAACCTTGATCCCATAAACGTCTATAGGAGTTCACAGTTGATGACCCAATTGCTGTTAATGCGCCTAGATGCTTCATAACCCCACCAATAGATTGAAGGCCCACTATTCCTGGCATTTGCTGATCCTCAGTATCAGGCATAAATAAATTTTCGCCACCTTCAACATAAGTAAATACATCATCAGCGCCTGGAATAGATTTATGCCCAAGCACATTTACCTTATCTTCACCGCCAGTCCACAAAGACATATTGGTATGACAACCACTTGCAGAAACTCCCATGAACGGCTTTGTCATAAAGCATGCAATAAGATTATGTTCACGCGCAACTTGCGCACATATTTGTCGATAAGTCGAAAGACGATCTGCATTTCGCAAAACATCATCATACATCCAATTCAACTCTAACTGACCTGGGGCATCCTCATGGTCACCTTGTACCATGTCTAGACCCATTGCATTTGAGTATTCAATTACTTTCATAAATACAGGTCTCAAAGATTCAAATTGATCTATATGATAACAATAAGGCTTTGAAAAACCTTCACCAGTAGGATTTCCTTTTTCATCCCTTTTAAGCCACATCATCTCTGGTTCAGTCCCAACTCTTAGCTGCATACCATGCTTTGCTTGGAAATCTTTATGAGCAATTCTTAAATTACCTCTACAATCAGAAGTTAAATGTCCACCTGGATTTTCTCTTTCTTCTCGGTTTCTAAAACATGTACAATAAACACGAGCAACTTTTTTATCCCAAGGCAATTGAGCAAATGTTTCTGGATCAGGAATACCAACCAATTCCATTGCTTCAGGACCATAACCAATATAGTCACCATGTCTATCAGTAAACAAGTTAGCGGTTGAACCATAAACCAATTGAAAACCTTTTTCAGCCGCTCGCTCCCAATGGGCTGCAGGAATCCCTTTTCCTACAATTCTTCCCGTTACTGATATAAATTGAAAATAAATATAAGTGATTCCAAGCTCGTTAATTTTTTCCCTTACTGCCTTAACTAGCTTATCTCTCCCAGGTTGATTAACGTGCACATCTAAGTCTGTCATGTCGCCTCCTAATTTATATAACCTCAAATTCTTCAATAAATGTTAGCTGATAATTATTTATAGGTCGAGTCAGAAGCATTAATATATAATTTATATACATAATTATTAAATAACCCCACAAACCCAAGGAGAGTAAGGCTTAATGTCAGACATAGTTAGCGCTAATTGGAATTATCCGATGCCCATTTGGTTTGGGGAACAGTAAGAACGGACTTTCAAAATGGAAATGCAAGAGATTCTTATAATTCAATTTTTAATAAGCTATTAAAGTTACCAGACGAAACATTAGTTTATCCAGCCCATGACTATAAAGGTGAAATGGTCAGCTCAATTATTGAAGAAAAAAACTTTAATCCAAGATTACAAGTAAGTTCTCCTGAAGAATATATTGAAATTATGAATAATCTTAATCTACCAAATCCAAGCATGATGGATGTGGCGATTTCAAGTAATCTAAATTTAGGAAAAAGCTTTACTGAACAAAAATTAAATAAGAGAATTAAATCAAATAAGTTTAACACAGCTAAAAAAGATGATTAAATAATCTTAATTGATCCTAAGGAACAAAGTATATATGCATGAAGTAGTAGAATTAAAAAATTATAGGATTGATAATCTTCAATATTGCAATTGGTCAAAAGATATTTTTAAGCTAAATCATGAGGCTGCCCTAGATGCTATTCATGTTACGATTGCCTATCATGAAGATTTTGATGAGGTTCAAAAAAATATTAAAGAGTGGGAAGGTTATTTTAATGATTTTTCTGAACTAATAATCCATGGCAAATCTTATCTAGATATTGAAAAAGCAAAATTAGAAAATAAGACAGCTGTCTTCTTTGGCTTTCAAAATTGTTCACCTATTGAAGATGATATTAATTTAGTAGAGTCAGTTCATCAAATGGGTGCGGTATTCATGCAACTCAGTTATAACAATCAATCATTACTGGCTACTGGATGCTATGAAGAAAATGATAGCGGTGTCACAAGAATGGGTAAAGAAGTTATTAAGGAAATGAATAGAGTTGGCATAATCATAGATATGTCCCATTCTGCAGATAAATCTACTTTTGATGCTATTAATTTTTCTGAAAAACCTATTGCCATTACTCATGCCAATCCATTGTTTTGGCATAAAGCAAAAAGAAATAAACCGAATGATATTTTAAAAGCTCTGGGTGAGTCTGGAGGAATGTTAGGGTTATCTTTATACCCACATCATTTACTTGATGGAACAAACTGTACTTTAGATAGTTTTTGTCAAATGGTTGCTAAAACCGCTGAGATTATTGGGACTAAAAATCTAGGTATTGGTTCAGATCTGTGTTTACAACAACCAGACAGTATTGTGGAATGGATGAGAAATGGAACATGGACTAAGACTAAGGACTATGGCGAAGGAACAGCCTCTAATGCTGCATTTCCAAATCAGCCTGAATGGTTTCAGGATGCTAGAGGGTTTAACAATATTGAAACAGGTTTAAAGAATGTTGGTTTTAATGATGAGGAATTACAAGGTATTTTAGGTAATAATTGGTTTAATTTTTACAAAGATTATATTATTTAACTATGCCAGATATAAATCACCGGAGCCCTAAGGAAATAATGACTTTGTCACGCCTGGGATCATTTTATCAGTCAAAATTATCATTTTTAAGAAGCTTTATAAGAGAGTTTAAAGACTGGGAATTTAATAAAGATTTATTTGAGTTAGATAAAGATGGATATGGTACAGCTGTATACTCTGTAAAAAAAGATAGTCGAGCATACTCATTAGTTTGTTTTGCAAATAAATTAAACTCTATCGAACGATCTGATCGTGTTATTGCAACGAAGTGGGATGCAGCATTTGTACTTCATGATGGAATTCCCACTAAAGATGATATTGACCGCTTAAAAGAAAATGTTCCAAAACAGGAAGTGGGAAGAGTTTCCTATAAAGAGCTAGCGCTATCTAGAGCAAATAAATCAGTAAGAGTTTTCGAACATACAGTCGATGCGCTGGCAAGTGGACGGCAACCAGACGAGAATATTGTAAAAGATGTTGGGTATCTCTATAGAACTACGGCAGTTTACGGTTCTGGTAAATTTGGTTTAGCTGATCGGTATAGAATCAAAGAACGATCTGAAATATGCGGTCCATTTAGATTAGAAATGATGCTTGTTTACTTAGTACGTCAATTTACTTTTGATCAAGTCAACCATATGGCTAAGTCTAGAAATCCAAATAAAGCTGTTAAGCTATCAGACGATATTGCAAGAAATTTAGGAATTGGAAATTCTACTGGATTAGGGATGGCACCTTTCATAGTCAATCACCCAACCTTGCTACATAATTGGATTTATTCAAGAGAAGATGCGCTTAAACAAATTCGCTCCATTCAGAAAGTTGAAATAAAAGATTTTGATAAATTTAAAGAGTGTTTTGAAAAATCAAAATTAAATATTAATACTTGGAAAACAGATAGTGAGTATCAGACTAATAAGATTAATATTTTGATTAAAGATTTAGAAGTTTTTGAAAAAAATTACTTATTAGATTTTGAGTTTAATGAAAATTTCTTATGGAATAATTTATACCTATGGATTGAAAAAGAGCTAAGTGAAGAGGGGATTGAATATATTGTTTCAATGCTCATGGAGCCATATGATAATATAGTAAACCCATTGGTAGAAAATATGAGCGCAGAAGAAGATCTTTATTTTGATATTCCAGGCGAGAGGTTGGTGAGCAATTTAATTAATATAATAAAAAATAATTATTCTAATATATTGGATATAGACTTCGATTCTCCCAATGAAATTGCCAATTTTTGGTTTATTTCAAAAAATAAAGAAGAGCCTAGAGTGGCTAATCGACATGAAGAGGAAGGATCAGAATTAGAGCAGCCTCTTGCTATAGCCCGTGATGTCTCTAAGCTTTTTAAAAGATTAAAAGATTACGATTCTTCGAAAACAATTGCTGAATTCTTAATGGCTAATAATGATTTGCGCCATGCGGTGCGCCGTTGCTTTATTATTGAAAAATTTCCATATTCAGAAATTCAAGATAACACAATTGGATCACAACTAGTTCCAATCGATATGTTAAGACTAAAATTATCATTCTTTGGCGCACAAAAATTTGATCCTCGATCAGATAAATGGTTGCGTATAAATATGTATCAAGGCGCACCTCTAATAAATGAATTAAAAAATACAGATGATACTTGGATTTATAATCGCTTATGAGAACTTCAAGTGAAATAGAAACAATCTCAAAACGAGCAACTAAAGCAGCTGGATTCCCATGGGGAATAGCAGAAGAAGTTGGAAAAAATATTAAAAACCTTGAGCTCTTAGGTGTTTCAGGAGTCGAAAATTTAAATCAATATCTTAAATTAGTCAAAGGGGTGGAGACATTTGGCCCAAAAGAAATAAGCTCAGAAAACAAAATAGAACCAAATTCTTTTTGCCCATTTTATACAGGATCAGCTCTATTAGACTCTGCTAGTAAAGTTGAAGAGATTAAGAATCTCACATTATATTCAATAGATTTTCCAATTTTATTAATTCCTTTTATTAATCGTCTTTCAGACAGAATAGGTAAAAAAATTAAATTGCAAATAGACGAATATAGTTTTTTATTAAATTTAAATAAATTTATTTCATCAGATAGTGATCTTAACGGTTTAATAATTGAGAATGCAAAAATTGTTAAGATAGAAGTCCAGGAAAACATAGACTCATTTCAAAATAAAGTTTGGGATCAGTTGTATGAGCTCTCATCAGAGACCTTTGTTGAAGAAACAGATCGTCTTAAAGAAAATGCTGCTGGAGCTGGACTTGCAGATAATGATTGATTTAACTCTGTAAAGAAATAATTTTATTATAGAGATCTTCTTTTATACTTATTGGTATATCAGCATTCTTTATTGCATTGTTCATTCTCTTACTGCCAGGCACTCTTGGTCCTTCTTGAGATTCAATGTTGTTTATAAGATTCGTAATTTTTTCTTCAAAGCCTTTTGAGTATTTTTCTGGATTAATAGCAATAAAAAATTGACCAGTTCCTGGAGGTCCGCCTTTATCATCTGCAAACGAACTAGCTTCAGTACCCAAATTTGCTCCAGTTAAGCAGGCTGTCATTATTTCAACAAACAACCCAATTCCAAATCCTTTATAACCACCAGTAGGTGCCATTGTGCCTTTTAAGGCAACGGATGGATCATTTGTGTCTTCTCCATCAGGACCAAATGCCCAACCAGTTGGAATTGTTTCACCAGATTTAGCTCTAACGGATATTTCACTTTTTGCAACTACACTAGCCGATTGATCTATTAAAATTTTTACGCTGCCTTGATTATAAACAGCCACTGAAATGGGATTTGTTCCGACCACTGGCTTAATACCGCCAACTGGTGCAATAGATGCGGGTGCATTCGTAAAGCCAATGCCAATTAATTTTTCTTTAGCTAGTGTTTGTGTGTGATAACCAAGAACTCCACAGTTATAAGAATTAGAAATTGCCAACGAAGCTATCCCATTTTTTTTTGCTGCTGGAATAAGTTCTTTAAAACCTAACGTTATAGCTCTATGAGCAAAGCCATTATTAGCATCAACAGTAAAGGCGACTGGTGATTGAGAATTTATTTTTGGATCTGCAAAGCCTTTAACTTTTTGGCATTGAAGATGTAGACAATAAATTGGTAAATAGTGAAACCCATGACTTTTGATACCTTCTAGCTCAGCTGCAATAATGCCATTTGCTAATGGCAACGCATTTTCTTCTGATGCACCACACGCAATTAATGTTTTTTTCGCTAATTCAAAAGCATCAATTTTAGATAATTGAGTATCCATTTATATTAGAGTTGAATACCCACATTTTTAACTTGAAGGTAACCCTTAATAGCTTCCTGCCCTTTTTCTCGGCTATAACCAGATTGTTTATAGCCTCCAAATGGAGTTGCAATACTTCCAGTAAACCAACTATTCACATAGACTTGCCCTGCTTGCAATTGATTAACAGCATTGGTTGCTTGATTAATATCTTTAGTAAAAACTCCAGCCGCTAATCCAAATGCAGTATCATTTGCAATATGAATAGCTTCTGCTTCATCTTCATAAGTTAATACCGATAAAACAGGCCCAAATATTTCTTCTTGTGCAATAGTCATATCAGGCTTTACGTTATCAAAGACAGTGGCTTCAAAGAAATAACCTTCACGATCAATTCTATTACCACCTGCAGCAAGTGTAGCACCAGCTTGTTGACCCGAACGAGCATAGTTCTCTACTTTTTGCAATTGCTGTTCTGATATAAGGGGAGTTAGTTCAGCACCTTCTTCATAACCTGCTCCAACTTTAAGGCCCTTTGCCATATTTGCTAATCTTTCAACTAATTCATCTTTAATAGATTTGTGCACTACAACTCGAGACATTGCCGAACAGATTTGTCCCGCCTGTCCAAATATTCCACCTTTTGCTGCATTAACAACTTTATCAAGGTCAGCATCTGGAAATACTACTGCTGCTGATTTACCACCAAGCTCAACTACCGCTGGTATTGCTCGTTCAGCCGCGGCATGTAGAATTTTTTTCCCAGTTAAAACTGAGCCAGTAAAAGTAATCTGACTAACGTCTTTATGAGCCGTGAGAATTGAACCAGCCTCATTTCCATAACCACAAATTATATTAATTAAACCCGCAGGGACATTTGCATTACTTATAGCTTTAGCAAAATGAGATGCCGTTGCAAGTGGAGTTAATTCAGCAGTTTTAATAACAGTTGCATTACCAGCGGCGAATGCACAAGCAAGTGATCTTGCTAGCATCGACATTGGAAAGTTCCATGGAACTATATGTGCCGAAACACCATAAGGTTCTAACAATGTATAATCTATAACTGTGTTGTTTACAGGAATTGTACTGCCTTCAAGTTTGTCAGTTAAGCCACTGTAATAATCAAAATAATTTGCAGCATCCATAAATTCAAAAATAGCATTTGGAAGTGGCTTACCATTTTCACGACACAATACATCGCCACCTTCATTTGCTACATTGCGTAATTCATTGGCGATAGTTCGCATTAACTTGGCACGCTCCATCGGAGGCATGTCGACTAAAACTCTTGAGTTATGAGCTTTTAAAGCTGCATCGACAGCCATATTGACTTCTTCTTCTTTAGCGCAAGATACTTGGCCTATAATTTTTCCAGTAGCTGGATCATTTACTTCAATAACTTCACCAGATGAGCTATCCATCCAATGACCATTTATATAATTTTGACATTTTTGCATGAGTGAATTTAACCCTATTAGCCATAGGATAGCAACAAATATTGTATTACTAAAAAGTAAATTTTAAGAGAAGTTTGGAGAGGATAATATCTTTAATTAAGAAGTGTTGCTACTAAGTGAATTCGATCTTCTTCACCTCCATTTATAGCCGTATGATATTTAGTATTATCAGTTATATAAATGTTTCCATCTGAAGGAATGTGAAAGCCTGTATCTTCAATGAACATACGAGAACCAAAATTAGTCTTGATAGAAATATGAATACGTTTTTCAGGATCACGATGCCAGCTCAAAGTTGTTCTTGGAGGCATCTTAATAATTCGACAACGACCAATTGCAAAATGCTCACTTAAAGTTTCATAAACATGCTTGAAGTAGGTATCATTTAATTTTGCATTAAATAACGTATATCTTGACTCATCCATATAAGGCTCACGTTCCATTTCTTCAAATGATGCGTCTGGCTTTGTCCAATACTTGCCTCTAATATTTCCACCAAACCATTCATCCAATTCTTTTTCATCATAATTTAGACAAATTGCATTAGACTTTAACAAACCTTCTTTTTGAGGTTGCTCAAAAGGACGAATTTGAATTAACTGATCGACTGCTTGACGCATTTTCTCAATATCAAATGAGATGTTCTCATACTTTTGAACGTACTCATTCATATTAGTAAATGAAGATATTAAATCTGTATTTTTTAGTTTGATTGATGTCATATTAAGTATCTTTGCTTAATATACCCTTTTTAGAGTAATTTTCGATATATAAAATGATCAAATTGTCGCAATCTATAAATGCAAAAGGTTTAATAAAACTATTGATAAAGCTGAATTAATTCTGTTACAGTAATTTTCAAATTTTTTTAGGATATTAAATGAGCAGCATTAAACAAGATTTTGTTAAATTCGATCAAGTAGATAAAAGTTATGATGGCAAGGTGCTGGTTGTAAAAGGCTTAGATTTAGACATTGCAGAAGGAGAATTTCTTACACTTCTTGGGCCATCCGGATCAGGAAAAACTACTACTTTAATGATGTTGGCTGGTTTTGAAACTCCAACAAATGGTGAAATTTATTTAGATGGCGATCCAATATCTAGTATTCCTCCGCATAAAAGGGGAATTGGAATGGTTTTTCAAAACTATGCGCTGTTTCCACATTTATCAGTTTATGAAAATTTAGCATTTCCTCTTAAAGTAAGAAAATTTTCAGATGGAGTTATTGCAGAGAAAGTTAAAAAGACATTAGACATGGTTTCGCTTGGAGAGTTTGGAAATAGAATGCCAGCACAATTATCAGGTGGCCAACAACAGCGTGTTGCAGTAGCTCGCTCTTTAGTTTTTGACCCTAAATTAGTTTTAATGGATGAGCCATTAGGTGCTTTAGATAAAAACTTAAGAGAAAGTATGCAGTATGAGTTGAAACATATTCATGAAACTTTAGGAGTGACTGTTGTATATGTAACGCACGATCAAAGTGAAGCCTTAACAATGTCAAATAGAATTGCAGTTTTCAATGATGGTCATGTTCAGCAGTTATCGGGACCAAATGAGCTTTACGAGACCCCTGTAAATTCATTTGTTGCAGAGTTTATTGGTGAAAATAATACTATTATTGGGACTGTTAAAGAGGTTTCAGGTAATAAGGTCAAAGTTGAAACAGATAAAGGCGAAACAGTTATTGCAAATCCAATTGCAGTTAAATCTGTTGGTGACAAAACAAAAATGTCACTAAGACCAGAACGAGTAATGATCAATCCATCGGGTGATGTAGAGAATAAATTTGATGCTAGTGTAGTAGAGATTATTTACCATGGAGACCATACAAGAGTGAGAGTTAATATATTGAGCGATGATCAATTTATATTAAAGATTCCCAATGCTAGTGATGATATTAAGCTAAATGTGAGTGATAAAATACAATTAGGTTGGTCAAGCTATGATTGTAGAGCTTTAGACCACTAGATCTAGTACCAATAAATTAATTTTATCCACTAATTGACAAATTAGATAAATTTAGGGTTGCGTTATTCTTCGATAAGTTCTGTAATGCTTCCTTAATAATTAATTAATTAATAAATTAGGAGAGACTAAAAATGTCAAAACTATCTAAAATAATATCTTTGATAGCTGTGTTTTTAGCTCCATCTCTTGCAACTGCAGCAGAAGTAAATGTAGTTTCATGGGGCGGCGCTTATACAGAGAGTCAAAGACTAGGTTATGGTGACCCATATGCTGAGAAATCAGGAGTTGCTGTAAACTGGATCGATTATTCTGGTGGACTGGGTGAAATTAAAGCTCAAGTTGAATCAGGAGCAATCACATGGGACATCATTGATGTGTACGCACGTGATACTATCATCGGTTGTGATGAAGGACTATTTGTTGAATTTGACTTCGACAATGACTTCCCAGCTGGTGTAAATGGTATGAAAGCAAGTGACGATTTCTTTGCTCCAATGCCTAGTAAATGTGCTGTAGGAAATATCCTATACTCATGGAACTATGCCTTCAATACTGACGCATATGCATTTAATGCACCAACTACAATGGCTGACTTCTTTAACCCGGCTCAATATCCTGGTGTAAGATCAATCTATTCTAGCGCAATGTCTAATTTAGAATTTGCTTTAGTTGCTGATGGAGTTGCTGGTGCTGACGTCTATGATTATATGGACGAAAATGGTATCGACAGAGCACTTGCTAAACTAACTAGCTTATGTGAACACCCAGACGGTGGATGTATTTTCTGGTCTGCTGGTGCACAACCACCTGAGCAAATTGTTTCTGGTGAAGCTGTAATGGCAACTGGTTGGAATGGCCGTCACTTTAACGCTATCGTTAATGAAGGTTCTCCAATGAAAATGGTTTGGGATGGTCAAGTCTTAGATTATGAGTACTTTGTACTTGTAAAAGGTGGACCAAACCAAGCAGAAGCTATGGAAGCGCTAAAATACTTCACAAGTTCTGAAGGTTTAGCTGGTAGTGCCAAGCATATTGCTTATGCACCTTTCCGTATCTCATCGCTTGATATTATCAATGCTAATGAGCCGTGGTTTAATTCTCCAACAGCTGGTGCTGTTAGAATTATGCCGCACATGCCAACTGCGCCTGCAAATACTCAGAATTATGTCCTAATGAACCCAGAGTGGTACGCGGATAATAACACTGAAGTAAATGATGCGTGGGAAGCTTGGAAAGCTAACCTTTAAGTCAATCCTTTTTTGGGCAGCCCGAAAGGGCTGCTCAAGAAATTCAAATTTCTTTTTACTTTAAATTTTCCTTAAATTATTTATCCTATCACTGTGTCAGAAGCTATTAGAACATCAGATGGACAACTTCTATCTGTTAAACTAAAAAAAGTAGAATCCAGAAGAAGGCTAACAGCATTTCTACTGGTAGCACCCTTGCTATTATTTATTCTTGCCGCATACATATTTCCAATCTTGCAAATGATGACACGAAGTGTCGATAATTCACAGATGAACTCGCTTTTATCTAAAACTTTTGTTGTCATACAACAATGGGATGGCAAAGAAATGCCAGGCGAAGATGTTACTTCGACTTTTTATTATGAACTCAAAGATTTAGTAGCAGATAAACAGCATGGTAAAATAGCAACCCGACTTAATTATGAAAAAGGCGGGTTTACAAGCTTAATTAAGAAGACCGCTAGAAAACTTGATACATTTGATGAAAGTGGAAATTTCTTAGATCAGTTCATGAATACTCATAAGAGATGGAAAGATAAAGATTACTGGCTTGCCCTTAAACGTGGAACAGTTAAATATCATGGACGTAAATACTTAACTGCATTTGATTATGAGCAAAAATTTGATGGGTCTTTTGAGAGAATTCCAGAGAAGAAAAGAATCAATGTTACTTTATGGCTTAGAACTATTTTTGTTGCTGTCGGTGTAACTTTTTCCTGTTTCTTGCTCGCCTATCCTATTGCCCATATATTATCAGTATTACCAGCACGTTATTCAAATCTACTTATGATTTGCGTACTTCTTCCGTTTTGGACTTCGTTACTTGTTAGGACATCAAGTTGGATGGTATTACTTCAAAAGCAAGGAGTGCTAAACGACATTTTAGTCTGGGCAGGATTTGTTGCTGATGATGGTAGATTGGAATTAATGCATAATATGACGGGCACTTTTATTGCTATGACGCAAATCTTATTGCCCTTCATGGTCTTACCACTTTACAGTGTAATGAAAACTATACCGCCAAGCTTAATGCGAGCAGCCACATCTATGGGCTCGACACCATTTCATGCATTTAGAAAAATTTATTTCCCTTTAACGTACGCAGGAATAAGTGCGGGATCGATTTTAGTCTTTGTTCTTGCAATCGGCTATTATATTACGCCAGCACTTGTTGGTGGTTCTAAGGGTGTCTTGATAAGTAATCGGATTGCTTATCATATGCAGAAATCTCTTGATTGGGGATTAGCAACTGCAATGGCTGGAATATTACTTATTGCAGTACTTGTTGTATATTGGGTCTACAATCGACTTGTTGGTATAGATAATATGAGGCTGGGATAATAAATGGCTTTACCTAAATATACTGAAACTCGTTATAGAATTTGGCATTACACATATTTACTAATATGTGCTTCTGTATTTATATTTCTTATTGCACCACTTTTTGTAATATTTCCTCTATCTTTTAATGCAGAGCAGTACATTCACTTTTCTGATGGTATGTTGGCTTTAGACCCTGATGCGTTTTCACTTCGCTGGTATGAAGACATGATTTATGGAACTAAAAATCCATGGGGAATAGCAGTCAAGAATAGTTTTAAAATTGCTTTTTTTGCCACTATTGGTGCTACCACTTTGGGAACTATTGCTGCCTTAGGTCTTAGCAGTAGGTATATGCCTTATAAATCATTAATCATGAGTATTTTAATTTCACCTATGATTGTTCCATTAATTATTTCTGGTTCAGCTATTTTTTTTGGATTAGCTAAAATAGGGTTAGCTGCATCTTTTCCAGGTGTAGTTATGGCCCATATAATATTAGGTACACCGTTTGTAGTAATTACTGTGACTGCAACCTTAAGTGGGTTTGATGATAGTATAACACGAGCAGCTTCAAGTCTTGGAAGTCCTCCAACCAACACATTTTTTAAGATTACATTACCACTAATATTACCAGGTATTATTTCAGGAGCACTATTCGCATTCGTTACATCTTTTGATGAAATCGTAGTAATTCTATTTGTTGCAGGCGGCGAAAGATCACTCACAACTATTCCACTGCAAATGTGGACAGGACTAAGAGAGCAGCTGAGTCCAACTATCATGGCAGTTGCGACATGTTTAATTGTTATGTCGACTTTAATTTTGATAGCAACAGAGCTACTTAGACGTCGTTCAGAGCGTATAAGAGGAATTACACCTCAATAACTTGTTTCCTATTTACATATAAACATATATTTATTATTTATGAAAAATACATTTTCATATTCATCTAAAGAGCTATCAAGGCCCAAGCAATTTATCGTTAATAGTATAGAGAAAATTAGTGGGCGTAAAAAACTTGAAAAACTTTATCAGCAATACGACGAAGAGAATAGGGAGCCACATCTATTTTGGACAGATGTAAAAAATCTTTTAAAGTTAAAAGTAAATGTTAAGTCTAAGAGAAAATTATTTATTCCAAAAGAAGGGCCATTAATTATAATCGCCAATCATCCCTTTGGTATTGTTGATGGAATTATACTTTCTTCGTTAGTTTCAGAAATTAGAACAGATTTTAAAATCATTACCCATGAAATACTAAGATTTACTGAAGCCTCACAGCAATTTATTCTTCCCGTAGATTTTTCTAATGGAAAAAAAGCATTAAGAAATAATGTTAAAACTGCAAGAGATGCAAAGAAATTATTAGAGCAAGATGGTGTAATTATATTATTTCCTGCTGGTGGAGTTGCTACTGCTAAAAAAATAAATATGCCTGCAATAGATGCCGAATGGGGCAATTTATTAGGCTCATTAGTGTTAAAGACTAATGCAAATATATTACCAATATTTTTTGATGGTAAAAACGGAATTTTATTTCATTTATTTGCATCTAAATTAAAGAGCCGGACATTAAAATACTCTTCTTACTTACATGAAACAAAAAGAAAAATTGGCAAAACAATTGATATCTATTGTGGAGAAGTTATTTTAAATAAAAATCTAAAAATAATTGAAGATAAAAAACAAATTACCTTAATGCTGAGAGACATTACAATGTCATTGCCTGTTAGAAGTTAGAATATGACTGATATAGCTAAACTTGAATATTTATTAAATAAAATCAAAGAACCTATTGCATGCGTAAAATGTTCTGATGAGTTTACCGCGGGTCAGTCAGATAGTAGTTCATTGCAAGATTATCTAAAAGTTGATGTTGGATTTACTGAGCGTGGACTGCAAATATGGTGCCAGCGACATCATTTAAATATATGCCACATAAATTTTGAAGGGCACAAACTAGAATCTGATTTCAGATGTTTAGAGAAAAAAAGTTAATTGCAATATATTTTAACTAATCTAACTTTATAGAAATTAATAATTTAAATATTCTTATGTCAGAAATTAATAATGCTAATTGGAATTATCCAACGCCTATTTGGTTTGGGCTTAATCGTACTTCAGAAATTATGTTGGCACTCGACGAACTTGGTATTAATAAACCATTAGTTGTTACTGACCCTCAATTTGCTGAAAATGATAGTTTTAAAAAAATAATAAAAAAACTCTCTGATAGCTCTATCCATTTTTCTATTTTTACAGACATCAAAGGTAACCCGACTGGAAAAAATGTAAGTGATGGAGTATTAAAATTTAACGCTGGTTCAAGCGATGGAGTTATTGCAATTGGAGGCGGAAGCGCACTAGATGCTGGTAAGGCAATAGCTTTTATGTCTAAACAAAAAGAAAACTTATGGTTTTTTGAAGACATTGGGGATAATTGGACCAAGGCAATTACTGAAAATATGCCAAAGGTAATAGCTATTCCAACTACAGCGGGAACTGGATCAGAGACTGGGCGCGCTTCATTAATTGTTGATGAGGATACATATACAAAAAAAATAATTTTTCATCCGTCTATTTTACCTGATCTTGTCATATTAGATCCTGAAATAACTATTTCACTTCCAGCTCATTTAACTGCGGCTACAGGTATGGATGCTTTGGCGCACTGTTTAGAGGCATATTGCTCAAAAGTATATCATCCCATGGCTCATGGAATTGCAGTTGAAGGAATAAAAAGTATTAAAGATAATTTGGTTACTGCCTATAAAGACCCAAGAAATCTAAAAGCTAGATCTGAAATGCTAGTAAGTTCTCCAATGGGATCTACGGCTTTTCAAAAAGGATTGGGTGCAATTCACTCACTAAGTCATCCGGTAAATGCTGTGCATGACCTTCATCACGGGTTAACTAACGCTATCTTTATGCCTTATGTAATTAAGTTTAATCAGCCAGAGATTGAATCAAGAATAATTTTATTATCAAATTATCTAGAATTAGAAGATAAGTCATTTAGCGGATTTTTAAGTTGGATAGTTGATTTGAGAAGGCAGTTATCAATTCCTCATACTTTAAAAGAATTAAATATTAAGTTTGATTTTGATAGTTTGGCGGAGATGGCATTAATAGATCCATCTACATCTACAAATCCAATCAAGATGACATTAAGCGATATGAAAAAATTATATATTGATTCCTATGAAGGTAATCTTAATTAACCTGTATTTAATCCGTTGCCGTCGACAGCAATTGATTGTCCTGAAATCTTATTTCCATCATCAGAAATTAAAAATGAACACATTTTTCCAATATCATCTTCTTCTATCCAACAGTTCATTGAGGCTGCAGAAAGAAATTCTGTTTCCACAGATTTTTCAGAAACACCTAAATATTTTGCTTTCGTTTTAATTACACCCTTCATTCTCTTACCTTTTATTACTCCTGGTAAAACAGCATTAACTCTAATTTTAAATTTACCTAATTCCATGGCTGCAGTCTGCGTAAAACCAATAATTGCCCATTTGCTTGAAGCATAAGGCGAACGAAGTGGAAATCCAAATATGCCAGCGGTAGAAGATATATTGATGATTGAGCCACCTTTATTCTTCTTTAACATTGGTATTGCATACTTAGTAAATAGAAAATGTCCAATCACATTTGTTTTTAAAGTTTCTTCCCAGCTTTTATAATCTAGCTCTTCAATTGCTCCAGTAGGACCAGAAATACCTACATTATTTATTAAACAATCTATCTTACTAGTAATTTTTTTGATTTTTTTAAAAAAATTAATAACCGCATCTTCATTATTGGCGTCACAAACAAAAGAAAATATCTTATTTTTATATTTTTTATTATTATTAATTTTATTTATAAAAGTCTCATTGATATCACATAGGAATACTCGTGCACCTCGACTTTGTAAGATTTTAGCTGTAGCCAGACCAATTCCACTTCCTCCAGCAGAAATAACAATATTTTTATTTTTTAAAATCACTCAACTTTCATTTCTTTCACCTTTTTAATAATCCTAAAACGAATGAGAGCTCATATTTTTACAAACTTCATTAAATTGATTAATAGTCTCAGCAATAATCGTATCAACACTTTTTATCTCATTGATCAATCCTATTGATTGTCCAGCTAATGCCGGCGCGGCATTCATGTCACCATTAAAATATAAATCCTTGATACCAATCATAGATGACATGTCCATTAAACCTTCATCGTATATTTTTTTGGTAAATTCAGTCTTTAGTGCCCTAATACAAGGCTTTGATTTTTTATTTAGAATATACGTGCCTTGTTCATCGGAATTTAGTATCGCCTGTTTGAAATTATCATGCACAGGACTCTCTTGGGATGAAACAAATCTAGTTCCCATTTGAATACCTTCAGCACCCGCTGCAAATGCTGCTGCCATCCCGATACCATCAACGATTCCACCTGCTGCAATCATTGGAATATCTGTGTGCTTTCTTATTGATTGTAATAAAACATATAGACCAACTTCTTCAGGACTTTTAAATCCACCACCTTCTGTTCCTTCAACAACAAGCCCATCAACTCCAGCTTTTACAGCTTTTAATGCTCCAGCAAGACTGGGAACTGCGTGAAATACAGTTATACCGGCGTCTTTTAAAATATGAATATATTTTGCGGGATCTCCAGCAGAGGTGGTTACAAATTTTATATTTTCCTCAATAACCAAATTAATCATACTTTCGTCTTGAAGAAACAGAATGGGAAGATTGACCCCAAACGGTTTGTCAGTCAAATCTGCCATTGCTCTAATTTCAGCTTTACACATTTCAGTTTCACCTGAAGATGTTTCAATAACTCCAAAGCCACCTGCATTAGACACGGCAGAAGCCAACTGACTTCTTGCAATCCATCCCATAGGAGCTTGAACTATTGGATATTTTGATTTGAGTATTTGGGTAATTCTATTCATATTTAATTTATCCTTAAAATTATTTTTGTATAATCGAAGATCCAGTTTTAGTAAATTCTTCAGTTTCTTTTAATTTGCCACTCATAGCTTTTACAATATCAATAGGAACAGCAACACCACTTTTACAGCCTGGTCGTTCTTCTAATTGCTCTTTCCATCTTTTTAAGTGATCCAGACCATCAATATTTATTCCTGACCAAGCACTAGTTCT
>TARA_B110000114_G_scaffold68056_2_pt1 | contig 20237 bp, 23 predicted proteins | sample TARA_B110000114 | Tara Oceans TARA_B110000114 (sample SAMEA4397311) | marine metagenome | biome: Polar Biome; feature: [SRF] surface water layer (ENVO:00010504); material: water (ENVO:00002006), including particulate matter (ENVO:01000060) such as... | depth 5 m
GAACATGCTGGTTATCACATACGATGACGGTGACTTGACTATCGCTGGCAAGGTTAGCTACACTAAGAATGTTGAGGGAGATGGCGGTAGGTACAACGGAGCTCCTGTAGGTACCTTCGGTATTAAAGGCACTAAGACTAATGCTGATGGTGAGCTAGTTATCGTAGCAGCTTGGGGTAAAGAGTTTAACACTGGTTTCATTGGTGGTGCTGCTGTTACCAACGACTGGATCAAGCTAACAACTTCCTTCTCTAGTATCCCTACTTTCAACACAGCGTTGTTTGGCGGTTCTGTCTACAACTATTTATATAACGATGATGCCTTAACTCTATTTAGGTACGTTGATGTTACTGGTGGCGACAGGTACTTCCAGAACTTTGATGGCACGACACTAACAGGTTTGGTGGCAACTAAGGAACAAACAATAACACTCTAGGGAGATAGTATGACATTTGTAATACCAACTGCTGTTGATTTTATGACTGACTCCATAGACAATCACCCAAGAGCAAGAGGCGGTTTCGCTGGTACTGGTGAAAATCATACTTCTCAGCGTAGTATCGTTAAGGATGCTGGCAACCTACCCCTTACCACATCTGCTACTAACATGACTTCATCTACGGATGGTCAACTAAGAGGTTTTAACTTCGGTTTCCCTACTGCACTTGATGTATCAACGGTTTCTAAGTTGATCGTATGGACTTATCAGTTTAACGCACCTAACCGTGTACAGACTGACATAGCATCCCTCAGAGGCGTAGTCTTTCGCTTAGGTTCTGGTTCTGGTAGCCCTACTACTAGCTACCGTACTTGGAATATAGCAGGCAACGATAAGGTTGGTGCATCCGCTCGTGAAAACCCTAAGATGATTATCATAGACCCTAACGACACTACGTCTGATGCAACAATAGGTACATTCCTTAACAGTGACGTTCAGACGTTTGGTCTTGGTGTTAACAACAAAAGTATCTCAGGTAATGGTAGCTCTAACTTCTTCCCCCAACGTATCTTTGTGTTTGACACTACTAAGGGTGCTAGTAACATTCCTCATTTTGTCGGTACCTCTAATTGGGGTGACATGGTTACGGCTATGGGTACTACCTACGACACTAAGATCACTGATGAGTGGATCAAGCGAGAGGGTGAAGTATTCTCCTACGCTGCCCCTTTTCAGATAGGTGATAACACAAACCTTACGGTATTTAATGATGCTGGTGTTACGGTCTTCTGGCCCAACGCTACTTCTGTAACTGACAATGACCCAAGAGTTAGAGTTACTGACAAAGCCTTCAGAGGCTATCTTAACCTAAGAGATAACTCTAATGATAAGGCAACCTTTAGTGGTTTATACAACTGTGGTAACTCTCATCCAGATTGGGACTTTAACCTTAGTAATGCTTCTGTCGTAACCCTAGTTTCGCCTACATTCATTAACACGGGTAGTTTCACTGTAGGGTCATCTGTAACGGGTCCAGCTACATTTGATGGTTGTGGTGTCGTTTATAACAATGGCTCAGCAATTACGGGTACGCTGAAGAACCCCCATTCAACCCACTTAATGAGGTTAGCACCATGACCTTCGCACTACCTAGCCCTATTAACGACCATGAGGATGACGTTACCTCAGACCCTCTGTTTGACAGAACAATCAATAGCCCAAACGTAGGCAGACGTGAAGCTGGTAACTTACCTATTACTAAGTTCGCCAGTCAGATGACAGAAAGTACTGACGGTAAACTAGTTGGTGTCCAATTTAACTTTCTAGCGTCTGGAGCATCCTACGATGTTTCAACTCAGACTAAGGTATTACTCTGGCACAACCAGTTCAACGCTCCTAACCGTATGCAAGTAGGTGACCTTAATAGTGGTGGTGTTAGACTGAGGCTTACGTCTGGTACTACAATCACTGAGACTGACTACAGAGAGTGGACTATTGGCGGTAACGACAGTCCCTTTGCTGAGTGCATCAAGGGTCAGGTACCCTTTGTTATAGACCTTAACGCTTCTAACGAAACTACTGCTGATGGAGCCTTTAATAATACTGAAGTAACTCGCTACGCTTTGATGATTAACGTAGAACACATTGTTGGTACTGACGGTAACTGGAACTTCCAAGGTAAAGCATTTGTACTTGGGACCACTGGAACTTCCACTGACATTCCTACGTTTACTGGCACAAGTGATTTTACACAGGCTGTTGCCTTAGTACAGGGAACTACCTTCGCAGATAAGATTGGTAACTGGATACGTCAAACTGGTAACGTAGTCTTTATGGACATGCCATTTAGAATTGGAGATGAAGTTACTCCAACTACCTTCAATGACAATGGACTTACCATCGTTAGCCCAGCTAGTAATAGCTCAACAGACCCAAGGTTCCAGCTAACAGACCAAGCCATGAACGTTCATATTAAACTTCGTGATAATAGCGCCGATACAGTTACTCTAACGGGTACTTACTTGTGGGGAACTAGGGCTACTTTTAGCTTTCGTAATTCTAACCAAGCTACTACACGATTAACTGGCGCTACCTTTAGGGGTATGGGTGAGTTTAAACTGGGTTCTTCTGTAGAATGTTCATCAACCTTTGATAATGTGGGCACTGTAATAGCTGTAAGCCCTGCCGCCGATATAGATGGCTCTACATTCTTAAACACCTTTTCTAACCACGCTTTACACTTAAGTGGAGGACCAATGGACATATCAGATATTCGCTTTGAGGCTTACGATGGCAAACACGCTATACTGATTGAGGATGCAGGCTCTTACACCCTAACTAACGTATTCTTCGATCAAAGTGACGCTACTGGTAAGGACATAGAGCTTACTCACGCTACTGGTGAGGTGACAATAAACCTAGCTGGCACTACGACAACCCCAAGGATAACAAACTCAGGTACGGGAACATTCGTTATTAACCACCCATCTCGTGTTCTAACTCTGGTTGGTGTAGTCGCTGGTTCTAGACTTCTCGTAATGGATACAACTAACGATGTTGAGATCACCAATGCAATTGTTAGTACTAATCCTTACGGTATTTTAATCGCATCTGACGGTACTGACGTAGAGTTATCTATTAGAATACGTAACGGGACTTTACCATACAAGACTTTTGAGACAACAGCTACCTTAGTGGCACCAAGTGTCAGTGTTAGCGTAAATCAAGTATCAGACGCTTAAGGAGGTAATATGGCAATTACTATAGACTTTGCAACTAAGATTATCTCCGTACCTCGAAATGACATGACGCTGTTAACTGATGAGGATGACCCTATTGAGATTAGACGATTAACTATTAATGACTTTAGGATAGAACTGAGGGTACTTGAGGCAAGCCAAGCTGGTATTGATGATCCTGATACCCACATCCACAACCCCTCAGTGACAGTTGGTGGAGTTGTTCTAGCTAGAGTTGTCGAGATCATTAACGGTTACAGTGTAACATTTGAAGATGGTCAGTATGCGGTTAATTTAGCTGGTGCCAACTCAAACATTGCAGACGTAGTTAACGTAAACCAAGTATCTGTACGCTCCGCTAACTCTGCTGGACTACAAGACCTCTCAACACTACTTACAGCAGCTTATCAGGGTCAGGTTGTGTTTAACACAAGTGGTCAAGCTGGTACAGCTATCCCTATCGGAACTAGAGCTACACCAGTTGATAACTTTGCGGATGCAATCACTATATCTAACACAATAGGTATTCGTCGCATACAAATGGCATCTTCTGGTACGTTACAGAACTCTGCTGTTGCTACGGGCAAGGTATTCTCTGGCGACAATTCGACTGCTGACACCTTAACCATTACAACCTCAGCAGAAGTAACTGACTGCACCTTTGAGAACTTGAAGGTAACAGGAGTACTGGACGGGAACAACACCTTTAAGAACTGTGAAGTACAAAACATAAATTACGTCAACGGTTTGCTACAAGAGTGTTCAATAGTTGGAACTATCGAAGTAGATGGTAATGCGCAATGCAACATAGTTAACTGCTGGTCAGGAACTGCTGGTATAGCGGATGATCAACTAGTTACGATTGATATGGGTACCTCAGGTAACTCTTTAGCCCTACGTAATTTCTCTGGCGGCATAAAGCTGATAAACTATGCAGGCAGTGGTTCCATTAGCTTGGATTTCGCTTCTGGTCGTGTCGTAATTGATGCAACTTGCACTGGTGGCACAATAGGTGTTCGTGGCATATGTGACGTAACTGATAATAGCGCCGCTGGATGTACTGTATCTGATGAGACAGTTAATTCCTCGCTGGTGATTGTTAACAACGGAGTTAAAAATGCCTCTCTTCTAATCCCACACACACAAGGCTTAAACTAATGTCAGAGACTGATGCAACAATACTCTATAATAACGCTGTAAGATTTAACTTACCCGCTGATGGCCTTGATTACGACTATTCGCTTAATCGTTATGTATGCAATGGAAGGTCATTCCCCACCTTTAAGGAAGCTGAACGGTACCACGAATACATTAAGAAAAATGGGTTCTTGGTTGATTTTGTCATGCAAATCCTTACAACAACGGCTAATGAGAGTTTTGAAATCCTCTGCCAAGATTATGGTACTTTTAATGCGACGATAGAATGGGGTGATGGCACGAGCAGTGCAGTTAACACTTGGGACGATACTAACTTAACCCACGTTTATGCTGTGGCGGGTGCTTACACAGTCACTATCGTAGGGACATTCCCTAACATTTACTACAACAACAAAGGTGACGGGTTTAAAATAACATCTGTAGATAACCTAGGCTTTATGGGGTGGGAAACTCTAGAGAGAGCCTTTTACGGTTGCGATAATATGACTAGTTTCACAACGGGCAATACTGAGCTATCCCAGTGCTTTGACTTCACCAATACGTTTAGAAATACCACTTCACTTGCAACTATTGAGAATAGAGGCTTTGATGCCGCTAGCATGACCTCAACTAGCAGTATGTTCAGAGGTAGTGGTATTACAACGGTTGATTGCAGAAACTTTGATACTGAGTATGCGACTATTATGCAACGTATGTTTAGGGAATGTATAAACCTTGATGGCCTTGACGTTAGCCCTCTTGATACGTCTTCATGCGACAACATAAACGATATGTTTAGGGACTGTGGTACAATTAACGTCACTGGCCTTGCTAACTTTACCATTACAGCCTTAGACGCAACAAATGACTTGTCAAACTTTGCGAATGGCTCAACACTGCCAACGGCAACTTATGACGCACTTCTAATCTCTTGGTATAATCAAACTCCAATACTTAACATGGATGCTGACTTTGGTGCTAGTACCTACACAGCGGGTGGTGCAGCGGAAAACGCCCGTTCACTCTTCTTTGGCGAATTAGGTTGGACTATCACTGATGGAGGCCAAGCGTAATGACCGAAGAAGATTTTAAGCCTCACACAATGTACGATCCTAAGACTGGAAAAGGTGTTAAGGTAGGTACATACGAACAACACTTAGAGTTAAAGGACAAGGGGTTTAGCCACAAGATGACAAAGAGCATTGAAGGTAAGATATTAAAGACTGATGACGAACAACGTATGGTTTACGGTTGGGCATCGGTTATCACTGAAAAGGGTGTTCCAGTAGTAGATCGTCAGGATGATATGATCGAAGCTGATACCCTAGTTAAGGCAGTGAATGAATTTATGGAGCATGTGCGGGTCGGCAAGGCTATGCACGTAGGGGAGCAAGTAGGGACAGTAGTTCACTCTCTCCCAATCACTAAAGAGATCGGTGATTCTCTAGGTATCCAGTCTGATCGTGAAGGATGGGTCGTCGCTTACAAAGTATTCGATGATGACGTCTGGGCTATGGTCAAGTCTGGTGAATTAGCAGCATTTTCCATTGGTGGAAAAGCAATCAAAGAGGAGATATAACTTGCCCAATCTCTTAAAAAAGTTACAGCTTACAGAGCTTTCCCTAGTGGATCGCCCCGCCAATGCTCAGGCAATGGTATCCCTCTTTAAGCGTGACACTTCGGAAGAGGAACTTACTAAAATGACAGACGATATGGAAGCCAAAGTAAAGGCATACATGGATAAAGAAGGTGCTACTCGTGCAGACGCCATGAAGAAGTTTGGCTACGACCTAGAGAAATCTGAAGAAGTAGCAGAAGTAGCTGAAGAAGCTGAAGTTGACAAGGCAGATGAGGTAGCTGAAGAAGTCAACCCACTAGAAGCTGAAGTTGCTGCACTCAAAGCTGAGAATGAGACACTACGTAAGGGTCTTATTGATGAGGGTTACATTATTAAAGCTGACGCTATCGAAAAGAAAGCTGAAGTAGAGATGATGGACATTGAGGGTGAGATGGTCGTTAAGTCGGACATTCCAGCACCAGTGCTAAAAGCCCTTGAAGCTGCAACACTAGAAAAAGCTGACATTGAGTTGACTAAACGTGCTGGAGAAGCTCTCCCACACTTTGCAACTGATGTAGCCAAGTCTCTCGTAGCCAAGTTCTACGAAGATGAAGCAATTATGGTAGCACTGAAGGCCGCTGACGCTGCTTTTGAAGCTGCCATGCAAGAATTTGGTAAGTCTGACGTAGATGGCGAGTTTGCTACCTCTGCTGATAAGCTGGATGCTCTCGTAAAGTCCTACATGGACGAAAACCAACTAAAGAAAAGTGAATTTGCCAAGGCTTACGCTGCTGTAGCTAAGACTGAATCTGGTAAAGCACTTATCAATAAATCCTATAAAGGGGAATAAACATGGCTGTTATGCAATCACGCGACAACCGCACCTTCATCGCTGGGGAAGACCTATCCGCAGCACAATTCAAATTCGTAACTCTAGAAAGTGGTGGAACAGTTGATCTCGCTGACTCTGCTGGTGAGAACGCTATCGGCGTATGCCTTGCTGGCGCAGGCTCTGGTAAAGCTGTGACCGTATGTGTCTCAGGTTCAGTAATGGTAGAAGCTGGTGGCACGATTGCTGCTGGTGTTCAAGTCCAAACTGATGCTAATGGCAAAGCCGCGCTTGCATCCACTGGTGATGTTGTACTTGGTTATACCCGTGAAGCTGGGGCTGCTGGTCAAATCATCGAAATCGAAATGATCCAAGGCGGCAACGTAGCAGCCTAATCTAGCATTTAAAGGAAATATAATGCCACTATTAACCCCCTCACAGGTACATCTCGACCAGCCTCTTTCTAACCTGACGCTGGCCTATGTACAGTCACAAGAAACTTTCATCGCTGACAAGGTATTCCCTGTCGTAGGTGTAAGCAAGCAGTCTGACAAATACTACGTCTATGACCGCGCAAACATGAACCGTACTGGCGACGTAAAAATCCTAGCACCACGCACAGAAGTCAACCGTATCGGTATGGCAGTTTCTGATAGCTCGTACTTCACTGATGTACGTGGCTTGGGCATGGACTTCGATGAGCAGACTATCGCTAACGAAGACGATGTATTGGAAATCCGTGCCGCTGGCGCACAGACTTTGATGATGCGTATGTTGTTGGATCGTGAAGCTAACTTTGCTTCTACATTCTTCGTAGACAGCGTATGGACAAACAGCGTAACTGGTGCCGCATCTGGTGCTGGTCAACCTGTACTGTGGTCCGATTACATTAACTCCACACCAATCCAGAACATAACACTTGCTATGCGTACTACACAGCTTGCATCTGGTGGCTTCAAGCCAAACACATTGGTTGTCGGTAAAGAAGTACGTGACATTCTGATCAACCACCCAGATATCCTTGGACGTTTAAACCAAGGTTCTACCATCAACAACCCTGCTTTGGTAAACGATGGTAAGTTGGCTGAAATCTTTGGCGTAGAAAACTTCTTCGTCATGGAAGCAGTAAACAACACCGCTGCTGAGGGTTTAGCTGAAGTTAACGCCTTTATCGGTGGTAAGAACGCATTGTTGTGCTACACACCAAAAGCAACTGGTCTGATGACCCCCGCTGCTGGTATGACCTTCGCTTGGAACAATATTGCAGGCGTCAACAACCTTGGCGTAACAGTTGAATCATTCTCTGATGATGCACTGAAGCGTCAGCAGGTCGCAGAGCACATCCAAGTTAAGATGTCCTACGATATGAAGGTCGTCGGCCCTGACTTGGGTTACTTCTTCGACGCAATCGTAACTTAAGCGATACTATAATAACGGAGTGCCCCTTAACGGGGGCATTTCCCAACCTATAATATAACATAAATAGTATTCATATAATGGAGAGTAACATGCACCCCACATACTTGGGAATACAAATTGATTGGCCCCTGTTTATCAAGATGCCTTTAACCGCAGATGGTAAAATTTGGAAGGTCGGAGATCACTTTAATTGGTTAGAGCGAGGGATTGACGCAGATAAGGTTGCAAGCCTGTACGCCACCAGTTTCGTTCACCACAATAAAGAACTAGAGGTACAGAACAAAGTCGGAGATCGACTGTCTGAACTAGCAGGGAAGCAATTAGATACACTAGTTGGTCTATTGAACGCAGAGGTCAAGAAGAGAACCTCAAGTGAATCAGAGTACACAGCTAAGAGGTGTAAGAAGTCTAAGCTAGACGACAAGCAACGTGGTCTTATTCGTCGCTTCCTTAATGTAAATAGCTGGATCATTGAAGACTTCTACGAGATACGAGACAGCATCATAAGTTAATAACAACGGAGACAAATTATATGGCTTGGACCTATGACCCAGCAGACTTAAATACCACTACCGCTGCTGGTAGACTGAACGTGGTTCGTCTTCTAGTTGGTGACACTGATACCCTAGACCAGCAAGTCCAAGATGAAGAGGTTGTATTTGCCCTCGCTGAGAAGAATAACAACGTGTATTTCGCTGGAGCATGGGCAGCTAACGCCATTGCATCTAAGTACTCACGTAAGGTCAACACAGAGCTACAAGGCTCCCTACGGGCTGACTACTCTGACCTAGCTGCACAGTATAGGACACTCTCTGACAGCCTAGCGTATCAGGGTAAGACCTCTGGTACAGTTATAGGTGTAATAGCTGGCGGTATCACTAAGAGTGGCGTAGAGGCTGTGAGAGCCAACACTGACCGTATCGTAGGAACCTTCCAGAGAGATCGTTTTAAGAACCCCCCAAGCTATAATTCATCAGATTTCGAATAGGGAGTAAGCTATGTCATTTCGTGCATTCGATCTGCTTAATCTGGTGAAAGACTTTGGTGAACCTCTTACTTATCGTCAGGTCACAACAGAGGGTACATACAACCCTAATACAGGGTCTGTTACAGGGGCAGCTACAACCGATACGAACTTCACTGGCTATATGTATGACTACGTTAGTCAAAATGCAAGTGAGGTACTTCGTGGCTCACGTAAGTGCGTAATTCCCTCGTTGGGGTTTGCTCCAGAACCAGAACCAGATGATACTATCGTAGGTAGTGGCGACACAGTAAAGGTTAGCAGGGTGGTCACACTATTCTCTGCTGGAACTGCTGTATGTTACATCTGTGATGTGGAGGAATAAACATGAAGACTACGCTCACTGTTGGCTCTTCGTTTGAGAACAAGCTAAAGCAGTTAGATGCCCTTGCATTAGGTGGCGTTAAGGAAAAGCTAGAGGATATAGCTAGGACTGCTGTAGACTACTCTCCAGTCGAGACAGGTGCTTATGTAACATCATTCTCCTACACCATTGGTGCTGGTCGTCCAAGAGGTAAATCCTCAACCAACTTACCCAAGGGTGCAAGCCTAGAGAATGAACGAGAGACAGGTTACGCTAACCTTGTGAAAGACATATCTCGTATCAAAGATATTGAAGACCTAGATAACATCCAACTCAGGAACGGATCACCTCACGCATATGACGTAGAGTATGGGGAGAACTGGAGTAAAACGGACGGTTACTTCGTCTTTACTAAATTGGAGAACATCTATGGCTAACGACCTTTACAACACTATACGCGCTGCCTTAGAGGTAAAACTTGCTGCTACTGTTACTGGCACTGAGATAGCTTATGAGAACGTAGCCTTTAGTCCAACTACAGGTACTCTCTTCGTCAAACCAACATTCATTCCCACGGTAACAAAACCCGCTGTACTTGGATTAAACCCCCAGCTTCTGTATCAGGGCGTATTTAACGTCATGGTAAATGCACCAGAAGGTAGTGGCCCAGCCTTAGCTGACACTACTTGTAATACAATAACCAATGCCTTTGCAGCTACCACTGACATATCTATTGTTGTAGGTGCAGAAACATACACCGTTCGCATACGCTACGCTGAGAGACAGCAAGGTCGTATTGACACCCCTTGGTACGCAGTCCCAATCAATATTGGCTGGTACATCTATAACACTTAATTGGAGAATACAATATGGCCTTTTCACAAGGATCACGAGCTAGTCTAGCATACAAGACAGAAAGTACCTTTGGCATAACTGTCGATGGCGATTTTAAGAACCTTCCCTTTAGTACGCACTCTCTAAGCCTAACTAAAGATTCGCTTGCTGGCACAGACATGCAACCTGATCGTATGACCCGCGTTAACCGCGCTGGTAATCGTCAAGTCGGCGGTGACATTGTTGTTGACCTTCGTGACTCAGACTTTGATGAGTTTCTTGAATCAGCTATGCTTAATGTTTTTCCCGCTGCTGGGTCGAACCCACAACGAATGAAGATTGGCACTACCCGTAAGTTTCTTACTATTGAGGACGTAGCTGAAGATATTAATGTTCGTCGTCAGTTTGGTGGCTGCACAGTTTCCTCTATGGCAATCTCACTTGCCCCTAACCAGATGGTAACAACTACCTTTGGTATGGTTGGTAAGGACATGAACCCATTGCTAGAGGCAGGCAGTTTTATAGAGGATGAAGTTTACACCATTGTTTCTGTAGGACCAACGGCTACTGTAACAGACTTTACTGTCTTTGGTGCTGATAACAACAACATTGGCACAACCTTTACTTGTGATGCGAATGCGCAGACTGGCACTGGAACGGCAAGAGTAGCTACTAGCGGTAAGCGTGTACACGCCGCCAGCACTGGTGCCTCACCATTTGATGCTTACTCAGGTGACATTTCCATCGGCACTGTAGGTTCCCCTGCTACTTCTGCCATTGTAACTTCAATAGACTTTACCTTGGACAACACAATGGCAGCTACATTCGTCATTGGTTCTGACAGTGCACCCTCTATTGAAGCTGGACGTGCAGAGGTTGAAGGCACCCTGACAGCATACTTTGAGAACTCTGACCTGATTGACCGTTTCTTAACTGAGACAAAGACAGCAATAAGAGTATCTGTAGATGATGAAACACTTGTTAATCCATACATCTTTGACTTCCCAAGCGTTAAGATTACGTCTGCTGATGTTGGTGTCGATGGCCCAGCTAGCCGCATGGTTACTATGTCTTTCGTCGCGCTGTATGATGCTTCTGCTGGTGGATTAGCTACTAACTTCATGATCACACGCCCTGACGTTCCAGCGTAAACTAATACCTAGCTAGGTACGTGGAGGCTCTGAGTCGGGTCGGGGTCTCCACACTTTAATCACCCGACATATTCCCCCGAAAAGGAAACACAATGGACTTAAAAGACCTGACACCGAATACAGATGACATTGTTATCTCAGTTGTTCACCCCGTAACAGGTGACGCTCTTAAGAATGATGATGGCACAGCAATGACTATTACAGTCTTGTCTCCATTCTCTAAGGGGTACAAGAAACTACAACACGAACAGATTACTAAGCGGCTAAAGAAAGCCCAGAAGAGTAAGTCTGAAGATATTGACTACTCCGACATTGAAGAGGCTACGCTGGAGGTACTATCTAAGGCCACTAAGTCTTGGAACGTTACCTTTGATGGAGAGAAGCCTGAGTGCACTGTTGATAAAGCTAAGGCTATGTACGAAGATGTATTCTGGCTAAAGACCCAGATTGAGGAAGAGGTCACCGAATCGATGGCTTTTATGAAGGACTGATCGGGGAGTTGTGCGAGTGGGCTGAACACCAGTTCAAACTCAACACACCAGATCAGAACGGCACTACAGAACGAGAACATCTTGAACAAGTAGAGAGGCAGACAGGACGTAGACTAGAAGCATTGGAACCCCCGACACCCTTTCCCATGCTCTTATCTCACGTTTGGTCTGCCTTTATTAGTTTAAGCAGTAGCAGAGGATCGGGCATGAATGGCCCACTACCTATAGACTACGTGCAAATTAAGGCTTGGAAAGAACTAACTGAGACTTCTATCTCTGCTTGGGAGATTGGAGCTATCTTAAAACTTGATACACTATACATGAGGGTGGCACATGGTTGATGACATTAAACTAGTAGTCGGCGTTGACTACAGAGAACTTACAGGTCTAATAAAGACTGCTGATCAGACTAAGAGAACCCTAAGCAATGTCGCTAAGGAGTTCGTTAACACTGGCGGTCAGAAGCAGTACATGGCTGCTATAAACAGGATTGTAAAGTCACAACAGCATCTAGAGGTATCCTCTAGGATGAGCCGCTCTCAGATAATGAAGCTTGGCGTTAAGATGCAGCAAGAGGTTAAGTTTACAAACGCCTTAACTTCTGCTACCCAGAGACTATCCGCTGCCCAGACTACATCTGGCAAGGTCATGCAACAGAACAAGAACAAGATGAATGGCAACAACATGGCTATTCAACAGCTTGGTTACCAGTTTGGTGACTTTGCGGTTCAAGTTCAAGGTGGCACAAGTGCCTTCGTTGCCTTTAGTCAACAGGGTGCTCAGTTAGCTGGTATCCTACCTATGATCGCTGCACCCCTTGGCCTAAGCATGGGTGCTGCTGTAGGTCTATCCGCTGCCCTTGGTATCCTCATTCCTGTAGGTTCCGCTGTAGCTAGAATGTTCTTTGAGATGAGCGGTAGCGCAGAGAAGGCTAAGGACGCACTAGGCAACACGGTTAACGCCCTAGACGCCTACCGTAGAAGTGTTGAGTTCAGCAAGAGAAGTACCTCAGACCTAAACTTAGAGTTTGGTGAAGCTGCAACAAAGCTAGAGAATATGCAAGAGCTCTTACAGAGTGTCGCTGTATCTAGAGCTATGGACAGCCTATCTACAGGCTCTTCCATGTTTGGTAAAGAGTTAGATGCAGCCGTTAACCACATGGCTAACCTACAAGTACTGCTTGAGGGTGTCAAGATACCTACTCAGGATGAACGGAACCAGTTTGGCGAAGAAGGCTTTATGGCTGCTAGAGAAGCTGTTGCGGGTTATCAAGATGAGATTGATGATGCAGTAGCTGCAATAAAGCTGTTACCAGAAGAAGCTAAATCCTTATCAGCAGCCCTTAAGGAAGTTGGCAAGTCTGAGTCAATGGAAGACATAAAGAACTCTTCCCTAGCTGCACTTGAAGTTATAAAGGGCTTCCACCTTGAGTTTGGTAAGATACCCCTTCCAATAGCAGAGGTAATTGAGAACCTAGAGAGTGTTGCAAGCGCAGCGGCAAGAGCTACACACGAAGTTGACAAGATAACTGATGCAGAGCAAGACTTACTGGACGTAGCCAAGAAACTGGCAAAGGAGCCACTGCACGGACCAATGACCCTATTGCAGATTGAAGCTGCTAGGATGCGCGATAAGATGATGGGTGTGTTCGAACTAACTGTCGAACTTAAGGATGAACTAGGCGATGCTGCATTTAATGCTATAAAGCTAGCTGACATTGACCTATCCAAAGGGGTAAGTGATGCTGCTAGAGAGGCTGCTAAACTTGCTGCAAACATGAACATCACTCTACTCGCTGCTATGAACATACAGAACTTACAGAGCTCTATGGAAGTAGGTGGTGGACGTGGTTCTGGTACTGAGTACACAGGTCAACAAGACTACACCGCAGAGATGGACTATGAAACCATCCAAAGTCAGATCGACAAGTTTAATAAGAAGAATGAGCCTAAGGCTACTAAGGCTGTTAAAGACCCAATAGGAGACTTCCAGAAGAAGTTAGACTTAGAGCGTGAGTTACTAGGTGCGACAGAAGCTAGACAGAAGGTTCTACAGGCACTTGGTTCAGACTTCGTAAGGAACAACCCTAAGCAATCAGCAGCAATGGAAGCACAGATAGCCAAGACCTTTGAGCTAATCGCCGTTGAGGAAAAACGACAGGCTTTGAATGACTCAATTACTGGCTCTATCGAAGATGGTCTGATGATGATGATTGATAGTACTACATCAGTTAAGGATGCCTTTAAGTCTATGGCCTCTGAGATCGTCAAGGAACTCTACAGGGTTCTTGTCGTACAGCAACTAGTTAATGCAGCTAAAGGGTTCTTTGGTTTCGCTGATGGGGGTGCCTTTGATGGTGGGTCTCAGATACAAGCATACGCTAATGGCGGTGTAGTAAGTAGTCCAACAACATTCCCTATGACTGGCGGTAAGACTGGTCTTATGGGTGAGGCTGGGCCAGAAGCTATTATGCCACTCAAGCGTGGTTCTAATGGTAAGCTAGGTGTTCAGATGGAAGGTGGAGGTGGTGATGCTGGTGACGTTATAACCATCAACCAGTCATTCAACTTCCAAGCTAATGGTGACGACAGTGTTAAGAAGCTGATCGCACAGGCTGCACCTCAGATAGCAAGTTTGGCTAAAGCGTCTATCATAGAATCTCGTCGCAGGGGTGGTTCAACTAAAGCTGCATTCGGTTAATAAGGAAATACACTATGGCCCTAAGCTACCCACTAAGTACACCAACTGGTATTGGTATCGCACAGATTGAACTACGTGCATCTAATACTACTGCTACTTCAGCCTCTCCATTCTCCTACAAGCAACAGGTTATTTCCTTCGGTGGACAGCAGTGGAGTGCATCAGTAAGCATCCCCTCTGTTCGTCGTGACCTAGCTGCTCCTTGGAAGGCCATGTTGATAGGTCTGAAGGGGCAAGTGGGTTCATTCCTACTAGGAGACCCTGACTACGTAACACCACAGGGTACAGCCTCTGTAGGCACCATCACTGGCTCTGTAGGAGCAGAGACCGTTAACTGTACCCTAACTGGAACTCTGTTAGCTGGTGACTACATTCAGTTAGGTGCTTCGGCTACATCTAAGCTACACGTTGTCCTACAGGATCAAGACGGTGATGGCACCCTAGATATTTGGCCTGCACTACGACAGAACTACACGAGTGCATCAATGGTGCTCAGTTCACCCAAGGGTGTCTTTAGATTAACTGAGAGCATGACCTCTTGGTCAATAGACAACGCATCAGCCTATGGTATCTCATTCGAGGCCGTAGAAGTTATCGTATAAGGAATAGTACATGCCCCGCGCCTTAACCGCTAGTACAATTACTAACATCAATGCTAATACAGTCTTTCCCTTCTTTGCAGTTGAGTTAAAGTTTGATGATAATCCAGCCATTACGGGAGATCAGACACTTCGCATGTGGACTGGCATGGGTACGCTAACTCTTGCTGACACTACAGAGTGGGTTGGTGCTGGAAACCTTCTTACTATTTCTGACGTCGATGAGACCTCTGAGATATCCGCTAGAGGTGCTGATATAACTTTGTCTGGCATCCCATCGGAAGTACTCTCTCTGGCCCTCACAGAGCCTTACCAAGGCCGTGAGTGCAACATCTACTTCGGTACCTTTGACGACGGTGATAAGACTACAGCACCAACTAACTTCAATGAGATATTCTCAGGCTACATGGATCAGATGAACATATCAGAGGATGTTAATTCAACCACCGTTGAGTTAAAGGTTGAGAACAAGTTGATTGACTTAGAGAGAGCAAGAGTATCTCGCTTTACCTCTAACTATCAGAAGTCAAAGTTTCCTCAGGATACAGGTTTGGACTTCATTGAGTCCATGCAAGACAAGAAGATTAACTGGGGAAAACCTAACGCATGAGGTATCAACAGGAGTTCTTAGGTCAAGTCAAGGACGACATACTATCTCTTCTTGATTTACACTACAACGAAATAGCTCTTAACCAAGATAGGATTAAACTGAACCCAGACTGGGATGTTTACAATGAGCTAGAACAACAGGGCAAGCTAAAGATATTCACAGCTAGGGACACTGATACTCTGGTAGGATACTTTGTTGTCGTAGTTGGAGTTAACATGCACTACAAGGATCACACCTTTGCATGTAACGACATAATTTACTTACACAAGGAATACCGTAAGGGTTTTGCTGGCATAAAGCTAATCAAGTTTGCTAAGAAGTGCCTGACAGAAGACGGTGTTTCCGTACTCGCAATAAACACTAAGGTCCATCAACCCTTTGATAGGGTTCTTGAGAGACTGGGGTTTAACTTAATAGAGCGTGTTTACTCTAGTTATTTACAGGGAGATTCCTAATGGCATTTGTAGTAGGTACGGCTATACTTGGATCAGCAGTAGCAGCGACAACAGTGGGAATTATTGTAACATACGCTGTGGGCTACCTCGCTATTACAGCAGTTACCTCAATTATTATGAAAGCCCTAATGCCAAAGTCTTCAGCACAGAATGCTGCTGGTGGTGCAGGGGCTAGAGGATACACGGTAAACTCTCAGGGCTCCGCACAAGATCATCAGATTATTTATGGTGAAGTTAAAGTTGGTGGGGCCATAGTCTATGATGAATCTACAGGAGCAGACAATAAGTTCTTTCACCGTATCATTGCTATAGCTGGACATGAGGTAGACAGCTTCGTTGAGTTCTATGCAAACGAAGAGTTACTTACAGTTAATGGTAACGGTAACGTAGATGCCCCTGCTAAATACAACCAAAAGATGCGCATCCAGTCAGCGTTAGGTACTGACAATCAACTTGCTAACTCAAGCCTTATCTCTGAGACTTCTCACTGGACAAACACCTGTAAGTTGTCAGGCATTGCTTACATCTACGCTAGGTTTGAGTATGACCAAGATGCTTACCCTAATGGTATCCCCACAATCACAGCAGTTGTAAGAGGCAAGAAAGTCTATGACCCTCGTACATCAACTACTGCGTGGTCGTCTAACCCTGCCTTGTGCATACGTGACTACCTAAAGAGTAGCTACGGACTGTCTGAGGCTGACGCAAAGATTGATGACACAGCTATTGCAATTGCAGCTAACATATGTGATGCATCCGTAACCAACTCCATCTCAGCCCCTGTTTCCACTAGTACCCGTTACACTTGTAATGGTTCATTCACTACAGCGGTTACACCCTACGACACTCTGAGTAACCTTGTAGGTTGTATGGGCGGTAAGATTTGGTATGGACAGGGTAAGTGGCAAGTTAAGCCTGCTTACTGGACAGCACCAGTGATGGACATAACAAACGATGACTTTCGTTCTGGTATTGGCGTATCAACACGGCACTCCCGTAGAGATAACTTTAACACTCTGACTGGAACCTTTCGTGGTGCTGAGTCTGACTGGCAAGTAACGGACTACCCTTCTGTAACTAACTCTGCTTTCTTAGCTGCTGATGGTGGTCAAGAGTCAGTTGCTGACGTACCCTTAACCTTCACAGTATTTTCACTGGAGGCTAGTCGCCTAGGGTTAATTGCCTTGGAGGCAAACAGACAGCAACTTACAGTTAGTGCCAGCTTTGGCCTTCGTACACTTCAGTTGCAGATTGGTGACAATGTACGTATCACTAACACTAGATTTGGTTGGGATAATAAAGAGTTTGAGGTCCAGAGTTGGTCCTTTGGTCTTACTGACGGACTAGACTTACAAGTAGACATGGTACTCAGAGAGACTGCTCAGGCTATCTACGATCAAACGTATGATGGTGTGATGTACGAAAGAGACAACACAACATTACCTTCAGCTTTTGATGTGCCTTCAGTTGGTATGTCCCTAGATACTTCACTTAGAAACACTAACCAAACAGTTGTTGCTGTTCTTGAGGTTGTACTCTCTGCTACCTCAGTCTTTATCGACAAGTACGAAGTAGAGTATAAGCTAAGTTCTGCAACAGAGTTTATTGCCCTTGGCAGTGGATCAGGTCTTAACTATGAATTGATCTATACCTCTGATGCTACCTTTGATATTAGAGCTAGGGCAATCAACACTTTTGGTGTTAGAGGTGTGTGGACTACAACTACAAACTATGGTGCTAGACCTTTCTCTGTACCCCCTGCGAATGTAGCTGGAATGTCTGCTAACGTCAACCAGACCACAGCGGTGTTATCTTGGGAGCCAGTTCCTGACTTGGACTTGAGCCACTACGAAATAAGATTTACCCGTGAGACAGTTCCTGTTTGGTCTAATAGCGTCCTACTTATTGATAAGGTTGCTAGACCCGCCACAAGTATTACTGTTGCTGCTCAAACGGGTACGTACCTGATTAAAGCTGTTGATAAGCTAGACAACAAATCAGTTGCTGCTATAGGAACTACTGTTGCTATTACCGCTGCTGATACAGTCGGCCTTAACTCAATTAAAGTTGTTACGGAGAACCCTTCTTTCAGTGGGGTTAAGACTCACACTAGAGTAGTTGAAAATGCCCTCGAACTCTTAGAAGGACAAGAAAGCGGTACTTACGAATTTCATGTAGTTGAAGACCTTCTGCATGTCTACACCTCATACGTTGAGTCCTTTATTGACATTGTACAGTTAAACTTTGCTACAACCTTTGAGGCTCCAACAGAGAACTTTGACCTAAGAGAAGGTTTGTTTGATGGAGACCCTGCCGCATACGATGGGTCTACAGCAGTCGTTCAAGTCGCTACAACCTTAAATGATCCTACTTCAACATCGGCTGTATTCACTGACTTTAATAACCTATCCGCTGGATCGTATAATGCCAGAGGCTTTAAGTTTAGAGCGCTTCTAACTACCAATAACCTTGACGTAGCACCAAAGATTACAAGACTGCAAGTTAAGATTGATATGCCAGATGTAATTCAGTCAGGTGATGACCTAGAAGTTACAGGGTCTGAGGTTGTATTATTCCCATCTCCTTTCCATAGCCAAAGTAACCCAGCGATAAGCACTAGCGTTACTGGATTAGGTAGTGGTGACTATGTTCAAATCACAGCCAAGACACACACTGGGTTTACTATAACCGTTAGAGACTCATCTAACACTCCACTAACAACAGCAACACAACTCGACTACGTAGCCAGAGGCTTCGGAAAGGAAACATAATGTCACAGAATGACTTCACACTAGCTAACCAAGGCTTCCCGTCTATGAGGGTTGATATGAACGACGCCTATCAGGCTCTAGCTTCAAACAACGCTGGTGGTACAGCACCTACAACTAACTATCCTCACCAGTGGTGGTACGACACAACTAACGACAAGCTGATGATCCGTGATGCTGGTGCCAATTCGTGGACTGAGTTCTCTTCTGGTGCTGGAGCAACTGGTGGTGGCGAAGATTTAGTATTCTATGAGAACGACAAAGTAGTAACTACTAACTACACTGTTGTCGCAACGAAGAACGCAATGTCTGCTGGACCTGTTGATGTAAACTCTGGTATTTCAGTCACACTTGATGCAGGCTCAAGATGGGTAATTGTATAATGACTAATTTAAGGATTAATCACGATGAGTAAAATTGCAATCAGTCCTAACCTTGCGGGTACAGGCACTTATACACTATCGTCGCCTGCTAACAACGCAAGCCACACACTTACCTTGCCAGTAGATACTGGTACACTCCTGACAGACAATAGTGCTATAACATCTACTAACATTACTGGTGCACTACCAGCCCTTGATGGCTCCGCTCTTACTGGTCTATCAGCCCCTAACCTAGTAGGAGCCTTACCAGCTATCTCTGGTGCTGCCTTGACTGGTATTGAGGGGACGCAGACAGGTGTAGTGAACTACTTTGCAGCCGCTACAGCCCCCACGGGTTATCTAAAGGCCAACGGCGCAGCTATCTCACGTTCAACATACGCTGACCTATTTGCTGTTACTGGTGTAATCTATGGCGTTGGTAATGGTACCACTACCTTTGAAATCCCAGACTTACGTGGAGAGTTTCTGAGGGGTTGGGATGATGGCGCGGGTGTTGATAGTACTCGTGCATTTGGTAGCTTTCAAGACTTTGCCATTGAGAACATTACAGGTTCCTTTGGTAAAATACGTGTCAAACTAAACACAGACTATACTACGGAAGGAGCTTTTGAGGGTACCACTGGGGTTAATTCTGGGGACAATGGTAGTGGTGGCGCTGCAACGGTTAACTTCACCTTTGATGCATCAAGGGAAGTCAATACAGCCGCTGAAACCCGACCACGCAACATAGCATTGCTTGCTTGCATTAAATACTAAGGATATAAAAACATGGACGTTTATCAAACAGACAAATACGGT
>TARA_B110000114_G_scaffold47968_2_pt1 | contig 20214 bp, 17 predicted proteins | sample TARA_B110000114 | Tara Oceans TARA_B110000114 (sample SAMEA4397311) | marine metagenome | biome: Polar Biome; feature: [SRF] surface water layer (ENVO:00010504); material: water (ENVO:00002006), including particulate matter (ENVO:01000060) such as... | depth 5 m
TTATTACTCTAAAGATATTCCAGTAAGATCCCCTGGCTCTATAGTATTTGGGAATGATGGAGTAATTGCTGCAACTATGTCTACTCTTGCAGAATTTCCGGACCGTAGGCTTTTGGGTGAAGATGTAATTTGGTCAGGTTCACCAGAAAATGGTATGTTATCTTCTCATCGAATTTTGACAACAGCAACTCATTTGGGTGACGGGGTGTATGGAAAAGCAACAGGAACAAAATTACGATATCGGGTTATAGCTGATTGTCATGCAATCAATAATCAAATTAATGATGAATGGCTTATCCGTGATCAAGGGGCTGTTGTACGTCAATTGGGTTGGGATCCACAAAAATATGCAATTGATCTTATTGAGCGTGAGGGTGGGCGAGATAATTGTATAAAGCCTTTTCACCCATCAATTGATAAAGTTGGTCCATATACTGGTCGTGGAAATGATAACGAATGGGGCTCAAAATATGCAGATATTTTAAATAAAATTATGAGTGCTGATTTAAGTGTTATTCCCAAAGAATATGATCGAGCAGTAACAGGATTTTATCCGGGGGGAATGGAATTATATTCGACAGATGGTGTTGATGGCTTTTGGGCTAAGTTACGTGCTGCATTTCCATCTGCAATTTTCTCAATTGATCATCAAATTGGGAGAGAAGACCCAATGATGTCACCACGTGCTGCAATACGTTGGAGTTTAACTGGGAAACATGATGGTTGGGGTGCTTTTGGAAAACCATCAGGTGCAGAGGTCCATGTTATGGGGGCCAGCCATGTTGAATTTGGACCGTGGGGCATCCGACGTGAATATACACTATATGATGAAACTTCGATTTGGAAACAGATCATGATGAAGACAGGATAAACAGATGACACCAACAGAAATGGAAATGCGAATTGTACGATATGGTAATCTAATACCATGTAAGACAGCGTTTATTGATGCTCATACCCCTGGTAGTGATCAAAAAGAAAACTTTACGATTATTGGTGGTGGGGTTTCTGAAAGTCCTGATCAACATGTTCATATCAACGATACCCCTGGGTTTAATATTGGCGCAGCAGGCCAACCGCCAAAATGCCGAAACTCATTACACAGTCACACCACAGCAGAAGTCTTTTTCGTCCTTAAAGGCCGATGGCGTTTCTTTTGGGGGCGTTGGGGTGATGCTGGTGAGGTCATTTTAGAAGAAGGTGATATTATCAATATTCCAACAGGTATATTCCGGGGGTTTGAAAATATTGGTACTGACTATGGAATGATAATGGCAGTTCTTGGTGGGGATGATGCAGGAGGCGGTGTAACATGGGCACCGCAAGTAATCGAAGATGCAGCAAAACATGGATTAATCTTGGGTGATAATGGTAAACTCTACGATAGTAAAAAGGGCCAATCTCTTCCTAATGGTGTTGCCGCAATGCCTGTTCTTACAGATGAAGTATTAAATAAAATTCCAGAACCTCTGGCAATCAATGTTATCCCGCGTCATGTGGCAAGATATCTTGACCTAATGGGGCTAGCTGGAAAATTACCAATTAAAGTTATCGGTGAAAGTGCAGTTTTACCTGACAAGCCGGGTTTTGATATTGATTTTATAACACGAGGATCACTAAGTGGTGAAGCACTTACATTTGATCATTCTGTTGTACTAATGCCTATGCGGGGCCATTGGTCGCTGAAGTGGGATGGTGGGAGTGTTGTTTTAAATCCAGGCGATACTTGTTTATTACCTATAGGTTTTACACACACACTTGAGCCCTCTATGGCTGGTGAAGTCAGTCTATATAGAGTGGTTTCAAACGATGATCCTGCAGGCTCAACTTGGGTAGGCTCTTAACTTAAAATGAAAGAAATACTTATGACTAAAATTCTTACTTCCCATGTTGGCAGTCTCCCACGAACACAAAAGGTTGTGGATTTTATATTTGCCCGCGAAAATGAAACTTTATTTGATGTATTAGCATTTGATGCTGCTATGACTGCGGCTGTTGATGAAACTGTTGGTAAACAAGCGAAAGCTGGAATTAATATAGTAAGTGATGGTGAAACATCAAAAATTTCTTATGCGACTTATGTAAAAGACCGCTACACTGGATTTTCTGGTGACAGCCCACGTAATGCTCCTGCGGATCTTAAAATGTTCCCAACTTTCTTAGAACGCCTTGCTGATGATGGTGGTACTCCACAATATGCTCGCCCTATGTGTACGAGCGAAGTAAAGTCTAAAGGTCAGGGTGAACTTCAGAAAGATATTCATAATTTAAAATCTGCAATGGCAAATCATGGTAAAACACGTGGTTTTATGAATGCGGCATCACCAGGCGTTATTTCACTATTTTTACAAAATAATTTTTATAAAACACGTGAAGAATATTTGGCAGCATTAGCCGATGCTATGCGTGAAGAATATGAGACCATTGTTGCTTCTGGGCTTGATTTGCAATTAGATTGTCCTGACTTGGCACTATCTCGCCATATGCTTTTTAATGATTTAACTGATAAAGAGTTTATTAAAGTTGCGGCCTCTCATGTTGAAGCGCTAAATTATGCACTACAAAATGTACCTGAAGATAAAGTAAGAATTCATATTTGTTGGGGCAATTATGAGGGTCCACATTGCTGTGATATCCCAATGGATACAGTTTTTTCAACACTAATGTCTGCAAAAGCACAATATTTGTTATTTGAAACATCAAATCCTCGTCATGCTCATGAATGGACAGTTTTTCGAGATCGTAAATCTGAAATTCCTGATAATAAAATACTGGTGCCAGGTGTTGTTGATACAACAACAAACTTTATTGAGCATCCTGAATTAGTTGCACAACGTATTGAGCGATTTACTAACATCGTGGGTTTAGAACGTGTTATTGCTGGATCTGATTGTGGCTTTGGCACTTTTGCGGGGTTTGGAGCTGTAGATCCTGAGATTGCATATGCAAAGCTAGCGAGTCTTTCTGCTGGGGCCGCGATGGTGGAGAAGTAATGAAAATGAAACCTTCCTTACTAAAAATATTACAATCAGTGGATACTCCTACAGTATGTAACGCCATAGAAGTTGCTCAAGGTAAACGTGGGTTTGATGCTTTTACAAGAGGTACAATGCATTGTAGCGCACCTCATGAACCTGCAATTGTAGGATATGCCCGAACAGCTAAAATTGCTGCAATTAATCCGCCAACTGAAACATCTGAGGTTATTAAAAAACGTAGGATGGCCTATTATAAATATATGGCTGATGCGACAAACCCATCTGTTGCTGTCGTGGAAGATTTGGATTTTCCTGATTGTATTGGTGCATTTTGGGGTGAGATTAACACAACTGTTCATAAAGGATTTGGTCTCTCTGGTACTTTAACTAACGGTGTTATGCGTGATCTTGGTGATAACCCTGAAGGTTTTCCCGTAATTGCAGGATCAATAGGCCCAAGTCATGGCTTCGTCCATGTAAAAGAGATTGGCACGCCTGTTGAAATTTATGGAATTATGGTGTTTGAAGGTGATCTTATTCATGCTGATCGACATGGAGCTGTCATTATTCCTGAGGATGTGATTGATACTTTAGAGTCTGCTATCAACCAGTTATTATTGACTGAACAGCTTATATTGGAGCCGGCACGCCAACCCAATTTTAATTTTGATGCATTTGAAGCTGCTTGGTCTGAATTTGAAAAAAGTAGAACATAATCAATAGGTAGTATTTAAAATTATAAAAAAGTGAATTGATAAAATTTGAATGTATTTATTTAGTTATATGTTATCGAAATAATCATATGTTATATAGCTGATGTCCTCCATTAGGCTTTGTTTGATTTATCTCAATATTAATCAAGGTTGGCATCTATAGGCAGAGAACTTTTTATTAAGCTTATCCATGTTAAGACTCGAGCACGATTAACGCCAAAATCAAACCTACCAAATACTGAGGTTGCATAAATAATTAAAGTTTTATCTTGCATGTCTATGGTAGTGATATCGGGAAATCCTAAAAACTTTGAACGGGTTACGAATTGTAATGGTTCACTAGAAAGTAACAAAGTACGTGGTGTTGATAATGCTATTTTTGTTATTTTTTTATAAAATTCATCTGTGCTTCCAGTATAGCTTTTTGTAAATACAAATCCTTTGTTTGATAACTTGCTAGAATTAGAATCTGGGATATTAAGAAGTGGATAAACCTGCGCAAAGCGTACGTAGACTGCCATTGTAAAAAAAATAATTATTATAATAGTCAAATATTTCATAATGTTTTCTAAAAATTATTGTGAGTAATATTATAGTGTTATTCAAGCTTTAGGTTTAAGCTTAAAAACATAATATTGCCACTAAAGTAATCTGATGGTCAAAGTACATCTATACTTTAATTGAAAATATATAACTTATTAAAAAAATAGTTATAATTTTATATGAAAAATGTGAATTTTTCATAAGTTTATATCTGTAAATTTTCATTTTGATATTATATCTAGTCTTTTCTTTAGTCGGGCTGTTATAGAAGCTTTAAATGGTAGAACATTAATGCTCTGCTCTAAAAATCTCGGTGTTAATAACAAAAAGAAGAAAAACCCTGTGCTGAAAACTGTGCCCTATACGCGTGATTTAGTTTTGGTTGGTGGTGGCCATGCCCATGCTTTAGTACTTAAAGCATGGGGAATGAATCCTTTGCCTGGTGCGAGATTGACAGTGATCAATCCTGGACCGACAGCGCCTTATACAGGAATGTTACCTGGTTTTGTGGCCGGGCATTATGCCAGCAGTGATCTAGAAATTGATTTGGTGAAGTTGTGCCGTCATGCAGGTGCGCGTTTGATTCTAGATAAAGTAATAAATGTTGATCAATTACAAAATAAAGTGATGTTAGCCGAACGAAATCCAGTTTCTTATGATGTTGCATCTTTTGATGTAGGTATTACTGCAAAAATAGATTTACCGGGTTTTGATGAATATGGAACTGGTGCTAAACCCTTAGGTATATATGCAAAGCAATGGAATAATTTCGTTGAGAATGTAAAACAAGGGAAAGTTACTCCCAATGTCGCTGTCATCGGTGGTGGTATTGCTGGTTGTGAATTGGCTATGGCTATGGCTTTTGCTCTTCATGCAGTTGGTGTCTCTCCACAGGTTACTGTTATTGAAGTTGGGTTGCAGATTTCTGGTGTTGGGGGCAAAGTTCGTCAAAAGATGCTAATGGCCATGGATGCTCTTGGAGTAGTGATAAAAACTAATACTAGGGTTTTAAAGGTTTGTGTTGATCAGGTGCTATTAGATGGGCAAGATCCAATTGCTGCTTCGTTTTGTGTTGGAGCTGCGGGCGGTAAAGCACATAAGTGGATTTCTCAAACTAATTTGCCACAGCAAAATGGATTTATTAAGATAAATTCTGATCTAGGTGTGATTGGTGATAATGCACTTTTTGCTGTTGGCGATTGCGCCGTAATGGTGAATGTTATGCTTCCAAAAGCTGGTGTGTTCGCCGTGCGAGCAGCACCAATATTGCATCGCAATATACGCGCTGCGCTGAATGGTGGAATACGTAAAAAATGGCGCCCACAAAAGAATTTTCTAAAGCTTATTTCATTAGGGGATAAATCAGCTGTAGCTGAGAAATTTGGGCTTACCTTAACGGGATCGTTTATGTGGCGTTGGAAGAACCATATTGATCGTAGATTTATGAATCGATTAGTTGATTTGCCAAAAATGCTATCGCCTAAAATATCAGGTGAAATTGCTATTGGAGTTGCAGAGATGTTGGAAGCTAACCCACTATGTGGAGGGTGTGGATCAAAGGTTGGCCGAGGTGTTTTATCAGGTGCTTTAAAGAGTGTTAAGAATTCGAGTGATAATGTTGTGACAGGTATAGGTGATGACGCGGCAGTGCTGCGCCATTCTGGTGGTGGATTTCAGGTTATTAGTACTGATCATTTACGTAGTTTGATCCATGATCCAGGACTTATGACTCGAATAGCTGTTGTGCATTCTTTAGGGGATATTTGGGCTATGGGCGCACAACCCCAAGTAGGGTTAGCGTCAATTATTGTTCCTCAAATGTCTGAAAAGTTACAGGCACGAACGATATTAGAAATTACGCAGGTTGCAACTGAGGTTTTAACCGCATCTGGTGCACAACTTGTGGGTGGCCATACAACTATGGGTGCTGAGTTAACAATTGGTTTTACTGTGACTGGAACTAAGCAATCCATGCCTTTAACTGTTGCAGGTGCAAAAGCTGGTGACTTGTTAATTCTGACCCGTCCTATTGGATCAGGTGTTATTTTAGCAGCAGATATGCTGGGCCAAGCTAAAGGTTGCGATGTTGCTGCTGCTCTTGCAATTATGGGACAAATTCAGAATCGCGAAGCAATAGTTTTGACAAAAACTGCTCATGCGATGACTGATGTGACCGGATTTGGACTGGCGGGACATGTACAAGAAATTTGCATTGCGTCTGGCTTGGACGCGGAGCTTTGGAAAGACTCCATTCCTACTTTCAGTGGTGCACGGGCTTTATCTGATGCAGGTGTATCATCAACATTAATGCCTGCTAACCGTGCAGATGCGCCAGTAAAAGGTATCGAAGATGCATTACTTCATGATCCGCAAACTGCAGGTGGATTGCTGGCCGCGGTACCTGAAGGACAAAGTGAAGCCATAATCGAAGCGTTAGCTGTAAAAGGGTGTTCTGGTTATATTATTGGTAAGTTGACAAGAGGCACTGGGCAGACACGTCTTAGCTAAACTTTGCGTGCAATGCTTCAGCTGTATTGGCTAGTGTGCTGTCTTTAAGATTTGATAGTTCGACATAGTGAACCGCGTCATCTTTTGTATTAGCAGATTTAGCATATCGTGGATCATAGTGGAATGAGATAAGGCCTGTTGCCAGTGTTTGCCAATCATTTATTTTTGCTTGTGCATGCCATTGATCTATTTGTTCAGCTGCATGATAGGGACGAAGTTTATCTATGAGCTTTTTTAATTCCTCTTTATCATGAGTAATATCTTCGTATGCTCTGCATAGAAAGTTGCTGCGCGCTTCAATTGGTGCGTTAATCTGTATCCGTGAGGCATTGGCCATAAGAGCCCACAGTGATGGTGGAATTGAACGTTCCCCAACCTTACTACTCTCGGCTTCAACAAAAGTAGTTATATTAGGGTCAAGCGTAGCTAATTTTGCAGCGAGGTTAGTTTCAAACATTTTTTGCGAGGGTTGAGGCTTATCAATCTTTCCAAACAGAGAGCCTCGGTGGGCGGCTAATCCTTCAATATCAAGGATTTGAGCACCTTTTGCCGAAAGTTGATGCAGTAGTGCGGTTTTTGCGGTTCCTGTTCCACCACCGATTAAAATTAATTTGTGTGCTAGTGGTGTTTCGTAAAGTGTTTTTACTATTTCTCGCCTATAGCTTTGGTAACCACCTTTAAGCAGGTGTACTCGCCAGCCAACTTGATCGAGTATTGTAGCGAATGCACCAGAACGCTGGCCGCCACGCCAGCAATAGATCAGTGGCTGCCACCCACCACCCTTTTCAGCAAGAGGGCCCTGAAGATGAGTGGCTGTGTTATTAGCTACTAATGCTCCACCAATTTTGCGTGCATTAAATGGATTAACTTGTTTATATATAGTACCAACTTCTTTTCGTTGATCATTGCTAAGTACGGGTAAATTTACAGCATCAGGTATATGGTCCTCTGCATACTCTGCAGGAGTTCTCACATCTATAATAGTGTCCACTGATAGATTATGGAGATCAGATAGCGAGGTGAGTATAAGTGGTGTCACATTATGCCTTTATATATTGAAAATTTTTTAGGCTTTTGAAAGAGTTTAACAAATACGTTTCAAAAGTTGCATAACAACAAAGGAGGCTTTGCGAAATAGCAAACCGTACATTTGAGAAATTTCATATTTTTTACTGTGGTCTGTTTTAATGAAAAACTACTTTGCCTTTACGAAAAATTTAATAGAAAATATTTGGCATACAGACACTATACCAAATTATGTTTTTAATATTAAATAAAACCCATTAGTCTTATTAACTATTTTTTACATTATCTTTTATTAAAAGTTTAAAGATACATCCCGGTATCCAGATTGGCATTTAGCTACAAATAATGCCTGTTTTTTAGTTAGCTTTGCTTGATCACGTATTCCAATAGTTTTTCGCATAGTGCTCTCATACTTTGATAACTTTGGTAATATATAAGTTTCCCCTCTTGTTCGCCATTCTTCTTGTTTTTGATAGGCTGAAATTGCTTTATCTAATTCTTTTTGAGCTTTTTCTTTATTTGGTGTTCGTGATTTAAGAGCACGGCGTGCTTTGGAGATTGCTGATTTAATATCATTCGCCCCTGCGACTTTACTAAAGCGTTTTCCAAGTTCATTTAAAGGATCTACCATGTCTGCAGGTTCATTATTTGTCACCTCAGCTTTGCTAGACATTAAATCATCTCGTAGCATATTAAAATCGGTAGTTGCTTCTAAAATAAGATTAATCTCTGCAATTGGCTGATATGCCGATTGTGCATACTTTGTATACTGTTGATAAGCTGACTTTTCTGTTGCCTGAAGGGCGCGAAAATTAGCAAGTTTATCAGGCCACTCTAAGGGAATGGATTTTATTAATAACTTTTTTTCTTTTTCTAATTCAGTAATTTTTTCTTTATAGTAACTTGGAGACAAGCCTTCTTCCAGGTCTTTGATATCTGCATTTAAATTTTTGATTTCAGCGTCATGGCGGCGAATATTTCGCTCAATTGAGCGGACTGATTTATGAATAGGACGAAATAATTCAGATGCTTCTTCTAGTTTTACGCTTATAATTTCAGCATTACGCAATTGTTCTATAGCCATGCTTACTTTATCAAAGCTTTTCGCTGTATTTTTAGCAATTTTATTGGGAAGTATTGATAAGTCAATTGAACGAGCTGCTTCTACGCCAGAGACAATAATATCACCGCTAATTTTAATCTCATTTGAAACATACTGATCAACACAATAAGCAAGTTGTGGATTACGTGGGGGTGGTGAGTTTTCTGATAGCAAAGCTACACGATTAGGTAGGTAATTAACTAAACTTGGTGAGGTTGCCACAATTACCATTGCAAATATTTGCAAACCAATAAATGGAATAACCCCTTTATACATGTTTATTGTTTTAACTGCTGCGGGAGCGATGCCTCGTAAATAGAATAGTGCAAAGCCAAATGGTGGTGTTAGAAAAGAAGTTTGAATATTTAAGCCTATCATCACACCTAACCAAACTGCGGTAACGTTTGCACCTGGATCAGCTAACAAGATGGGTGCAACAATTGGTACAACAACAACCGCAATTTCAATAAAGTCCAAGAAAAATCCTAGAACAAAAATTACCGCCATGACAATAATGAATTTTGACCAAAATCCGCCCGCTAAACCGTCTAAAAATTCTTTGACTAAGTGTTCGCCGCCAAAGGCTCTAAACGCAGCTGTTAAGATTGCGGCTCCTAAGAGGATGATAAACACCAAAGAGGTTGTTTTCGCAGTTTCCATCATCACACCATTTAATGTGTTTTCAATTTTGAATGCGCGATAACCACTCCAAATTAAACTTATAACTAAACCAATCGTAGAAATTACAGCTAAGGTGACACCTAGTTGGTCACGAGCAGTATCCATTCCTTTGATATTTGTATCAAAGTTTGCTAAAATAAAGCCAATGGCAAATAGACTAACCAATGCCAAAATTGCAGGGTAATAGCTATTTTTTTGTCCTTCAGTTAATCGATAGCCTGACATAACTAAAGCTCCAGCTGCACCAATTGCCCCTGCTTGATTTACAGTAGCAATACCTGACATAATTGAACCCAGTACAAGAAATATCAATAAAAGTGGTGGAACAAGTGATAAAAATACTTTTCTAGCAAATGCACGATTGTATTTACCTGTGTATGGAACCGCTGGTGCGGCAGAAGGTTTTAAAAAGGCAAAAACCAGAATGTACAACATATATAAGCCAACTAAAACTATTCCAGGAATAAAAGCTCCAAGAAACATCTCACCTGCTGATGTTGATGTGACATCGAATGCAGATGGCATTGAAATTTCGCCTGTAGTTTGTTTATGCAAAGCTTTGCGAATGCTAGAGCCTTGGTCAGCAGCAGAGGCTAACTGGTCTGCTAAAATAATCAGAACAATAGATGGAGGTATTATTTGCCCAAGCGTTCCTGATGCAGCAATTGTCCCAGTTGCTAAAGATTGTGAATAGTTATTGCGTAACATCGCTGGCAGAGAAATTAATCCCATTGCCACAACTGTTGCTCCCACGATGCCCGTTGTAGCTGCTAACAAGGCACCAACGAATACAACAGAAATGCCTAATCCACCTCGCACAGGTCCAAATAGGTTGGCCATTGTTAATAATAAATCTTCTGCAATTTTTGAACGTTGCAACATAATACCCATAAAAATAAACAATGGAATTGCAATTAACGTATCTCGTTCTGGTTCCCAATAGGTTCCACGTAGGTTAGCATTTCCAGAACTTAACCACGTCCATGCGGTTCCCTGACTAAAGAAAGCACCTTGGTCACCAGTTAATAAATATCCTGTAACACCAGCTAAAACTAAGGTAATAATTGATGCACCTGGCAAAGCAAATGCAACGGGATATCCAAAGCCTAGTGCAGTAGCCATTAAAACAATAAGGAGAAAGAGAAAAAATAGTTCCATTAATGAGCTCCTGAGCCAGTCGGTACGTACTTACCACCTTCGCCACGGTAATCCGCCACAGCAGCCATCAGGTAGCTTACAAATTGAATCATCATTGATACCGCAAAGATACCCAAAAAGCCTGCCATCATATATTTTAAATATAAACCAAATCCTGATTGTGTAGTTTCAAAGTTTAAGATTGGACTATTAATGATGGATGTCTTCTGTGCCATTCCAGTTAAAATAATCATCCAGCATAACGTTATTCCTAAAGAAATAGTTCCAATTGCATTAACCCGCCCTTTAGATTTTTCTTTAAGACCTGCATAGACGATATCAACTCGGACATGGCCTTCTTCTAATAAAGTATGGGCAGAAGCAAATAAAAATAGTGCTCCATACCAGAAGCGAACGAGGTCAGACATGAATGCTTGTTCATAAGAAAAAATAAAGCGAAAGATTACGATTAACAATTCGCCAACAAGAATAAGTAGTGCTAACCAATGAAAACCTAGGGTTTTTGTTCTGGTTGCTAATAAAACTCCAATTATCATTAATGGAAAGTGTACATATGGTCCACGAAACTGTGATCTTCCAAGGTTTTTACCCATGGTTTCACCTATAATACCATTCAACATATCTTCTACTCGAAGAAAGGCAATAATACTGTCAACACAGCCTAATAATACAACTATCCAAAAAGCTGCACGTATTACGAATGCGTTCATATTGGAAATACGATTGCTGTCTTGACGTAATGTTATTTCAGGGCTTTTAAATGTAAGTATAACTGCAAAAAAGACTGCTGCTGGGTATAACATAATTTGCAACATACCAATGAAGCCATTTTGAAGAGATGCTCCTGGCAAGCCTCCCCAAAAGGTAGCAAAATTATTAAATAGATATGCGAACATAACCCATAAGTTTGACCAACCAAGTGATCTTATGAACAACGGATTTGAAAACAAACCATTTTCACTTTGGACTGTTGTCGAAGCCATTGTTATTCCTTTGACATAAAAATAGGCTAAGGCAGTCTTCTGCCTTAGCCAATAATATAACCTAAATTAACGGTTCAATACGTTGTTACGTTTGTTTACGTAAGCTGTATCAGATAATGCAGTCCATGCTCCAATTTCTTCACGCGCTTTTAAAGTGCTATCATAAATACGTGCAGACAATTCTGAATGGTCACGGGCTTCTTCGATGACTTCTGCTGCAGCTTCTCCGAAGCTGTCATAGATATCATCATTGAACTCACGTAACTGAACGCCATGGTCATTGACCAATTTGTTTAAAAACTCACCATTGTTAGCATTTGTTTCTGCTAGTGTACGAGCATTTTCTTCGTTGCATGCTGCCTCAATTATTGCTTGATGCGTAGAAGACAGGCTGCTCCACCAAGATGCATTCATGCCTAACGCTAACTGTGAGCCGGGTTCATGCATGCCAGGATAATAGTAGTATTTTGCTGCTTCATAAAATTTCATAAAGTAGTCATTGTAAGGTCCAACCCACTCTGTAGCATCAATTGCGCCAGAAACAAGATTTTCATAGATTTGGCCTCCAGGTACTGAGATTGGTGAGCCACCCAATTTAGCTAAGACGTCACCACCCAAACCTGGGATCCGCATTTTCAAACCTTGTAGGTCTTCTGCTGAGTTAATCTCTTTATTAAACCAGCCACCCATTTGGACGCCGGTATTACCCATGGCAAAGTTTTTCAAGCCAAAGCTGCCAGCTAACTCATCCCAAAGTTCTTGACCGCCAGCATATTTTGTCCATGCGTCCATTTCACCAGCTGTTAAGCCAAATGGAATAGCTGTAAACGGTGCCCAGCCTGGGTGTTTACCTTTCCAATAGTAATCAGCTCCTATGTACGCTTGAGAATTGCCAGAAGCAACTTCATCAAAAGAATCAAATGCACCAACTTTTTCACCAGCAGCAAAATAAGTTACTTGAATTTCACCTTCTGTTAGCTCTTGAATACGCGCAGCTAAACGCTGAGCTGGTAGGCCCAATCCTGGAAAGTCTCGGGGCCATGTGGCAACAATAGCCATTTCAATTTTACTTTGTGCTACAGATGGAGCTGCCAAAGATGTACTGGCACCAGCAATTGCTGCACCTGTTAAAAAATTACGACGTTTCATTTATTTTCTCCCTAAAAGGTTAAAAGATGCGATTATAAGGCTTATGTCAATTATTACTTATATAATACTGGTTATATTTCTTATATAAAATGGAATTATAAAAATTTTATTTTGTAAATTTAACTTTTGGTTGTTGTCAATAAATTAATAATACTAATTGCCCTGAATATTAAAAAATATTATGATTTTTATATAAATTAACAAAAAATTATGAGCTATTTTAGTGGCAAGATATCATTCTAGTAGCAAGATATCATTATTTGCAAAGCTAGATATGGCACTAGATTAAATATAACAATTAATATTTCATAATAAATCAATGCTTTAGGTATTTCTGCATAAAACTTATTGGAGTAATTACCCATTAAATTATCCAAAACTTTTTTTATAGCTTTTTTGAATATTGTAATCTTTAGGAAACCAACAATTAGAAGTAGGATGTTTATTAAAAGCATCCAACCGATAAAAGTAGCTACTTGTTCTAATGTCATAATATGTTTTCTAATGTGATCTTTGAGAACAATAGCATATAAATAATTATATTTCTGGAGAATTTTCTTTTATCAATTGGCTTTGTTTATGTGTTAGCTGTTCTGATCTACTAGGTATTATAATTTCAAAAATAAAAGCAGCTAAAATAGAAGCCCAAAGAACACCTATTACAACGATTATAAAAAGTTGTCCCATCAAATTGCATTGTCGTAAATCTTATTAAATAAGAGAGTTTTCTTTTTTATATTTACAGTATGTTTTTTAATAGGCTGATTAAGTGGTTTTCTTTGTTTTAGAGTAATAATTATAAAGCTATTTCCCCAAGGCCAGTAACCACTGTCGTTAAAATTAATCTTTAAAAAATTTTGGTATTTCAAAAATGAACATACTATTAGTTTTTTTATGAAAGTGTTCATTTGATTAGAAATACTGATAATATAAAAATAATAGTGTAAATCGCAATTGGTATAAGATAATTTATTCCAGTCATTTGTTTATCCTTTTATGTGACCCTAACAGTGCCAGGAGGTAACACTGTTAGGGGAGCCACGAGGGGGCGCTCTTCAGGTACTTCTAACCTGTTTTGTATTAATAATTGATGAAGATGCAGTAATAACTAGGGAAATTTGCAAACGATATGAATATATGTGAATATTTTGTGCAGGCTCTTCAAATATCCTTGTTCCACTAAAAGTTATATGTGAAGGCTAGTCTTAAGGGATATTTTTAATGACACATATTATAATAGTTGATGATGAAAAAGAAATACTGGATCCACTTGAGGAAATGCTTTCTGGTGAGGGCTATCGCGTTTCAGCATTTTCTAATCCTAAAACAGCACTCGATTTTATAAGTAAAAAAAATGTTGATATTGCGGTTTTTGATATTAAAATGCCTGAAATGAATGGATATGAATTGCTCACCCAAGCACGTAATATTCATCAAAACCTTCCTGTTATTTTTCTTTCGTCAAAGTCAGATGAGCAAGATCAAATTATTGGATTTACTTTAGGTGCAGATGATTTTGTTACAAAACCATTTAGTAAGCATTTGCTACTATTTAGAATTAAATCAGTTTTAAAGCGCCATACTCCAGAAATGATAGCTATTCACAAACCTATAGTGTTTAATGAACTCTCGATTGACATAGACCGCCATCTTGTAACTTGGAACAATGAAATTGTTAATCTTACTGTTACTGAATGTATGCTTTTAATTAGCTTAGCCCAAAGACCAGGTGCTGTTAAAAAACGTGAGCAACTTATGGATGCAGCTTACCAAGATAATATTTATGTAAGTGATAGAACAATTGATAGTCACATTCGAAATATACGTCGAAAATTTGAAAATATTGATAAGTTGTGTAATATTATTTTGACCGTCCATGGTTTGGGCTATAAACTAAAGGCCTAAACTATTGCATAGTATATTAACAAAAATATTTGGCCTTTTGTTAATGTTTCTCATAGCCCTGTGGCTTTTCTTTTTTAGCTCAGATGACTTTGTTAAAAACGATATTTCAAATACAAAAAAAAGGATGGAATCTTTGGCATCCTTCATGGGTAAAATTGCAAAACCATTATTTAAAAATAATGAGATAGATGACTTTCAAATAATGTTATCAATGTTTGACACATTTAATGATGCTCAACTTTTACCGATTCATAAAGTCAAGGTTTACCGCTTCGAAGGGCAGACAAAGCTCGGGGATGGCTATGTTTATTATAATGGGACACGTCCAATTCTTAGATCGCCCATATCAGTTTTACCATTAGATGCTATTGGAGATCAGGGTAAGAAAACGAATTGGTACGCTTGGGATATTATTGGTACATTGTTTTCTTATTATAGAATTCTAACTGATGCGCAGGTATTAACAGATCCAATAGTTGTCAAAAGGTCAAAATTTAATCCACAATATCATGTAATCAAAACTGGAAAAAATACATATGATATTAGAGTATTAGCTCCAATTAAGATTAACCGTAAAACTGTAGCACTTATTGAAGTTTGGGAGGATTATGACTTAAGAGATGCATATTTTAGTAGGAATGCGCTCAGAGTTCAGTTTTTGATTGGTATAAGTATAATTACTTTAGTGTTAGGGATTATACTTGCATTTTCCATAGCATTCCCACTTAGAAGACTATCAAAACGTTTAAATCAAAAATTAACACCAGATGATTTGGCAGAACAAATGGCTAATTTGTCTGTTTCAAAGTTTGCATCTCGAAAAGATGAAATTGGGTTTTTACATAATAATCTTGTGGAATTAACAGGACAAATTACAAGACTTTTCCAAGATAAAGAACAATTCGCAGCAGACGTCTCACATGAGTTAAAGAATCCTATAGCTTCTATAATAGCTCATGTTGAAAATAACTTAGAAGCTGAAGGTGATCAGAAAACAACAGCACTTTTAAAAATTAAAAATCAAGCAATTAGAATGAATAAGCTTGTATCTGACATTTCGGAAGCAGCAATAGTTGATCATGAAATTGTAGCAAAAAAACGAGAAAAATTTAATATAAGTAATGTAATCGATGATATTACTAATCATTATATTGATGAATTGCGAAAATCGCAGATTACCTTGGAGGTAGATTTACAAAAAAATATTTATTTTAATGGATTGCCAGATAGAATAGCTCAAATTTTAATTAATCTTATCGAAAACGCAATTAGTTTTACTAAGCCTGTAGGTTCAATACGTGTGTCTCTACGGAAGAGATGGGGCAGGCCTGTGATATTAGTTGTTGAAGATAGTGGGCCTGGGGTAAAAGCTGAAATGAGAGATCTTATTTTTGATAGATTTTTCTCATCGCGTATTGGTCGTACTGTAGTTAAAAATAGCTCAGGTCTGGGTCTGTTTATGTGCCGTGAGATTGCTGAAGCTCATGGGGGTACGATTGATATTGAAACATCTTATTTAGGTGGTGCTAAATTTACTGTAATTTTATAATTTTTTTTAATGCTATTATTAAAAGGGATTTTTGGATTGGATTTAAAAATAATTTTAATTTAATAAAATTTACCATTTGATAAATTTTTAAATATATGTATGCTTTCATTAGTTGTGATAATTTTGGGGGACAAAAATGAATCATTCAACGTCAACGGCAGGTATCGTTTCTGGACGTCTTAAAAGTGACGCATTAGTGGAAAATTTTGATGATCTACATGCACCGTTTTCAAAGCATGAAGCATTAGTTGCTTCAGATCGTTGTTATTTTTGTCATGATGCGCCTTGTATGACTGCATGCCCTACATCCATTGATATACCATTATTTATTCGCCAAATATCGACAGGAACGGCTGAAGCTTCAGCGAAGACTATTTTTTCTCAAAATATTTTAGGTGGTATGTGCGCGCGTGTTTGCCCAACAGAAACATTATGTGAAGAAGTTTGCGTTCGTGAGGTTTCTGAAGGTAAACCTGTCGAAATTGGTCGGTTACAAAGGTTCGCAACAGACCGACTAATGTCACAAAATATTCATCCATTTGTACGTGCTGATAATACAGATAAAAAAATAGCTGTAATAGGCTCCGGCCCAGCTGGATTGGCTTGTGCACACAAGCTGGCGACTTATGGCCATGACGTGACAATTTTTGAAGCACGCACAAAAGGTGGTGGTTTAAATGAATTTGGAATTGCTACTTATAAGTCAATAAATGATTTTGCTCAAAAAGAACTTGATTGGCTTCTATCTATTGGTGGTATTAAAGTTGAGTATGGTATGGCAATAGGAGAGAATATTAGTCTAAGCCAAGTGCAGTCTGATTACGATGCGGTCTTCATTGGCATGGGCTTATCTGGTGTTAATGCATTAGGTTGTGAAGGTGAAAATATCGACAACGTAGAGGATGCGGTCACCTTTATATCAGATCTACGCCAAACAGAAGATTTATCTGAAGTTCAAGTGGGACGTAATATTGTAGTTATCGGGGGTGGGATGACTGCTGTTGATGCTGCGGTACAGTCTAAACTTTTGGGCGCGCAGAATGTATCTTTAGTTTATCGCCGTGGAAAAGAAAATATGAGTGCGTCAGTTTATGAGCAAGAACTGGCAACATCCAAAGGTGTTCGTATAATTTATAACGCACAACCACTAAAAGTATTGGCAAACGGCTCTGGCCTAGATGTTGAGTTTGGATATACGGAAACAATAAGTGGCAAATTAGAACAAACTGGTGAAAAGTTTAATATAAATGCTGATCAAGTATTTAAGGCTATTGGACAAAATTTAAATGGTGCATCTGAAACGTTAGTTTTATCAGGTGGAAAAATTCAAATTGATGAAAATGGGCGTACAAGTGTACCAAACGTTTGGGCTGGTGGTGATTGTGCTACGGGAGGTGATGATCTCACCGTTACTGCCGTAGCTGAAGGTCGCGATGCAGCAATTAACATTAACACAATGCTTTTGAGCTAGAATAGGAAAAAAGGTTAATACTATGGCAGATCTTACAAGTAATTTTGTTGGCATAAAATCACCCAATCCGTTCTGGTTGGCGTCAGCACCACCAACGGATAAAGAATATAATGTTCGGCGTGCATTTGAAGCTGGATGGGGTGGTGTTGTTTGGAAAACCCTTGGGTCAGAAGGTCCACCTGTCGTAAACGTTAATGGCCCCCGCTATGGAGTTGTGCATGGTGCTGATCGTCGCGTTTTAGGTTTAAACAACATTGAACTTATTACAGATCGTGATTTATATAAAAATCTTGATGAAATTAAACGTGTCAAAATAGATTACCCTGATAGAGCAATTATTGTTTCTCTTATGGTACCTTGTGAGGAAGAGGCATGGAAGGCTATTTTGCCTCTTGTTGAAGATACGGGCGCAGATGGAATTGAATTAAACTTTGGTTGTCCACATGGTATGGCTGAGCGGGGCATGGGTGCTGCTGTTGGTCAGGTCCCTGAATATATAGAAATGGTTACACGTTGGTGCAAACAATATTACTCAAAGCCAGTTATAGTAAAATTGACGCCTAATATTACAGATGTTCGTCAGCCTGCTGCTGCTGCGCAAGCGGGTGGTGCGGATGCTGTTTCATTAATTAATACGATAAATTCAATTATTTCAGTTGATCTGGATGTTATGGCACCAAATCCAACAATTGATGGTAAAGGAACCCATGGGGGATATTGTGGTCCTGCAGTTAAACCAATCGCAATGAACATGGTTGCAGAAATTGCCCGTGATCCAGAGACTTCTGGTCTGCCAATTTCAGGGATTGGGGGCATCACCAATTGGCGTGATGCAGCTGAATATATGGTTTTGGGATGTGGAAATGTACAGGTTTGTACTGCCGCAATGACCTATGGTTTTAAAATTGTTGAAGAAATGATCAGTGGTTTATCTCAATGGATGGATGAAAAGGGACATACATCAATTGATGATTTTGTTGGAAGAGCAGTTCCAAATGTGACTGATTGGCAATACTTGAACCTAAACTATGTATCCAAAGCATATATCAACCAAGATGATTGCATCAATTGTGGGCGCTGTTATGCGGCATGTGAAGATACCTCTCATCAAGCTATCGCGATGACTAAGGATCGTGAATTTAGTGTTATCGATTCAGAATGTGTTGCATGTAATTTATGTGTAGAGGTCTGTCCTGTAGAAAATTGCATTACTATGGTTCAACAAAAGCCAGGCATGATTGACGCTCGTACGAATAAAGTTGTGGAAAAAGAACATGGAGATTGGACAACACATCCTAATAATCCAAGTGTTTTTGCTGCAGAATAAAATTTTTAGATGACCCAAGAGCTTAAGGGTCATCTTGCTATGTTGTGCTTTTCAGCACTTATTGCCGGATCATTTGCACTAGGCAGTTTAATTATAAACAGCTTATCGCCCATCGTTGTAACTGTAATTAGGTTTGCAATTACTGCTCTTATTCTAGGTGGAGTAATTATAGTAACTCAACCTTTAAGTAGATTGTCTTTTAAAACACCATTACGATATATTATTTTAGGCTCTTGCTTGGTCTTATATTTTGTTTTGATGTTTGAAGCTTTGAAAACGGCATCGGCTATATCTTTGTCTGTAGAGTTTACCATGGCACCATTTATTAGTGGTTTATTTGGTTATCTAATTTTACGACAGAAAATTACTTTAAGAATTTTAATTGCTTTATTTATTGGATCTATAGGTGCGCTTTGGGTTATATTTAAAGGAGATTTAAGTCGGTTTTTAGAATTTCAAGTTGGCCGAGGCGAAATACTTTTCTTTGTTGGGATGTCATTTTACGCTCTATATGTGCCACTGGTTCGGAAATTTAATAATGATGAACCACCTATTATTTTTACATTTGCAATAACTATAGGGGCATTACTTATTTCGCTACCTTTTGCATTTAATGAAATAATTAATACTAACTTTGCAGTCATTAGAACTCTTGATGTATTTATTATTTTATATTTGGCAATTTTTGCAAGTGCAGCCACATTTTTACTAATCCAATATGCTGCGCTTAGACTGCCATCTGTAAAAGTAATGGCTCATACATACTTAACGCCGAGCTGGGTAATCGTTTGGCATCTATTACTAGGAATAGAAGGACCTTCATCTTCAGACTTTGCAGGTATTTTTTTTACAATTGTCGCTTTAGTTATTCTTCTTAAGGGGCAAACTAAAGATAAAGTTTCAAGGAGTTAACATTGTGCTGAACATTGTCTTTAAAAAAGGGCCTGCTGTGTCAAAGGGATCTTTAGTATTATCATCTAATACAGACCGAACTTGAATGTCGAAGTCCGCGTAATGTTGTGTAGTTGCCCAAATTGAAAAAAATAAATGGTGTGGATCAACTTGAGCAATTTTTCCATCTTTCGACCATGCTTCTATAATCTTTACTTTTTGAGCCACCA
>TARA_B110000114_G_scaffold25423_1_pt1 | contig 20044 bp, 15 predicted proteins | sample TARA_B110000114 | Tara Oceans TARA_B110000114 (sample SAMEA4397311) | marine metagenome | biome: Polar Biome; feature: [SRF] surface water layer (ENVO:00010504); material: water (ENVO:00002006), including particulate matter (ENVO:01000060) such as... | depth 5 m
GAATTTCCCATATAAAAGAAAAACTCTTATCTAAAATGTTATATTCAATCTCATATCTCACTACGATACTTACTATGCACACATGATCTTGCTACGTTCTACTTTTGTGCCGATATTTCTGTTGTTTTTTTCTGCAACGTTAACAGCGGATATTAATCTTGAAATCAGCAAGCTAGTGGCTGAGTCGAATAAACAATTGACCGAAAGTGAAAGTCAACTTAAACAAAGTCCACCGCTATTAATCAATGAACTTAAAAAGCTACAACAATCAGTTGCGACCATTAAGTCTGAAATTGATTTATGCATCCAATCTAATCAAAACAGTGTTATCAAAATAACTGAAGACCTCGAGTTATTGGGAGAAATATCTGGACCCGAAAGTCGCGAAGTTAATGAAAAGCGCAAAAGTTTAATTAAACTGCAACAACGGCATGAGGGTCAGTTATCGACTTGCCGATTACTCATCTTGCGCAGTAATCAAATTATTGAAGTGACCACTGAGCGGCAACAAGCGCTTATTTCTTTGCAACTGTTGACGCGAAATAGTTCATTGTTGGATCACATCCGAGGCAATTTAGAAAATCCTACGGAAGGTATTGGTTCACTTATGGACTTTGCCATTTCTACCGCGGGTTTTGATATTATTTATCAACACCGTTATTTATTGATGGTAATAACCCTCATTTCGATTGTCGGTATTGTCTTACTGAGGCAACTATTAGTCAGAAGTGTCCGGCATTACAACAAAAAATCTCAACGTAGCTTTGCACGATTGCTTCAAATATCATTATTAGTGGGACTCAAACACTACATAGTTCCATTGATGTTAACGTGTGTTTTTGCTACTTATTTTTTATACATTAGCCTATCTATTGGGCACTTTCCGTTTATTGCTTGGGTGTCAATAGGCTTATTTTTATATGTATTCTTAACTCTTATTCTCCGCATTACGCTTAATCCAATTGCACCTGCCGAGCCATTAACGTCTTTACCTAAACAAGTTGCCCTTAATTTGACTAGGCGCTTACTGCTTCTTGCTAAATTATTGTTTGCAGGTTTTTTAATATTTTCAGCAAGTAATTTGTACGAGTTTTCAGAAGCAGTGACTGGATTACTAAGAAATATTTATATAGCAATGGTGGTAGTCAATTTGTGTTGGGCATTCTGGTTGCTTGGTTATATCAAAGGTTTGGCCAACACTCATTTGCTACGGTCTATAATTATTTTGATTTTATTGTTAAGTATGCTGGCAGATTGGGCTGGGTATAATAATTTATCGAGTTTTATTCTGATTGGCGTTGTAGGTTCAATATCTGCCTGGTTCTTAACCCAAATCATTGTCATTTTGTGGACTGATTTTTTAGATAGCCTCGATGATGGCGAGTTTGCCTGGCAACAATTCATTCGACGTAAAATAGGTGCAAAACCTGGTGATTACCTGCCTGGATCTATGTGGTTCAGATTGACCTTTGGTATTGTCGCCTGGTCATTGTTCGTAATTGCAGTGCTTAAAATTTGGGGCTTGTCTGATCAAAGCTTATTAACTATTCAGTCTTATGTGACCGACGGATTCGACGCTGGTCCTATTCACATAGTACCGTCTAAATTAATTATTGCTGTGTTGGTTTTCGCCGTATTTCTATCAGTGGTTGGATGGATAAAACGAGGTCTTGGAAAAAGTTGGTTAAATCGATCGAGAATGGATCGTGGTAGTAAGGAATCATTAATTGCTCTAACAGGTTACCTAGGTCTTGTGGTCGCACTTTTAGTGGGGCTGTCGGTTGCAGGTGTTGAACTAGCCAATCTGGCCATTATAGCGGGTGCGCTTTCAGTTGGTATTGGTTTTGGACTGCAAAATGTGGTTAATAACTTTGTATCTGGCATTGTTTTATTATTTGAACGTCCAGTAAAGACGGGTGATTGGATTGTTGTTGGTGGTACCGAAGGTTATGTAAAACAGATTAAGCTACGCTCAACTTTAATTCAGACCTTTGATCGTGCTGACGTCATTGTGCCCAATGCCGAAATTATCGCCAGTCAAGTCACTAATTTGATGTTGAGTGATTCTATTGGTCGAGTAAAGGTGCCTATCAGAGCAGCTTACGGCACTGATCCTCGACACGTTGAAAAAATTTTAATCGATATTGCTTGTGCACATCCGATGGTGATTACCCGAAGCCTCAATATTGATTCGCCTTGGGTTCTTTTCCAGTCATTTGGCGAGAGCGCCTTAATGTTTGAACTGCGCGTATTTATTACCGATATTGATTGTAAAATGGTCGTTCTAAGTGACATCAATTACTCGATCTCCGAAGCCTTCGATCAGGCTGGAATTATTATTCCATTCCCACAAACAGACCTACATATCAGGTCGAATGATATGACGCGCCCGAATCCTATTGGCTAATCTTGAAGACATAAACTAGAATGCGCCGTTAATTTAAAGGCGATTTGGAGAAAGTATTAGGTTGTTGAATTCTTTGACTTTATTTATAACCGGACATAAAGGTTTTGAAACGCTTTTATTTCATGAAGTGCGTCAAATCTTAGATTCAGTTGATTCGCAAATAACGAAGCAATATGGTGGTATTGAAGTCATTGGCGATATCGAAAATGCCTACAGGGTTTGTCTTCATTCGCGTTTAGCTAACCGTGTTTTTTGTCAACTAAAGACATTTAAAGTTGAAGATGAAGAGGAATTGTATCAAGGCATTCTGGATGTTGATTGGAGCGAGCATTTTGGAGCCGAAAATACTTTTGCTGTGTCTGCAACGTTGTCTCGTTCCAATCTTGATCACACTCATTACGCGTCGCTCAAAATAAAGGATGCAATTGTCGATCAGTTCCGTGAACGAATGGATGTTCGTCCAACCGTTGAGCGAAACCAGCCAGATGTTCACATTCATATTAACATTCACAAAAACCAAGCGAAGCTAAGCCTCGATCTTTCAGGGGAAAGTTTGCATAAGCGCGGTTATCGGAGTGAACACTCAGGTGCGCCGCTAAAAGAGCACTTAGCTGCTTCAATGATTGCACATGCGGGTTGGCACTTTGAGCGGGCGAAAACACATCGGTTTATCGACCCAATGTGTGGATCAGGAACCTTTGCCATTGAAGCCGCAATGATAGCGGCTAATATTGCACCAGGACTCGATCGAGAATACTTTGGTTTTTTAAATTGGAATCAACACGACTCAGCTCTGTGGGCAACCTGTTTAGAGCAGGCAGAAGAGCAGGTCGAAAGTGCCGTTGATACTCAAATTTATGCCAGCGATTATGATGCTAATGCGATTCGGATTGCTAAAGAAAACGCGGAGCGAGCCGGTGTTGAAGAATTAATTAATTTCTCACACCAGGAAATAGCGTCACTTTCTATTGATGAAAGTATACGGCCTAATATTATTGTTTGTAATCCACCCTATGGGGAACGGTTACAAAGTGAGCAAGGTTTGGCCTCCTTGTATGGTGAAATTGGTAACAGTCTGAAGCGTTTATCCCCGGCTGAAGTGCACATTATTTCCGCAAATCCAGACCTATTACATCGACTCCGTCTCAGTCGTCATTACAAAAAAACACTGCGCAACGGCCCCATCGATTGTCTGCTTGCTAGTTTTCAAACCGCTGAAATGCAAAACAAAGTTGACGATGACCGTGTCACGGAAAGTAAAGATAAAGAAGGGCAACTAACGGAGGTTAAGCCGACTGAAACTATTGCTCGTCAGCCTGCTAATCTGGAAAGCACTGACCTGAAAGATTATCAAATAGAAGCAATTACACCCTTGTTGAACCGTTTGCAAAAAAACTCAAAACATTTGAGACGCTGGGCTAAGCGTAACGAAGTTAACTGTTATCGTGTGTATGATGCTGATTTACCCGAGTTTTCATTCGCGTTAGATGTTTATCAAAGTGAAGTCAATCCGGCTATTCACTGGTATCACTTACAAGAGTATCAGGCCCCCAAAACAATTGAGGAAAAGATAGCTGAGTCACGAATAGAGCTAGCAAAGCAAGCAGTCAAACAGGTATTTGAAATTGAAGAGCAGTATTTATTTTGTAAAACTAAAAAGCGCCAGCGTGGCAAACAGCAGCACCAAAAGCAAGATAGCCAAGGTGAATTGTTTCAGGTGCGCGAAGGCAGCGCTTCTTTGCTTATCAACTTGAGTGATTATTTAGATTCTGGTTTGTTTCTTGATCACCGCCTAACGCGTCAGCTGATTTCCAATTATGCCTACAACAAATCAGTCTTAAACCTTTTTTGCTACACTGGTTCTTCGGGAGTACAAGCGGGACTGGGTGGCGCTAAGCTCATAGTGAATGTGGATATGTCCACAACTTATTTAAAATGGGCTGAAGAAAATTTCGCCATTAATCAATTGGCAGATGACTCTCAGTATCAGTTTTTGCGGGCCGATGTTGTTGAATTATTGAATAATCCAGTCCGATATGACATTAATCAAACCTTCGATTTAATATTGCTTGATCCCCCTTCATTTTCAAATTCGAGCAAAATGATTGAGACCCTTGATATCCTGCGAGACCAAGAGGATTTGATTGGTAAGTCAATGACTCTATTGGAGAAGGATGGCCTGCTTATATTTTTCACTAGTAAAAAGAGTTTCAAAATATCTCCCATCATTTCTGAAAAGTACAACGTAAAAGAAATAACAAGGGAAACTATCTCGGAAGATTTTAAACGTCGACCGGGTATTCACAAATGCTGGGAAATAAGACATTAAAATGAGTACCTCTAAAATTAACATCATTACTGCAAAAGGTAGAAATGATAGCGATAATTACCTCGAGTTGTTTCTAGATGATGTTCCAATGATGGATGTTCGTGCTCCTATTGAGTTTGTTAAGGGCACTTTTCCTTGTTCGGTCAATATTCCATTATTAGACGATCAACAGCGTGAACAAATTGGTATTCAATACAAAAATGCAGGCGAAGAAGAGGCAATCGAATTAGGCCTTAAACTCGCAACGCCGGACATTCGAGCACGGCGTCTCGAACAATGGTTAGATTTTTGTCGACGCCATGAACAAGGTTATCTCTATTGCTTTCGAGGTGGACTGCGCTCACGTACAACGCAAACCTGGCTCAAGGAGCAGGGTGTTGATTTTCCGTTAATAAAAGGCGGCTATAAAGCCATGCGTCGTTTTTTAATCGATGAACTAGAAACGAGTGTTGATGAAGTGCCATTGGTCATTGTCAGCGGATTAACTGGTTCAGGTAAAACCCGAGTTTTAAAAAAGATACCGCACCACGTTGATCTAGAGGGTATTGCAAATCACCGTGGCTCAGCTTTTGGCCGAAATGCCAGTGATACTCAACCAACCAGTATTGACTGGGAAAATCAGGTTTCAATTGAGCTTCTCAAGCATCGTCATCGTTTTGTGGGCAAACCCATGTTTTTGGAGGATGAGGGTCGCTGTATTGGGAAGGTTAATATGTCGGAGTATCTTCACCAAAAAATGCAAAAAGCACCTCGAGCAATTCTTGAAGTCGATATTGATCTGAGAATCAAATTAATTACTGATGATTACATAGAAAGTGCTTGGCCTCAATATCAGGCTCTCTATGGTGATTTGGCTGAAATAGAATTTAGTCGTTATATTCTAGATAATTTAGCCCGGATTCAAAAACGTCTGGGGGGTGATAAATATAAGCAAGTGAGACAGTGTTTTGAATTGGCTCTGACTCAGTTTTATATTAATCAAGATGCGAGCGGATTTAACGAGGGAATCCATACGTTATTAGTGTGCTATTACGATCCAATGTATCGTTATCAACTGTCCACCAAAGCGGTCGAAATTATTTTTCAAGGGCCTGAAAACGATTACCTGGAATGGGCCAAAGACAGGATTGCCAATGCTTAGTTAGAGATTGTTGCTAGTAAATATCGATTTTACTGTGACATGCGAACGCCCTGAATAGCGTAACTTTTTTATTTCATCGTTACATAAATGTGATCAAATAGAATAATGCAAGAGCCATTGTCGTGGAGCAATTAAGATTCTCTTCATCCTGCACATAAAAAAGGGGTGAAAACCTCACCCCTTTTCAATCACACTGAATTAAATGCAGTGCTTAAACAAACCACCAACGTTCAGATGATTTATTACCGTCTAACTCCCAGTTACCTGCGACCTTGTCTTCATGACCAACTTTCTTACTTACACCATGAATATGGTTAGCAAACATTGGGATTAATGCCCCACCATCGTCATTGATAATGGTTTGTGCTTCATAATACATGGTACGGCGTTTAGTCGTATCTGTTTCAGAACGTGCTTGCTCAACAATAGAGTTGAAACGATCTGCTGCCGGTCCTGTTCTCCAAGCAGTATCATTCCATTTACTGCCAGCAATATAAGCCGACTTAAACATCCAGTCTTCGGTTGGCCGACCACCCCAGTAACAGGCGCTCCATGCTTTCTTATTCCAAACATTTGACCAGTAACCGTCTTTAGGCTCACGGATAACATTAACATTAATACCTGATTTGGCGGCACTATCTTTAATTAACAAAGCAGCGTCTACCGCTCCAGCAAAGGCCGCATCCGAAGTGCTAAGGTCTATTTTAACACCTTCCATACCTGCTTTCTTCAAATGGAATCGAGCTTTTTCAGGATCGTATGACCGTTGAGCTAAATCTCCATTGTGATAAGGATTGGCTGTTGAGATAGGATGGTCATTACCCAGGGCACCATGACCTAACAATACTTTCTTCACTAACTCTTCACGATCAACAGACAGTTTAACTGCCATACGAAGATCATAGTTGTCGAATGGTTTAGCGTCCACTCGCATTGGGAAGGTGTAATGCAAGGTACCTGTTGTTTCCAAAATATCTAAAGTGGGTACGCGCTGAAGCAAGTGAACAGTCTTAGGATCAACTCGGTTAATGGCATGAACTTCACCATTCATAATCGCATTTTGACGTGCAGTGGTATCAATCAGAGCAATTACCTCAACTTCATCAAAATGAGCTCGATCTGACTTAAAGTAGTTAGGGTTTCGTTTATATGTCACACGAACGCCAGGCTCTAATTTGTCAATAATATAGCCGCCTGTTCCAATACCAGACTGCCAGTCAATTTTACCGTCTTTCGAAGGCAGAATAACTAGGTGGTAATCAGTCATAATAGTGGGAAAATCAGCGTTACCTGCTTTTAGTGTTGCCGTAACTTCATGGCTGCCTGTTTTCTTGATATCAACGATATCTTCAACAATACCTTTAGCCGCTGACTTTGAATCCTCGCCGCGGTGATGATTAATAGACGCGATAACGTCATCGGCAGTTAATGCTTTACCGTTATGAAAGGTAACATCTTTTCGGATCTTGAAAATCCACTTGGTTGCACCATCGGCATTGTCGAAACTTTCAACTAACTCTGGAATTAATTGACCACTGCTATCGATTTCAAACAAGTGATTGGCGTAAGTATAAACCATATTCTGGCTGAAACCATTTTCATGAGTAGCTGGGTCAAGTGTATCTGTCGTTGAGCCATGCGCCATGCCTACAATAAATTTACCACCTTTTTTGGGTGATGCAGCGTGCACTGATTGGGATAAAAAAGAAGTTGCAAATGGTGCAGCTAAACCTAATGCTCCGGCCCGCTTAACAAATTCACGTCGATCGAGTGATCCATTCTTTGCCACTTGTTCTAATGCTTTAATGTCAGTCATTATTTCTCCTTGGGTATACGTTAATATAAGTTAACTTTGAAACTATAGTTCGGATCCATTTCTATTTGATTAAATATCCATTGCTACAATCCCAAACTGACACAAGGATACGTTAGAAAAACAGTTCCAATCAAGGACTTAAATTTATTTCGACGTGTAAGCTTTTTGAGTGAGATGTTTCCTGTCAATTAGATCTATTTTTGATAGTGGTGAACGAGTATTTTTCAGTTTTTAAGCAAACATGATCACCATTACATAGTTTTATAGTGGGAAATTCACATAGTAAAAGTAATAACCCTGGTTGAGTGTGAGCGTTAAATTTAAAGTTTTTTTAATGATTGCTCTAAAGCAGTAACTGGATCGAATAACGTCGTTTGATCAGGTAAAAACTCACGATGACGATATCCACTTTTACCTTGAGGTTGATAAGCCAACAGTATTTCTTGTTGACGTGACGCTAGATCAGCTACGGCATGACATAGCGCTAAGACATCTTCCTCACTATTATAAATACCTAAGCTTGCTCGAGCCATGCCTCGTTTTCGCTCTACCTTAGCTTCAATGTCAGGGGTGTCAGGATCTAGATTAATTTCCCACAGCTCGCGTTTTAACATTTCACGTACATAGGGATGAGCACAGAAACACCCATTACGGACTTGAATATTATGATAATCATTTAAAGCGGCAGCGGTTAACCCATGGTCAAAACCGACAATATTGAATGCAATTGTACCTGTTCTGGGCAGTTGATCAGGGTCTGGACCATATAAATTAACGCCCTCAATTTCACTAAGCTTTGTCCAAGCCAGATTAATTAAGTGCTGTTCCTTCTGAAGAATTGATTGCATGCCAATATTAAGCAAGACGTCGAGTGCACAGGCAAGGGTAATAGCGCCTACAATATTTGGCGTGCCCGCTTCTTCTCGTTCAGGCAAATTATCTGATGGTGTGAAATGTTCTATATAAACGTTTTTAACCATGCCACCACCAACTTCTGATGGTGAAGTTTGTTTGAGCAAACTTTTGCTTGCAATGACTGCACCGGGAGAACCGGGTGCATAAATTTTATGCCCTGAAAAAATGAGGACGTCAATATCGGCCTCTATCAGTACCTCAGACTGCATTGAAATGGGGGCATGCGCAATCATTTGAGAGGCATCAACAATAATATAAGCACCCACAGAGTGGGCTAATTGGGCTAACTCATGTATGGGTGTCATTACACCGGTAACATTACTGGCAGCAGTAATGGCTATATAGTTAATTCGGCTGCCGTATTTTTTAATCGTTTCTTGGGCAACATCAATATCAATTCCACCACAATTAGCGCCTTCTCCGACTAAGGGCAGATGAATAACCTTTGAAGCGTGTTTACGATGAGGCAAGTCGTTTGAATGATGTTCCATTTCCGATACGATAACCACGTCTCTTTGAGGGCGAAGTGTAGCTAATTCGCTAGCAACCCGATTAAACCCGGCTGTTGCACCGCTGCCAGCAAAATAACAACTATAGATATCAGAGTTGGCTCCAACAAAATCAAGTACCCGCTTGTGTGCCCAGTCGTAAGCCCGGTTAGCACCACGTGCAGAAAAGTGGAGCTCGCTATGCGTACTAGAATAGTGCTCTAAAAAATTCTGAGCCACTTCAAATGCGGGACGCATCATCAAGGTAGAAGCCGCAGAATCAAAATAACGTCTTGGACTGATGCTGCCATCGACTAAAGGATATTGTGTCTGTTGTCCTATAAAGCTACTTTGAATGCGTTTTAATAATGTTGTATTGGACATCTGAGAATCTTATAATTTAAAACAAGCACGATTGTAATCATTATTCAATTTGTCACAATAGCTATCGTAAACAACTCGCATTACTATAATTTCAATTAGATAGTCGCTATAGTCCATTTTAATTCTTTGGTAGCCTTAATTTTGCCTCAAATACAAACCTTAGCATCCCATTTAGTCAACCAGATTGCAGCTGGCGAAGTAGTAGAGCGACCCTCTTCTGTCATTAAGGAGTTGGTCGAAAACAGCCTCGACGCGGCAGCAAAATCTATTACGGTTGAAGTTGAAGCCGGTGGTACTCGGCTCATACGGATTGTTGACGATGGCTGTGGCATTGCTAAAGATGAATTAATATTAGCAATATCCCGCCACGCTACTAGTAAAATTCGTAATTTAGAAGACCTAGAAAAAATAGGATCGTTAGGGTTTAGAGGTGAAGCCTTGCCTAGCATTGCTTCAGTTTCGCGATTGAACATACGCTCTCGCCAAGCCAGTACCAGTGACACTGAAATAATTCATGGATGGAAAATAAATGCTCGTGATGACGACATCGCAGTGCCAGATGCTTCTCCTCCAGGAACAACCATTGAGGTCAGGGAACTTTTTTATAACGTTCCTGCCAGAAAGAAATTTTTGAGGACCGAACAAACAGAATATAAACATATCGAATTATTATTTAAGACGTTAGCGCTGAGCCATCCCAACGTTGCGTTCCGTTTGATTCACAATCAAAAAACCATTTATCAGTTAAGAGCGGCAGATAATCTAGAAGAACAGCGTCAACGCTTAGCGGTACTTTGTGGTAAAGACTTTGCCGGCAGTTTGATTGAAATTAATATTGAAATCGAAGATCTACGTCTCAACGGATGGGTTGCTTTACCTACATTTAATCGTAGCCAAGCCGACATGCAGTATTTCTTTGTTAATCAACGGATTATTAAAGATAAGCTGGTCAGTCATGCGGTTAGAAAAGCCTATCATGACGTCATGTTTCATGGCCGTCATCCCGCTTTTGTTCTCTCATTAGAAATGGATGCCGGCCAACTGGATGTCAATGTGCATCCACAAAAACATGAAGTTAGGTTTAGAAATTCTCGTGAAGTGCATAATTTTTTATACAGTGGCTTGCATCGTGCATTGGCTGATGTGCAGCCATCACAGCAGATAGAGTCACCGGCTTTTGCTATAACTGGTTCACAACCGCAGTCATCAGCTTTACCCAGTATTAGTGAACAAACCGGCATATCATTTAATCAATTCACCCGTTATCCCACAACGCCTGGGCGCGTGGGTGAGCAATCTCAGGCTTACGCAGCATTACTACAAACCAATGAGGCTGATCCAATACGGACCCAACCCCAAGAAGCGCAAATACCACCTCTGGGCTTTGCCATTGCACAGCTTAAAGGTATCTACGTTTTGTCAGAGAATTTAGAAGGACTTGTCGTGGTTGATATGCATGCGGCTCATGAGCGTATTGTATATGAGCGAATGAAACAGAACGCAGCGGGAGAGGGTGTTATAAAACAACCCCTTTTAGTCCCGTTTTCACTTAATATCAGTCAGGCTGAAGCTGATTTGGTTGAGGAGAGTGAAGCCTTATTCGAACATTTGGGGTTTGGTCTCGAGCGACTTGGACTAGAGCAGGTTAGGGTGCGGGCAATTCCGGCCTTATTGAAAAATGCCAATACTGACCAATTGATAAGAGATGTTTTATCCGATTTGCTCGAATATGGACAATCTGATCGAATTCAGGAACACGAAAACGAAATGCTCTCAACGATGGCTTGTCATGCCTCAGTACGAGCGAATCGTCTGTTGTCTATTAGCGAAATGAATGCCTTGCTTCGAGACATTGAACAAACCGAACGGAGTGGACAATGCAATCATGGACGACCTACCTGGAAGCAGCTCAGCCTAGATCAGCTCGACAAGTTTTTCAAGCGTGGTCAATGAGTTGGATAAATCCAGTGTTATCTTTATTATGGGCGCCACCGCAACAGGTAAGACAGATCTTGCTATTGAGATAGCCCAAAGATTCCCTGTCGAGTTAATCAGTGTCGATTCCGCTTTGATTTATCGAAATATGAATATAGGAACAGCGAAACCTAGTGCTGAAGTCCTATTGGCAAACCCTCATTTTTTGGTTGATATTATTGACCCAGCGCAGCACTACTCTGCTTGGAACTTTGTGAGTGATACAAAAAAACTAATCGAACAAATAGTTAATAGAGGTAATCTGCCACTTTTTGTGGGCGGCACCATGATGTATTTCCACGCGTTAGAGCAAGGACTCAATCAAATGCCAATGGCCGATCAGTCTCTTCGCAATCAAATAAATAATGAAGCTGAGGTATTAGGGTGGCCTGCCATGCACCAAAAGCTAAAAGCCATAGATTCGGTCAGCGCCGAAAAAATAAAACGCAATGATTCACAACGAATTCAACGAGCTTTAGAAGTTTTTCAGATTAGTGGCCAAACCTTATCTAGTTTGCAGGCAATTAAAAGTATTAATAACAACATTGATCCTACAAAATTTATTTTAAATGTGCAGGACCGTCAAGAATTACATAAACGCATTGAACAGCGTTTTCATTTAATGTTGCAAAATGGTCTGATTGAAGAGGTTGAGGCGTTAAAAAGTCGACCTGATTTACATCTGAATATGCCATCAATGCGCTGTGTTGGCTATCGACAAGTATGGCAATATTTGGAGGGTCAGTTGAAGTATGATGAGATGATTTTTAAATCTATAGTTGCTACCCGGCAGCTGGCAAAAAGACAAATGACCTGGTTACGCAAACAACCCCAAAAAAATAATTATGATTGTTTGAATTTACAACACAATAAAATAAAAGATGCTATATATACAAGGCTGGGTTCATTATTTATTTGATTTTCAAATACATTTTAGGCGGAATGAATTTAAACCTTCTAAATTGGCCTAAAGCTCATATTTGTTCCCAATTAGGTATTGAAAATTCACTTGTATGCCCCAACTAAGAAGCTATTAATAATAAAATCCACACAATGGAGACCAATGATGTCAAAAGGGCAAATGTTACAAGAACCTTACTTAAATGCGCTTCGAAAAGAGCATGTACCAGTTTCAATTTTCCTTGTAAATGGCATTAAGTTGCAAGGTCAAATTGAATCATTTGATCAGTTTGTTGTACTACTAAAAAATAATGTAAGCCAAATGGTTTACAAGCATGCAATATCAACGATTGTGCCGGCCCGTAATGTTCAAGTTGAAACACCTCATGATGGTGAAGATGAGGAAAGTGGTAATCAATAACCTATTGTCTGGAGCAGGCGTTGTTTGAATTTGAAAGACCTCGCAGTGGCGAGCGCGCACTTCTGGTCCATATTAATTTTAACTCTCAGTCTGATCAGGATGATTTGGCTGAGTTTATAGAGCTTGTTCGTTCTGCAGATGTTGTGGATATTGACGTTATTGTTGGAAGTCGACAGCAACCATCAGCAAAAACCTTCATTGGTAAGGGTAAACTTGAAGAAATTGCAGGTCAGGTTGCAGCTCAAGAAATTGAAGTTGTCCTATTTAATCATGCATTAAGTCCATCACAAGAAAGAAATTTAGAAGCACATTTGCAATGTCGAGTGCTCGATCGAACTGGCCTAATACTGGATATCTTTGCCCAACGAGCTCAGTCGTTTGAAGGTAAGTTGCAAGTTGAGTTAGCTCAATTAAAGCACCTTTCAACTCGCTTAGTTCGAGGTTGGACACATTTAGAAAGACAGAAAGGCGGTATAGGGTTGAGAGGGCCAGGTGAGACTCAACTTGAGACAGATCGTCGTCTTCTCAACAAACGTATTAAATATTTAAATAGCCGACTTGATAAAGTAGCGCGTCAACGCGACCAAAGTCGGCAAGCCCGTAAAAAAGCAGACATACCGACGGTTTCCTTAGTGGGCTATACCAATGCAGGTAAGTCGACTCTGTTTAATTGTCTGACAGAATCTAATGCTTATGCAGCCAATAAATTATTTGCTACTTTAGATCCCACTCTTCGTAAGCTTGATCTTGACGATCAATCATCGGTTATTTTAGCCGATACTGTCGGTTTCATTCGACATCTTCCTCACGATTTGGTCGCCGCTTTCCGAGCCACTTTAATTGAAACCCGGGAAGCTGACCTAATTTTGCATGTTGTTGATTGTGCTGACGATGACCGTCAAGAAAAAATGTTTGCAGTCAATCAGGTGTTGGAAGAAATTAATGCCAGTGAAACGCCGCAATTAGTGATTTACAATAAAATCGATTTGCCCGACTTTCAACCTAGAATTGATGTTGATGAAGATGGATCTCAATGGCGAGTTTGGTTGTCAGCTCAGAAAAACATCGGTACCGATGGATTAATTGATGTTCTTAAAGATCGTTTTTTTTCTGAAACCGCGAGATATACACTATCTCTTTGTGCCAGTGAAGGCCAGATTCGGGCGCTTTTATATGATCAAGGAGCAATTGAAGAAGAAGTTTATGAAGACAATGGTGATATCGCCTTGAAACTCCGTCTTTCACCCACACTTCTTAAACGATTGTCTAGAAAATATGGTGTAGCTGAAACACGCTTCATAAAACGGCTTGAAACGCTTGAAGGTGTTGCTTAAAATTCATTACTATCTCAATTGGATTGTATTTTCATAAACCAAAGCTTTATAAACCAAAAAGTTATCTAATACTGGAGAAGATTTATGCCCTGGAATGAACCGGGTAAGGACAAAGATCCATGGGGGCAGCGTAATAATAACGACGGCCCTCCTGATCTTGATGAATTACTTAACAATTTAAAAAAGAAGTTCGCTGGATTGCTAAGCGGCAACAGTGGAAAAGGTGGAAACAACAACGGCGCCTCACCACCCGCAACGCCTGGTAATATTGCAGGACTCATTGGATTTGTCTCTATTGCTCTACTTATTGTTTGGTCATTGACTGGAATCTATATTGTAGACGAAGGTGAGCGTGGTGTAGAAACTCGACTAGGCGCTAAGTCTAATGTGACCCAATCAGGACCGCACTGGCATATTCCCTATCCATTTGAAGACGTCGAACTGGTTAATGTTGCTGAAATTCGTACTGCACGTCAAGATTCTAAAATGTTAACGCAAGACGAGAATATCGTAGTCATGAGTCTTGAAATTCAATATAACATTAAGAATGCTCAAGATTATGCCTTTGAAGTACGAAATCCAGAAATGACATTGGAACAGGCTGCTGAAACGGCAATCCGGGAAGTAGTTGGTAACAATGACATGGACTTAATTATCACCGAAGGTCGAGGTGTTATAGGTAGTGATGCGAAATTAATAATGCAGCAAATACTCGACTCTTATAAAACAGGTATCAATGTAGTTACCGTTAATATGGGTGAGGCTCAACCACCAGAACAAGTGCAGGGTGCTTTTGAAGATGCGATTAAAGCCCGTGAGGATGAGCAGCGCATAATCAACGAAGCCAACGCTTATCGTAATGGTGTTGTACCTCAAGCTCGAGGTGACGCACAGGGTTTACTCGAAAATGCTGAGGCATATAAAACGCGAGTGGTTAAGTCTGCACAAGGTGAGACCAGTCGATTTGATCAATTGTTAGCAGAGTATGAGCGAGCGCCCGAAGTTACCCGTGAGCGACTTTATTTAGATACCATGGAAGCGGTCTTAGCCCGCACGCCTAAAGTTATGATTGATATCGAAAATGGCAATAATCTGATGTTTCTACCATTGGATAAATTGTTATCAGGTAGTAATTCAGGTAGTGGTTCTAGCTCGGATCTATTACCCGGTGCTGGTAGTGATACCACTTCTGTTATGGATGAGTTTAAACGTAATGTTTCTCGTTCAAGAACAAGGGAGACACGTTAATGAATAATATTAAGTTTGGTTTTATCTTATTGCTTCTATTCGCTGGCGTACTGTCGATGTCGACTTTTATTGTCCACGAACGTGAATTGGCAATTAAATTTAAACTGGGTGAAATTGTAGAGTCTGATTATAAACCAGGCCTGTATTTTCAAATACCCATCATCAATAACGTGATTAAGTTTGATAGTCGTGTGTTGACCCTAGATACCCCATCAGAACGTTTTCTGACCAGTGAGAAAAAGAATGTTATCGTAAATTCTTTTGTAAAATGGCGTATTACTGATCCGAAAACTTTTTATACTTCTACTCAGGGTGATGAAAGAACTGCGATTGCTCGCATGGCTTCTATTATCAACGATGAATTGAAAGGTCAGATTGGTGCGAGAACAATTCAGGAAGTCATTTCTGGTGAAAGAGCCTCTATTATGAAAGTTGTAACTGACAATGCAGGCCTTAAGATTCAGGATCTCGGTATTCAATTAGTTGATGTTCGAGTCAAAAAGGTTGAATTGCCTGAGCAGGTCACTGAAAACGTTTACCTACGGATGCAGACTGAAAGAAAAACGGTGGCAAAATCTTTCCGTTCTCGGGGTGAAGAGCAGGCGAAAAAAATTCGTGCCAATGCTAATCGCCAACGTGAGGAAATTTTAGCTGAATCTTACCGTAAGTCAGAAGAAATCCGAGGTGAGGGCGATGCGACTGCAGCTAAAATTTATGCTGATTCGTTTGGGAAAGATAAAGGCTTCTATTCTTTCACTCGAAGCTTGAAAGCTTATGAAAATAGCTTTGCAAGTAACCAGGATATTTTGGTAATGAGCCCTGATTCTGAATTCTTTAAATTTTTTAAGGATTCAGACGGTCAGTAAATCAACGGTCAAAGAAGACTGTTAATCATCGAGTCGGGCGTTTATAATGGCGCCCGTTTTTTTGACTATAATAAATGAACTTTTACGCGCCTCTCACATGTCTAAATTAACAGTCTAATCCAATATGAACTGGACTGAATTATTTTCTGCATTAGCTCTAGTCTTGATAATAGAAGGTATTATTCCTTTTATAAATCCATTGGGTTATAAAAAAACGATGCAACAAATGCTGGCAATGCCCGAGTCAACTTTAAGAGCTGTTGGCTTGAGTTTAATGTTAGTCGGTGCGTTGTCACTTTTTTTTATCCGAGGTTAATCAATGTTTTCTAATCAAGATATTAAGACTAATCAAGCATGAACAACCAACCTATAAATAGTTGGCTTTTACCTGATGGCGTACAAGAGACCTTGCCTCCAGCTGCTTTTGGTGTCGACTTATTACGGCGTCAGGTGCTACAAATGTATCATTCTTGGGGCTATGATTTGGTCATGCCAGCAATGATTGAGTTCATGGATTCGTTGTTAACGGGTACCGCGCATTCTCTTGATACCAAGACATTCTCATTAGTTGATCAAATGACAGGCAAACAAATGGGTGTGCGATCAGACATGACGCCACAGGTTGCTCGAATTGATGCTCACTTACTGGCAGATGATGATCGTAAAGTACGCATCGAACGACTTTGTTATTGTGGACATTTACTTCACGCACAGGCTGACGGCATTACATCGAGTCGAACACCCTTACAAATTGGTGCTGAGATCTTTGGGAATACAAGTGTAACTGCAGATGTCGAAGTAGTCAGCTTAATGATAGAAACCCTTCATACGGTCGGACTTAAAGATATTTCAATTGATCTAGGCCATGTTGGTATTTTTCGTAGTCTTGTTAGCATTACTGAATTAGACGATCAACAAGAAGCCATACTCTTTGATATGTTGCAGCGAAAGTCGATTCCTGAACTTGAAGTTTATCTCTCTGAACTAGATTTACCCGAAAACTTGAGAGCTCAGTTCAACCAGTTAGCGTTGTTGAATGGTGACATCAAAATTCTTCAGGAAGCGCGTCAAATTTTTAAAGGTTGTCATCAAGAATTAGATGAAGCACTAGACCGTATACAGTCAGTTATTGAAGTAGTACAAGACAAGTACCCTGGTACTTTAATTAATTGTGATCTAGCCGAGTTACGGGGTTATAACTATCACACTGGTTTGGTTTTTGCGGCATTTTTGCCGGGACAAGGTAAAGAGATAGCAAGAGGTGGCCGTTATGATAATATTGGCGCTATTTTTGGTAATGCTCGGCCAGCGACTGGGTTCAGCGCTGACCTACTCAATCTGCACCAATTATCCGACATACCCCAGATAAAAACTTTCGGGATTCTGGCACCTAATAATAGTGATGCCGCTTTGAATCAGGTAATTCAAGACCTTCGTTCGCAAGGGCAACGGGTGATTGTTGACCTTACGGAGGGTAAAAGTGAACCCGCAGAACAACAATGCGATAAAATTCTAATCCGCCAAGATAATGGCTGGACGATTTCAGAGGCAATCTAGTTAATGGCAAATTCAGTAGTAATCATTGGAACTCAATGGGGTGACGAGGGCAAAGGCAAAATTGTCGATCTTCTAACCGATCAAGCTAAGGCTGTTGTTCGCTTCCAAGGCGGTCATAATGCTGGACACACGTTAGTAATTGATGGTGTAACAACTGTATTGCATTTGATTCCTTCCGGCGTCTTACGTGACAACGTTAAGTGTCTCATTGGAAACGGTGTTGTAGTGTCTCCTGAAGCGCTTCTAAAGGAAATTAAACAGCTTGAAGACAGCGGTATACCCGCCAGAGATCGTATTGTTATCAGTGAGTCTTGCCCAGTAATTTTGCCTTATCACATTGCGCTCGATCAAGCTCGTGAAATTGCCAGAGGGAATCAAGCGATTGGCACAACGGGTCGAGGTATCGGGCCTTGCTACGAAGATAAAGTCGCAAGGCGAGGCATTCGGCTTGGCGAGATGATGAATAAAACGCTATTTGCAAAGCGATTAAAAGAAGTTCTTGAATATCACAACTTTACACTTGAGCACTACTTTAAAGTTGAACCATTAGACTACCAAAAAATATTAAAAGAGGCGTTACAACAAGCAGACGAAATTAGGGCTTTGGTTGGCGACATTCCTGCGATTTTGCACGAGATGAGGGCGCAGGGAGATAAAATCATGTTTGAAGGGGCACAGGGCGCCTTACTTGATATTGATCACGGTACTTATCCCTATGTTACCTCATCGACTACTACTGCTGGTGGCGCTGCGGCCGGCTCGGGTGTGGGTCCACGGGACCTTGAATATATCGTTGGTATCGTAAAAGCTTACACTACGCGCGTTGGCTCGGGGCCTTTTCCAACAGAGCTAAACGATGCCTGTGGTCAACACATGGGCGAAAAAGGTCATGAATTTGGGGCAACAACAGGCCGTAAACGTCGGTGTGGTTGGCTCGATATGGTATCTCTTAATCGTTCTCTCAAAATAAACTCTGTGAGTGGTCTGTGTATCACAAAGCTGGACGTATTAGATGGGTTAGAGACATTAAAGATAGCGGTAGCCTACAAATTTAAAGGGAAGGAAATCACTGACCCACCAGCAGGTGCCGATAATTATGAGGCTTGTGAGCCCGTTTATATAGAAATGCCGGGCTGGCAGGAATCAACCTATGGATTACAATCTTATGATGATTTACCAGCAACTGCGAAGGCTTATTTAGAAAAAATCAATGCTCTGTCAGGCGTTCCAATTGACATTGTTTCAACTGGTCCAGATCGTGCAGAAACGATAGTGTTAAGGCACCCATTTTCATCTTAAAAAAATGTATATCACAAATAGGTAACCGATTCAGGTTACCTAACTTAGTCTCGTTTGGTTCATATTAGAATCTAAGATCAATTTTGAGTTAAAATTTTAACAATCGGCGGGTCATCTGCTTAAATTAGATTTTTTGGGTCGACTATTTCCCTTAAATATAGCGTGGTAATCTAATCATCTTCTAGTGTTGGCAACACGCCCTGAAATAAAAGTATTTTTAGACTTTTACTGTTAATAGTAAACCTAAGAAAGAATTAGATTTTGCAGTACTTCATAATAACTGTGTTGTACGTTAGGGCATAACTTCGCGCTTTTTGCATTAATCGCAAATGCTCGTCACTTCTTACCACGTCAGAAATGCCATCCATTAACTGAAAACCACATTTCTCGTCATATTTCATGACTTGATCAGCTTTTACACCTGGGAGGTTGATGCTACGAGTAGCCATTCCAAGCAACCGCAAATCACCTGTTTTAACAGCCTGCTGTGCATCAGCTTGAGGGTCAGCAGCATCTAACCACTGCAACTTTTGAATATTGGGATCAAGTGCTTTTGAATCAGTGACACAGCCAATCAAGAAAAATAAAATAATTGTAATAAAAAAAGTTGATTTCATAATGATACGAATTGGTTAGAAAGAGAGAATACCTAAATAATGTCATAAAAGCAGTTGTCTGTAACGTAATGATGTTGATCTGGCATCAAATTTTAAAAAAATATGCTTAATTGACATCAATTATAGTAACCAATTATTTGTTATTATTTTAGGGGGCATATAGATAATTCTTTTTTACTTAAATTATATATTTTAGGGGCGGATATTTTAACCACTCAACGTGATGTGCATTGATATAGCTTCAGTACTCAATACGAATGAATAATAGCTTTTTGAAAATTAATATCACAAGTTGTTATATGGATTATGAGTCAAAAGTGTAGAAAGGATAAAAGCCCTATCTACAAA
>TARA_B110000114_G_scaffold66988_1_pt1 | contig 19924 bp, 10 predicted proteins | sample TARA_B110000114 | Tara Oceans TARA_B110000114 (sample SAMEA4397311) | marine metagenome | biome: Polar Biome; feature: [SRF] surface water layer (ENVO:00010504); material: water (ENVO:00002006), including particulate matter (ENVO:01000060) such as... | depth 5 m
AAGCTGGTTGATTTATTGTAAATTGCATTGTAAGGAAATCTTCAACTGCATAAATACTGTTTTCTACATTTCTTACGTCGTAAGTTAAACCAACCATAGCATTAACTCTATGTCTTCTATTAAACTTTCTATTAAATCTTACTATATTGTTAAACTGATGTGTTTTAGCATTTATAGTACTTATTTGTAATGTTCCATTGGAGTTTAAACCTTGAAAAGTACTAAGACCATAGAATCGTCTTCTATCTTTTATTCGAATATTACCTCCGTATTTGATTTGGTAGGATAAACCCTTAACTGGAAGATTATAGGTAAGACCTATAGAACCTATAAAACGCATTTCTTTAGAAATATCAGAAAAGTCTTTTTGCCAAGCAAATGGATTCGTAGTATAGGTACCTTCTGAATAAACATCATTTAAGTCATGGTCAATAATTGGTCTGTAAGCAATAACATTTCTTACAAAACTTGTATTACCACCACCTAATAAATCACCTCCTTCTGCGAAGTTTCCGCTATTCATAAAACCACTTATACGTGCTTTTAATTTAAGATTATCGTTAAGATCTTGGTTTAAATTAATTCGAATATCACTACTTTTAAATGTAGATTTTCTAACAACCCCTTTTTGATTATCAAAACCTAGAGATATATAATAATTTCCATTTTCTCCACCTCCAGATGCAGAAGCTCCAAATTTCTGACTAAAATTATCTCCATAAATTTCATCTTGCCAGTTGTATTGATCAGTAGGTCTTACGGGTCCTTGTCCTTCTCGTCCAATAAAAATACTATCGCCAGAGAAAGAATATCTAGGTAGAAAGCCATTTATTCCATCTAATTCATTAATATATTCTGCAAAACCAAATGCATCTAATACATCAATTTTGTTAGTTGCTGACCTTAATGAATTAGTAAGAAAAGCACTTATTTTAGCTTTTCCACTGGTTCCTTTTTTAGTAGTAATTAAAACAACTCCGTTAGCTCCTCTTGATCCGTAAATAGCAGTTGCCGATGCATCTTTTAGAACTTGAATACTTTCTATATCACGTGGATTGATACCATTTAAACCATTTTGAGTCATTTGACCAGTGTTACCTCCACCAGTCGGAAGAACATCTTCGCCTGCAGAAGAAATAATAATTCCATCGATAACATAAAGAGGTTCATTATTACCTCTTAAACTGCTTGTACCTCTAATCTTAACACTAATTCCAGAACCTGGTGTAGCGCTGTTCTGAATAACTTGTACTCCTGACGCTCGACCCTGTAGAAGCTGATCAACTGAATTAGATTGTGTAGCAACTTCATCAGATACTGTAACCGACGATATAGAGCCTGAAATATCTTTTTTAAGAACTGTACCATATCCGATAACAACAACTTCATCCAATTGATCGGTATCAATTTGAAGGTTTATTGAAAATGTTGATTCTATAGAAACATCAACTTCTTCTGTAACATAACCTATGTACGAAAGAATAATAGTTTGATTAACAGTATCAGGGATTAATATTGTAAAAATTCCATCAAAATTTGTGACGGCTCCTAGATTATTAGAGTCTTTTACTTGTACAGCAACTCCTGGAAGTGGAATTCCTGACTCATCATTAACGGTACCTGTAATTGTTTTCGATTGAGAAAAAACTAGAAAAGGAATAAAAGCTAATAATAATATAGAATTTTTTAAAAATTTCTTCATTTTATGATTTTGTTTATTAAAAAATAAAAGTATGAAATATAATTTCTTTAGCAGATTAATAATTTGTAACTCATTGCACAAATAATATAATATTTGAAGCAAAAAATAAAATCATTAAGAATTGAATAAAAAAAAGTAAATAATTATCAACTTATATAATTAAATTCTTAAAAAAAATTTTAATTTACCAATGATTATTTTATCCAAAGCATGAAAAAGATATTTTTAAATACAAATTTGTTTATTGTATACTTATCACTGATTTTTTCAAATCATGGGCAGGACAAATATGAATTCATACCCCTTGGTGATAAAATCACTCAAACTACCATTTCTTCAATTATTAAAGATAAAAATGGGATGCTATGGCTAGGTTCATCTGGTGAAGGAGTATTTAGATATAATAGTTTAGATTTTAAAAACTACAAAAAAGAAAGTAGAAGTAACGAAAACAGCTTGAACAGTTCCTTTGTTCATACACTTTATCAGGATGAAAATAATAACATCTGGGCTGGTACTCAAAAAGGATTGAACGTTTATGATCGAAATATAGATAAGTTTAATTCTATAAACTTAAATAATGATAATTCTAAAAATAAATCTGCAGTTCATGCATTAAAAGAATTTAATGATAGCATTCTTTTAATTGGAACTCATCATTATGGTTTGTATAAATTAAATACTAAGACTTATAAATTTAATAATATAACTTATAAATCAAATCAACATATCTCTAGTCTACAGATAAATTCCATTATTAGATCTAGTGAAGGAAGGTACTTAGTTGGGACCAACCATGGTCTAATGGAATATGACCATTATAATGAAGTTTTACAATTGATTAAGTTTGATTTAGATAGTAAATACAAAACTATTGAAACATCAATTGAGTCAATGATTATTGATAAAGATAATTCAATATGGCTGGGCACATCTGACAAAGGTTTAATAAAAATTTCTTCTAATAATGAAATATATAAAATAGAATATAAACCCATAACTAAAAAAAGAATTTTATCACTTTCCTTAAAAAACAATGGAAACATCTTGTGCGGTACTGAAAATGATGGATTGTTTGAAATAGAAATTAAGGATGAAAATATAATAAATTATAAATTTGATAAAAATATTCAAAATGGAATAAAATCAAATTCTATTTGGTCCATTTTTACTGATAATCAAGATAGGGTATGGCTTGGTTATTACAATAATGGCATTGATGTACATAACGATAACTATAATAAGTTTGAATCATTAAAAAGTATTTCAGGATATTCTAATTCATTAAGCTCAAGTTCAGTTACAGGAATAATTAAAGATAGCAAAGAACAACTATGGATCAGTACTTCAGATGGAGGTATTGATATTTATAATATAAAAAATAAAGAATTTATAAATATAACTAATACAAAAAATAAGATTGCAACTGGCTTAAATAAAGCTGAAGCGACTACAATTTTTAAAGACTCAAAAGGGAATATTTTAGTCGGCACATGGGAATCAGGATTTTTTATATTACCAAAAAATAGCAATAAATTTTCGAACATCAATGATAGTAATAGCTCTTTAAAATCAAACAAAGTGATGAGTTTTGCAGAGGACTCAACAGGTATCCTCTGGATTGGTACATTTTTCAGCGGTTTATATTCCTATGATTTAAAGAAAAATAAATTAACACATCATAATACCTTAAATTTTAAAAAATATAATATCAATACTAGTATAATACGAAAAGTAATTGTTGACAAAAAAGACAATATTTGGATTGGAACTAGATCTGGACTATACCAAATAAAAAAAACAAATAATAGCTACAACATTACTCCTTTTAATAATAAATTTAAGTCCGTATTAGGGGAGAACGTAAACTCAACTACTGTGTTTAGCTTGTTTGAAGATAACAAAAGTGACATATGGATTGGATCTTTAGATTATGGTCTTTTTAAGTATAATTACGATAATGACAAAATAGAATGGTATAACAATGAAAACGGATTTATTCACGAATCAGTGTCTTCTATCACTCAGGACAAAAATGGAAATATTTGGATTTCAGGTAACAAGGGTCTATCTAAACTAGATATATCGCAAAATCTGTTTATTAATTTTAATAAAAACGATGGTTTATTATCCAATAAGTTTAATTATAATTCTGTTTATAGAGATTCTGAAATATTATATTTTGGCGGGCTTAATGGAATAAATTTTTTCGATCCAAATAAAATTAAATACAATCAAGAGTTACCATTGGTTTTGCTTAAAAACTTAAAGTTGTCAAACAAACTTGTTACAATAGACACACCTGATTCCCCTCTAAAAACTGCTTTAAATGTTAGTAAAGAATTAACTCTTAGTCACGATCAATCGTTTTTTAGTATAGAATATGTTGGAGTAAATTACACTAGAAGTGAAAATAATCAATATGCATATTTCATGGAAGGTTTTAACGAGAAATGGAATTATGTTGGTTCAAAAACAAATGCAACATTTACTAATGTCCCCCCTGGAAATTATACCTTTATGGTAAAAGCTGCTAATAATGATGGTTTATGGAACGAAACCGCAACAAAATTAAATATTAAAATTCTACCTGGCTGGTGGGAAACCAATGTTGCCTGGTTTTTTTATTTACTAGGTCCTTTATTATTAATATTTATTTCTTATAGAATTTTTAGTGTTAGGATAAAAGAAAAGAGAACTTTAAAATCTAAAAGAGAAGAACTTAAACAACTAGAAGCTCTCAATTCTAGGAAAATTCAATTTTTCACTAATATCTCTCACGAATTTAGAACTCCTTTAACATTAATACTTAATCCATTAAATGATATAATTAAAAGTGATCTAAAAAACTTATCATTAAAAACAAAAAACAAACTAGAGATAATCCACAAAAATTCAAATAGATTATCCAGATTAATAAATGAGCTAATGGATTTTAGAAAACTGCAGTTTAATAAAATGTCTGTCAATGCTTCAGAAATTGATTTAATTCCATTTATCCAAGAAGTTTCAAGTCATTTTGAAGATGAAGCTAATCAAAAAAATATTATTCTTTCTGTAGAATACTCTGAAAAACCAATAATTTTCTGGGGAGACCCTTCAATGCTTGAAAAAACAATATTTAACTTACTCTCCAATGCATTTAAAGTAACTCCTTTAAATGGAATGGTTTCAATAGAAATAAAGAAAAATAATGGAAAAATAAACTTTCCACTAATCCATGAAAATAATGTATTCGAATCTCTTGAGATAAGTATTGAAGATACTGGTTCTGGAATTAAAGAGGAAAACATAAAAAAAATATTTGATAGGTTTTATCAAGTGACAGAATTCGATAAACAATATTATGGAGGTACTGGGATTGGTCTTGAGGTTGTAAAGAATTTTATAGAACTACATAAAGGTAAAATCGAAGTTTCTAGTAAGTTAAATATAGGTACAAAATTTAAAATATTCTTCCCACAGGGAAAAAATCACTTAAAAGAACTAAATCTTGAAAATGTTAAACAAGAATTAAATACGAAGAATGAAATTATAACTGATGGATTTGAAAATCTTGAGAATAAAACTAAAAATAAAACTTTATTAATTATTGATGACAACTCTGAACTTAGATCTTATCTTGAAAATGAGCTCAACAATGATTACAATATATTACTTGCTGAAAATGGCAAAATAGGTTTTGAACTCACGGACAAATATGTACCTGATTTAATTATTACAGATGTGATGATGCCAGTAATGGATGGTCTAGAGTTGTGTAAAATGATTAAAAACGACATAAGAACTAGTCATATACCAATTATGATGATTACCGCTAAAGGGATGGAAATTGATAAAATTAAAGGAATAGATTCAGGAGCAGATGTGTATTTGCAAAAACCCTTTAATATGGATGTTCTAAAATCTCATTTAAAACAGTTAATTAATAGTAGAAAAATTTTATTTAAAAAATATTTTAATGGAATTGATTTTTCAGAAAATACTACATCATTAGACCAAGAATTTATGTTAAATGTACTTGCTTATATTAATAACAACATAAATGATAATAATTTAAATGTTGAGAATCTTGCAGAAGAATTATTATTAAGTAGAAGTAAGTTATATAGAAAAATTAAAGCATTAACAGGTTTAACTGCAAATGAATTTATTAGAAACATACGACTAGAAAAGTCAAAAGACTTTATAGAAAATTCAGAATTCTCTATAAGCGAAATTTGTTATAAAGTTGGTTTTTCATCTCCATCATATTTTACAAAATGCTTCAAACTTCAATATGGACTTTTACCAAAAGAAATTAGAGATAACAAAGGAGAATGATAGATAAGAATTATTTAATAAGCAGATTTAATTTATTGTTATTTTTAATAATTTTAAGTTGTAATCCAAATACAGAAACAGCTCCAGAGGGGATGGTTTGGATTCCTGGCGGCACATTTTATCAAGGTGCATTAGAAAGTGATTCTTACGCAATGAATCATGAAAAACCCAGGCATGAAGTTAAAGTCAATGGATTTTTTATGGACATTACTGAAGTTACTAATAAAGATTTTAAAAAATTTGTTGATCAAACTAACTACATCACTGTAGCAGAAAGAAAAGTAGAATGGGAAGAAATCAAATCTCAATTACCAGAAAATACAACTAAGCCTCACGATTCAATTTTACAACCAGGATCATTAGTATTTAAAAAAACTAAAATCCCACTAAAAAATTTAAATGATTTCTTTCAATGGTGGAAATGGAAAATTGGAGCTAGCTGGTTAAATGTAACTGGAGAAAATGACAACTATGATAATATTTCAGAAAATCTTCCTGTAGTACATGTCTCCTACATGGATGCATTAGCGTATTGTGAATGGGCAGGAAAAAGATTACCTACCGAAGCAGAATGGGAATACGCTGCAAGAGCAAATAATAAAAATTATATATATACATGGGGAAATAATGTTGAAAATCTTCATCTTAAAGCCAATACTTGGGATGGAGAATTCCCAGTCAACAATAGTTTAAAAGATGGATTCGAACGACGATCTCCAGTAAAATCATTTCCACCAAATAGCTTTGGTTTATATGGCATGGCTGGAAATGTATGGGAATGGACTAGTGATTGGTATAACGTTAATTATTATAATGATTTATCTAAAAATAAAGGAGTTTGTGATAATCCTGGAGGCCCTCTAAGGGCTTATAACCCAAATAATATATATATACAGGAGAAAGTTATAAAAGGTGGTTCATTTTTATGTAATCAGTCTTATTGTAATAGTTACAGAATATCAGCCAAGATGGGCAGTAGCACAGACTCCTCCTTAGAACATTTAGGTTTTAGAACTGTCCTAATTCCTAAATAGTTGTTAAAAGTAATATTAGCTTCATTATTATCATTTTAATAATGAATAATTATATAAAATACATTTAATTTTATAAAATAATATTATAATAAATGTCAACAAGAAGTTCCTTAAATAGCAAGTACACATACACAAATCAATCCTTATTGTTTTTTGTGTTGTTTTTTATATTCACTCTTCATACAGAATCACAAAATTCAGAAAAGAAGGCACCCAACATAGTCTTTATAATGTCTGATGATCATTCTGTAAGTTCTATAAGCGCATACAAGGATTGGTTAGCAGAAGTTGCTCCTACTCCGAATATTGATAAAATAGCCAATGAAGGTATGTTGATGAACACTACTTTCAACACAAATAGTATCTGTGGTCCAAGTAGGGCTGCAATTTTAACCGGAAAATATGCACATGTAAATGGGTTTTACAAAAACGAAGGTGGTGGAGATTTTGATGGGAATCAGCAAACATTTCCGAAAATATTACAACAAAACGGATATCAAACAGCCGTAATTGGTAAATGGCATCTTGGTACAATTCCAACTGGTTTTGACTACTCAAAAGTTATGATTAATCATGGAGGACAAGGAACTTATTTTAATACTCTTTTTCTAGAAAACGGTAGAGATACAATACGAGAAAATCAAAGACATTCCACAGAACAAGTAGCTCACGATGCAATAAATTGGATCCACAACAAAAGAGATAAAGACAAACCCTTTATGTTAATGTATCAATTTAAAGCACCACACAGACCATGGACTCCAAATAGAAAATTCGATTCTCTTTTTAGCGATAAAGATTTACCTTATCCTGAAACATTTAATGATGATTATAGTGGTCGTTTAGCTGCTTCTGAAAATATGCTTGAAATAGAAAATCATATGAACAGAAAGGATTTAAAATTAACACCTCCATCTGGTTTATCTAAAAAAGAATTAGGCAAATGGAATAGATTAGGGAATAATGGTGAATTTTGGACCCCTAACGATACTTTACAAGGAGAGGATTTAAAGAAATGGAAATACCAAAGATATATAAAAGATTACCTCAGATGTGTTGCAGGAGTTGATGAATCCGTAGGCAAAATGCTAGATTATTTAAAAGAAAATGATTTAGAAGAAAATACAATAATTGTATATACATCTGATCAAGGCTTTTATTTAGGTGAACATGGTTGGTTTGATAAAAGATGGATGTATGAGCCGTCATTCAGAATGCCATTTATGATCAAATACCCTAATAACATTAAACCAGGAAGTATTAACAACGAATTATTATTAAATATTGATTTCGCTCCTACTCTATTAGACCTTGCAGGAATAAATACACCTGAAGATATGCAAGGCGAAAGTTTCAAAAATCAACTGCTAAACAAAGAATACAAAAAAAGAGACGCCGTGTATTATCATTATTACGAATATCCTTTTTGGCACAAAGTTCAACCTCATTATGGAGTTAGAACAAATAGATATAAATTAATTCATTATTACTATAATATGGATGAATGGGAACTATTTGATTTAACTGAGGATAAAAATGAATTAAATAATCTTTATGGCAAAGAAGGTTTTGAAGAAATTACCAACGATTTAAAGGTCAAAATAATTCAACTACAAGTAAAATATAAAGACGATATGAGCTTGGATGAAATGAGAAAAATGACTGACACAAGAATAAAGCGTGTTTACAATTCCAAAAAATAGTTATAATAATTACTTTATAATTATTTTTTTAATAATGTTTTTATTGTCTACATAAAATCTTAAAAAGTATATACCACTGTCTAAAAAACTTAAATCAACATTTCTGCTATTATAATTGGTGTAAGTTTTATGTGTTTTTCCGTTAATTGAAAGCACGTCTAAATTAACAGTATTCAGCTTATCTAAATTAAAGTTAACTACTCCATTTGATGGATTAGGAAAAACTTTAATACTTTGCATAAAATAATCTGGAACTGACATATTGGTTTCTGTAATATTTACATCAAAACTATCAAAGAAATAATGTCCTATTTCATTACCACACATCAGTTGAAACTTAAATGCATTATAGAATTCATCAATATTAAATTCAACTTCTTTAAGTTCGTATTGGTTCGATAAAAATATCTCGTCAGAAACTGAATAATTATTACCTGTACTACCTTTTTTTATTCTTACTTTAAAAGATGAAGCCGGAGATTCAGTAGATGTTTTAGCATAAAATTGGATATTAATTGTTTTACCATTCAAGTCTTCATTATAATTTACATTATTTAATATGACTTTGTTAAAACCAGAATTGTTTGTTGCTAAACTTTGTACGTCTACAAAAGATGATGACTCTTCTAAAGATTCTTCTAATCCATCGGAATACTCAGAATATGCACCACCAAAATTTAATACACTCCAACTATTATTTATATCAATACAATCAAAATTTGGATTTTGAATAAGCTCATAGCTAGGACATCCTAATAAAGCCTCTTTAACATCATCAATCCAGTTCAGAGTAATTGTTTCCCCATTAGAAGGATCAACGCTGCTATTGTTAGGATTATCATTTCTAAGATTAATAGTTTTAGTAGATTTATTACCTGAACACCATGCTGAAAATGCGAAGTCATTTACAATAGCTTCCTCAGCAATGTATCGATGGTATTCCACTCTATCCATATTATTTGGACCACCATACAACCCATATTCACCTTGAAAATAATTAACTCCATTTTGATTGTCAGCTCCAAATTCACCAAGATATATTGGCACGCCATTATTGTCAGACCAAGCTTTAATTTGAGTAAACCTTTCTGTAATTAAATCTTTTTGATCTTCAGAAAAAACAAAGTTATTATACTCTTCTCTGGAAGATGCAGTAAAATTAAATGGCTGATAGTAATGAAAGGATGCAATCAAATAATCATCTGAATTGAGAACTTCTGAACTTATTTCAAATGGGACTTGCCAACTTGTTGCTCCTCCACCATTTATAATTATTCCCCTTGTAGAATTATTTGAACCTGTGGATCTTATTGTTGAAATAAGGGATAAGTTTAATTCATCCATTTCATCAGCTGAAATTGAAAAATAAGGTTCGTTAATTAAATCAAAAACTAAATTGTTGGTTGAGTAATCTTTAAATTTATTCGCAATATCTCTCCAAATAGCTTTAAATTTATTTATGTCGGCTAATCTTTTTGAAGATGTAGGATTAGTGTAATAATTAACTCCATTTATCTGTGTATTTTCAAAAGTATAAATAAATTCCTCCTTAAGTTTATTTCCATGAAAGTCTAATACAACAATTAGGTTATGAGTTATTGCCCAATCAACAACTTGTTGTACTCTATCTAAGTAGTCTTGATTAACATAGTAATCATCTACCAATCCTTCATAATCAGATGCAGTATTTATTTCGGGTGAAAAACAACTATTATTGCTACAATCCTCAATAATAGAATACGATCTTTCTGATCCATTTAAACTATAGTCTGGGTCAAGAAAACTTCCACCATAAAAATCTACTGGAATTCTTACATTGGTAAAACCTGCGTCTGATAATTGAATAAAATAATCTTCATAAACAGCAGAAGCCCAGTTACCCTCTATTGGAGCAGATAAGACATTCCCCAAGTTTATTCCCCTACCCATCAATTCTACAATCTCATCAGCTGAATTTTGAGAAATTAATGGGTTTAAAAATAATAAAAGTAAATAAAGAATATTTCTCAAAGATTATTGATTTTTTTTCTGAATTTCTAATACAGACTTAATTATTGCAGCAGTAGTAGGTTGATCAAATCTAACTCTCATAGACTGTCTCAGTTTTTTACTGGAAGATTTATAAATCGCTTTTTTTTCTTCATTTGAAAGATTTTTTCCAAATATATTTGCTCTGTTGTTCATGAATTTAGCAATATAAGTATCATAAATAAACTTTTGATCCTCCTCTGATAAATCTAGCTGTGTTGAAGCATGTTCAGAAAATGAAGTCGCTTGTTTAGTTTGATATGCTGTCTGCGCATTAGAAATAAAAGAGAATAAAAATAATAGTACAAATATTTTAATTGGGTTTTTCATAATTTAATTTATTAGTTATAATTATTATTAATTTTATTGAAATTGTTTAAATATAAACTTCTTATTTTTTTAATTAGGTACATTTCATTTTACTTAATTGACTTAATATGCTTATTTAATATTCGACTAAGGCTATCGACTATAGCTTTATTTGATTTTATTTCTGCAATGTTGTTCATTTGAAGTTCGTCTTTTTCAACGTCAAATAACATTTTATTAATTAGCGATCCTTTTCTTTTCCATTCGGTATAATAATACTTATTTGAAATTAAAGTTTCACCATTCTTCCAAATCGAAAAAGCTATCTCACTTGTAACTTTATTAGGTTTTTTTAGATTAGTTACCAATGACTTACCCTGGACAAAATCAGGAGTTTCTAATCCTGCTAAATCACAAAATGTAGGAAACAAATCTACTAATTCAACAAAGGATTCACTTATTTTGTTTTTTTTGTATTTGGGTGAACTAATAATCATCGGGATTTTTAATTCATATTGAAACAAGTTATGTTTTGTCCATCTTCCATGCTCCGAAAGACTAAAACCGTGATCACTTGTCAATACAACTGTAGTATTATTAGTTAGACCTTGATTCTTTAGTTCATCTAAAATAAGCCCAATTTGTGCATCTATATAACTAACACAAGCATAATAAGCATGAATTAACTCTTTAGCTTTATCGTCAGTAATAGGTCCTTTTTTAGGAATATCAGTAAATTTTCTTAATTCATAAAAATAATTTGCTTTTTTTGGTGCAGATGGAGGGAAAAAATTATTTTCTGGAAGGGATATATCATTTCTATCATATAAATCCCAGTATTTTTTTGGAGCAATAAATGGCAAATGTGGCTTTTGAAAACCTACCGCTATAAAAAAGGGCTTATCAGTTTGATTTATTGTTTTTATATCTTTAATTGTTTTTTGAGTAACCTTTCCGTCAGAATACTCATTGTCATCAGTATATACAAATTCAGATGCTGGTCCAAAATTGTTTTTTAAATTTTTAATATTTACAGGGTCTTTATAATCTTTAGGATTGTTTCTAGATGCCTTAAATATATCGTCCCATCCATAAGCTGCATCATTACCAAAGTGTGAGATTTTACCATTACTGATTGTTTTGTAGCCATTATTTTTTAGATAAGACGCAATTGTTAAAGCATTTGGAGCATCTTCATTTATTTTAGTATAAAAAGTTGTGAATCTAGATTTAGTTGGTCTTAAACCAGTTAGTAAACTAGCTCTTGAAGCTCCGCAGACTGGATTATTAGTAAATGAATTTTTAAAAGTAACTCCGCGTTTCTTTAATTTATCAATGTTAGGGGTTAAAATTTCAAGTTGATTATCTGCCATAGTAAGATCTCTAAGATCATCAACAATAATAAAAATGATATTTTCCCTATTGTTCTCTTTATTAGCATAAACTGATAAACAAAGCAATGAAATAATGATTATTATTGATTTGTGTAATTTCATAATAGTTTTAATTATTAAATTCAATTTTATTTAAAATGGTTAACTCAACAGTTTTTAAGGACTTAAAATGAGATGATGAGCCTGTCATAATATTGAAAGATCCAGGTTCAACAACGTATTTCATATCTATATCATAAAAAGCCAAAGATTCAGGAGTGATTTCAAAAATTACATTTTTTGTCTCTCCAACTTTTAAATGAACTCTTTTATAACCTTTTAGTTCTTTCACTGGTCTTGTGACGGAGCTTACTTTATCTCTTATATATAGCTGTACAACTTCATCCCCATCCATATCTCCAGTATTAGTAACTTCAACTTGAACTCTAATGATTGAATTATTATCAAACTTTGAGTTAAGTAGTTTAGGTTTTGAATAATTAAATTTAGTATAACTTAAGCCGTATCCAAATGGATAAAGTGGTGTGTTTTTCTCAAATGCATATTTATGAAAATATTGAGAAGGTTTATGGTTATATATCATTTGTAATTGCCCAACACTTCTAGGGACAGTTAGAGGCAATTTTCCACTAGGGTTTATATCTCCAAAAATAATCTCTGCAACCGCTTTTCCACCTAAATTCCCAGGTTCCCAAGCCTCAATTATTGAAGGTATATTGTTTTGAATCCAAGGTTCACTTATTGGTTTACCGTTAACATATACTACAATTACATTATTATTAGTTTCTTTTAAAGAACGTACAAGATCTAACTGTTTACCCGCTAGATTTAACTCAGCTCTAGCCATATTCTCACCAGCTGTTTTATCTTTCCATTTATATCTCATTGAATTATCTCCAACAACGACTATAACAAAATCTGCGTCTTTAGATGCTTCTACTGTGTTTTGAATATCTTTATTAGATATCTTTCTAATATTTTCATTTGAGTCATGAAACAAAACATCATAACCCTTTGATTCTCCAAGTTCTTTTATTCCTTCATAAATTGTTGTCACATTTTCTTTTGGCTGAGCTGCATGCCAGTCACCCAATATAGATTGGTTATTTGCATTAGGTCCAGTAACTAAAATCTTCTTAGATTCTTTTGTTTTATTTAACGGTAACAGCTTGGAATTCTTTAATAATACAATTCCTTTCCTAGCAGTTTCTAATGCGGTAAACCTATGTTCTGAAGTAAAAATGTTTTCAGGAATTTTTTCAATATCAACAAATCTATTTTCAAATAATCCTAATTTAAATTTAGCCATTAAGATTTTTGAACACGCATCATCAACTCTAGAAATTGGAAGCTTCCCTTCTTTAACTAATGCTATAATAGCTTCCGGAAAATCGACTCCATGCATGTGCATATCCATCCCAGCATTAACGGCCAGATAAGATGCCTCTTTTAAATCGTGTGCAACGTGATGTAAAGTTTCTATTCTTTCTATATCCATCCAGTCACTTACATAAAAACCTTCAAAACCCCAATCATTACGAAATAAATCTGTCATGAGCCAACTATTCATGTGGCAAGGAATACCATTTAATTCGTTGTGCGCAGCCATTATAGAGTATACTCCAGCATCAATTGCTTTTTTATATGGAGGTAAATACACCTCTTTTAATGTCCTTAACGATATATCCATTGGGGAAGCATTTAAACCATTAATTGGCTCACTTCCAGCTATCATATGTTTCGCACATGCAATAACTTTATTTGTGCCTGTAAAATCATTTAATTGAAAACCATTAATCATCGCAGCTCCTAAATTTCCAACCATAAATGGATCTTCTCCAAAAGTTTCTCCGACCCTGCCCCATCTAGGATCTCTTAAGACATCAATATTAGGAGTAAATGCCCAATGAGAACCAGTAGCTCTCATTTCAAGAGCAGTTTGTCTACCTACATCAAAGAGAAATTCATCACTCCATGTTGATGCTAAGGTAATTGGAGATGGGTATACAGTAGCTCCCCTAAAAAGTGCATTTCCATGTATAGCATCAATTCCTATTAGAATAGGTATTTTTAATCTAGATTCATTAGCAAGTCCTTGAAGTAAATTTCCTTCTTCAGCTGTTAAAACATGTAAAAAAGAACCTATTTTGCCATCCTGAGTCATTTTCATTACATCTGTGCTAAACACACCTTTATAAAAGCCTTGCGCATCATTGTTTACTAAGTCTTCAGGAGATAAATCTTTTTCCGCTTTTCTCATATGATCAAGTCCAACAAATTGATTCATTTGATAAACTTTATCTTCCAAAGTCATCCTAGACATTAAATCATTTAAACGATCTACGTGTGATTTAGAACTGTCCAAATACAACTTATATGAAGAATCTTCTTGGGCTGAAATAGTAAAGACAGTAAGTAAAGTAAAAACTAATAATTTTAATCTCATTTTATTTATTTTAAAATATTATTTAACAATTCATAACTAGGGTTAGGCTCTAATTCCTTTGAATAAATAGATTGAAAATATCCTTTACCTTTTTTATATCTCTCACCAACATCCCAGAAATTTAAGGTTACTAAACCTGTGTTTGATTTTTCAATTAATAACTTAATTATTTTTTCATAGATATTTTTTTGATGTAACAAATCACTTTCTAAGTTGTTTTTATCAACAATTAGATAATCTAGTTCAGTTACATGAAAATCTAATCTATTCTTTTGAGCCCAATCAATTAGATCGGATAAATCTTGAATTCCTTGATCAATATTTAATACAAAATCTTTTGTAGAAGGCATTAATAAATGCCCCTGCCAACCAATTCCATTAACACGTAAGCCTTTAGACCTTAGATAATAGATTGATTGTTTAATTTTATTCCACATTGGTTTTTGCATACCTCCGTTTTGATTATAAACTAAGCTAATATTTGGAGCGTACTCATTGGCTATTTCGAAAGATTTAATAATATATAATGGGAAATTATTTTCATCAAAACCAATATTTAACCAAGGGTTTTCCCATTTGTTATCACCTGATTTTGGCCCAAACCATTTACCATTAGCAAGAACAGTCTCATTAACAACATCCATCCATTTAACAGTAGGTTCATTATTGTATTTTTTACATGATTCTGTCATAAACTCAGTCATATTATCGAGAAGTTCTTTTTTTGTTCTTTTATCATTTTTAGCCCATTTAGAACATTGAGGACTTACAGGACCATGAATTCTTAAAGCTAAACTGTTTTCATTTGCAAAAGCTATCATTTTATCAATTTTGTTCCAGTTCCAAGTATAAGAATTTGGGTGAACTATAGACTGTTTCGCCGGGTTAGAAGGAGTTAAATATTTGAAGTCTTTTAAAAATAAATTTGATTTTTGAGTATTTAGCTCATTTAAATTTAATGTAGCTCCAATAACAAAATTATCTAAAGAATCATGAATGTCATTAGAATAAGAGCTAAAAACTAAAAAGAAATTAATTAAAAGTATTTTATAAATCATATTATATAATCTTTTGCAAGATAAGAAAACTTAAAAATGAAATTAAAATGAAACTTGAAATATTTGAGGAATTCAATGTGATTATTGAGGATTAATTAATAAACTATATTAACATATTAAATTTTTAATTTACATACTTTAGCATAATGGTTAAAGAGATACAGCTACGAATAAATCTTATTGAGGAGCGCAAAGAAGATATTCTACTATATAAGGCCTCTAAAAAATTAAACCTTAACAAAAATGAAATTTCTGGAGTCAAAATTTTACGAAAATCTATCGACGCACGTAAAAAAGATATCATTTTTAACTACAAAGTAGCTGTTTATATAAACGAAGAAATCACCGATAAATCTGAATATAACTTTGACTACAAAGATGTGTCAAGTGCAAAGGAAGTACACATTATAGGTTTTGGCCCAGCTGGTATGTATGCAGCTCTTCGTTGTATTGAATTAGGATATAAACCAATCGTGTTAGAACGTGGTAAAAATGTACAAGAAAGGCGTCGTGATATACGTGCCATTAATCAAGAACACATCGTCAATGAAAATTCTAACTATTGTTTTGGAGAAGGAGGAGCTGGAACCTACTCTGATGGGAAATTATATACAAGATCATTGAAAAGAGGAGATGTTAGAAAGATATTTGAAAGTTTTGTTTATTATGGAGCTACTGAACAAATTTTAATTGATGCTCACCCTCATATTGGAACTAATAAACTCCCTAAAATAATACAAAAGATTCGTGATACAATTATAAAGTTTGGGGGAGAAATTTATTTTAATACTAAGGTTGTTGATTTTGTAGTAACTAACAATACTTTAAGAGCAATTAGGTTAGAAAATAACGACGAACTAAATGTCCACTCGGTAATACTAGCTACTGGACATTCCGCGAGAGACATTTACAACTTACTACACAAAAAAAACATATCTATCAAAGCTAAGTCGTTTGCTATGGGAGTTAGAATTGAGCATCCACAACAAATTATAGATCAAATTCAATATAATTGTGATTCCGATAGAGATTCATTACTACCTGCTGCTGCATATAGTTTAGTAAATCAAGTAAATGATAGAGGAGTTTATTCATTTTGCATGTGTCCTGGTGGATTTATTGTACCTGCCGCAACAGCTGCAGGAGAAGTTGTAGTTAATGGGATGTCTCCATCTAAAAGAAATAATAAATTTGCTAATTCAGGTATTGTTGTAGAATTAGATATTGATAAAGATTTTAAAAAATACGAAGAATACGGACCATTAAAAGGGTTAGAATTCCAAAAAGATTTAGAAAAAATCTCTTTTTATGCAGGAGGAAGATCTCAAACTGCCCCAGCGCAACGTGTAACTGATTTCGTTGAAGGTAGATTATCCTCTAGTTTAAATGACACCTCTTACCAACCAGGATTAAAGTCTGCCCCACTACACTCACTATTACCGAAATCAATAGGAAGTAGATTAAGAAAAGGGTTTATGGCATTTGGTAAAAAAATGAATGGCTATTACAGCGAGGAAGCTAATATAATTGGGGTAGAATCTAGAACATCATCTCCAATAAATATTCCTAGAAATGAAAATTTAGAACATATACATATTAAAGGACTATTTCCATGTGGTGAAGGAGGTGGTTATGCAGGTGGGATTGTATCTGCAGCTATGGATGGAGAACGTTGTGCAGAAGCAGCAATTAAAATGTATAAATAATAAAAGGTTGATAGATTTCTTAAAAGAAAAACTAACAACCGATTATTCGGGTTTGGCAATCCGAACAACAAATGTAATAAATTACTATCTATTATAACAACTATTTTTATATATCATGAAATCAAAATCAGGGAACACACACGAAAAGTCTAAAAAAAACAGCAAGGAAAATAAAGGTGGGTCATACAAGTTTAAAATGGCTGCGAAATATAAAAAACCTAAAACCCGCGGAGACAAAAATTATAATAAGAGAAACAAAAAATAGTTATTTATTGATTGATTCCAAATCAAATAAAAATGCATAAACAGAAGCTATCTCTTTAAGTGACTCAAAACGACCTGAAGAACCACCATGACCAGCATCCATATTTGTGTCTAAATATAGCTTAGAAGTATTTTTATCTAAATCTCTTAAACGAGCTACCCATTTTGCAGGCTCCCAATATTGAACTTGTGAATCATAAAGTCCTGTAGTAACAAGTAAATTAGGATACATTTTATTAGTTATGTTGTCATAAGGAGAATAGGTTTTAATATAATCATAATACTCTTTATCGTTAGGGTTCCCCCACTCATCATACTCACCTGTAGTTAAAGGGATAGTGTCATCCAACATTGTGGTTATAACATCCACAAAAGGTACTTGAGCTACTACTCCATTATAAAGCTCTGGAGCCATATTTATAACCGCACCCATAAGCAAGCCTCCTGCACTTCCTCCCATAGCATAAAGATGCTCAGGGCTGGTATAATTATTATTAATTAAAAACTTAGAACTATCTATAAAATCAGTAAAAGTATTTCTCTTTTTAAATAGCTTACCATCTTCGTACCATTGACGTCCCATATACTCTCCACCTCTAATATGTGCAATCGCATAAACAAAACCTCTATTTAGCAAACTCAGACGGACTGTTGAAAAATAAGGATCTATTGTAGATCCATAAGAGCCATAAGCATATAATAATAATGGGGTATTTGAATTTATTTCTGTATCCACATGATGCACTAAGGAAATAGGTATTTTGGATCCATCCGAAGCATTAGCCCACAAACGTTTGGAGGTATACTTTTCTTTATTAAAATCAACATCTAAAACTTCTTGTTCTTTTAAAATAGTCTTTTCTTTGGTAATCATATCAAACTCGATTACAGAAGAAGGAGTTACAAGTGATTGATAACCGTAACGTAATTTAGTAGTTTCAAAGTCAATATTTGAGGTTGTATACGCAGTATATGTTTCACTATTAAATGGAAGGTAATAACTAGTTGAATTATCCCAGGTAGATATTTTTATTTTATTCAAACCATTTTCACGCTCAGAAACAACTAGGAAATCTTTGAATATATCAACTCCTTCTAATAATACATCTTCCCGGTGAGAAATAACATCAACCCAATTTGCTTTTTCAGTATTGTTTTCTGAAGTTTTAGAGAGTTTAAAATTTTGTGCATTATCAATATTTGAAACTATATAAAAATAGTTCTCAAAATGTGATATACTATATTCTAAACCCCTTGTTCTAGCTTGAAATACTTTAAAGATTCCATCTGGGTTATTAGCATTTAATATCTGGTATTCAGTAGTTAATGTACTATAACTAGATATTACTAAATACTTTTGAGATTTTGTTTTATAAACTCCTACTCCAAATGTATCATCCTTTTCTTCAAAAACTAATTCATCATTCTCTGGGTTGGTATTTAAACGGTGCTTATAAATGGCCTCAGATCTCAAGGTTGTTTCATCTTTAAGAGAATAAAACAAAGTCTTATTATCATTAGCCCAAGTACTACTTCCTGTTGTATTCCATATTTCTTCTTTAAAAACTTTATTGGATTTAAGATCTTTAATTCGAAGATTATATTGTCTTCTTCCTGTTGTATCCAGTCCATAAGAAATGAATTGATTATTTGGACTAATATTAAGCCCTACTAATCTAAAGTATGAATGATCTTTTGCCATTATATTACAATCAAATAGAAGTTCTTCTATAGAGTCTAAACTTTCTTTTTTCCTTGTATAAATAGGATAGTCTTTTCCTTTTTCATATTTAGTTATGTACCAATATCCATTGTATTTATAAGGAACCGAGCTATCATCTTTTTTAATTCTTGATTTCATTTCCTCAAATAAATCTTCTTGGAATATTTTGGTATGCTTTGTTTCTTGTTTATAATAATCATTTTCTTTATTTAGATAATCAATAACTTCTGGGTT
>TARA_B110000114_G_scaffold45782_1_pt1 | contig 19308 bp, 1 predicted proteins | sample TARA_B110000114 | Tara Oceans TARA_B110000114 (sample SAMEA4397311) | marine metagenome | biome: Polar Biome; feature: [SRF] surface water layer (ENVO:00010504); material: water (ENVO:00002006), including particulate matter (ENVO:01000060) such as... | depth 5 m
TAGGTGTAATAATATTATATTGTGTATAAGATGGTTTAATGTAACTGTACATCAAATTATTCAATTTATTATTAGAATAATAATTAGAATAACTAAAAGTGCTATCATCTGATAATATAATTATTGGTACATTAGAATCTGCTTTTCGAATATTACTAAATGAATTTATAAACTCAATTCGATGAGTTATAGGATCTAAATATTCATCATCAATCAAATTATAATATTTTGCCTGATTAATTAATTCAGGGTTTAATTGTGGTTCTATAATTCTATAAATATATGAATATGCCGTTATAGGAATTGTAATTACCACATCATATATTAATTGCCGTCCAAAATTTACAATTTTTAACACATTATCTACTTTACTAACAATATTTGAATTATTAAAATAATCGTATTTTATAATAAAATTTTCATAAATAGGTATATTAAAATAATTATCTTGATCTCTAAAATCAATAGTTAATGTCGGATATTTTAAACCAATAATATTTGAATAATTTGTATCTATCTTAAAGAATTTAAGTGTTTCTGTAGAATTTAGATATAAATTAGATGCACTGACTTTAACATCAACTACATTAGAATGAATAAATAAATTATCTTTTGGTTTTAATGTGTTGCCTTCCATAATAAAAGAATTTGGATAATCAGTTGCATATATGATAACATCTGATAAATCGTAATCGAAACCATTAACAAATATATTAGAATATGTAGTATCTGATGGATCTACTAAATTATAGTAATTTAATTGATTTACTAATTTAGGTTTATCAAGATCTCCATCTTCTATAATACGATACACATAATTATAATTATTTTCTTTAGTAATTACATCATAATACATACCTCTTTTTTCATTTTTTATAATAAGACTTGAATAACTTTTAGTAATATTAACAATATTTTCATTTAACTGAAAAATTTCAAATTCAGAATTAATATTATAAGTTAATTCTTCTAAATCTTTTAATATTAAATTAGAAGTTGATTTATTTAATAATGGAATAGCTATAGTTTCATAATCTGTTTTTAAAATGTATAATGTTTCAGTTACAGAACCAAATATATTTGATGCGGATACTACCAATTCTTTATAAAATATTAAAGGATCTATATTACAATAATACGAATCATCATAATAATATTTATATCCTGTATTGTATTGAAGCATTACAATACCGGAACCACCAGATCCTCCTATTTGATTTATAGCACCACCTGACCCACCGCCGCCTGATCTAGATAATCCATTGGATGATGAATATTGAACAGAATCACCACCTCCTCCAAATGCAGCATTAGTTGGTATAGTAGTTATAATATTTGCGGTGATGAAAAATACATTATTTTTATTACTATTAAGTGTAACAACATTATTTAAATTATAAATGGGACTGATATAGGTTCTAGAAATTTTGAGTTGTCCATAAGAATAAACGGTACCTTTATTATCTAAAAATACTGAATAATAAAATGTAGCATTTATAGAAACTATAAATATATTATCTGAACTTATGCTATTACCATTTTTATCATTAAAATTACTAATTAATGTTGGTATTGATCGCGGTGTTGTATCACCATGTCCTAGTTCTCCAAAACCATTATTTCCGCAAGAATAAACTTTACCTGTATTATCTAAGAATAGTGAATGATTAAAACCTGCACTAATGGCAACAATATTTATTGTATTTAAGTCTATAGTTTCACCGTTTGAATATTTAAAAATACTAATTTGGGTTGGTATATATGCTTTATATATACTTCCGAGACCAAGTGCATTCTTATAACCACATGAATATACTTTACCCTTATTATCTAAAAATATAGATTGATATAACATTGTACTTATGGAAACGATAACTATGTTATCTGAACTTATATTATTAGCATATGTATCTTTAAAAGTACTAATATGTGTAGGTATTGTACGTATAATTTGGTCGCCTTGTCCAATTTGCCCATTTATATTATTACCACATGAATATGTTTGTCCGGTATTATCTAAGAACAATGAATGATAAAATCCTGCTTTAATAGCTACAATAATTATATTATTAATAATGTTATTACTTGAATCATTAAAAACAGTTATTTCGGTTGGTATGTAATGTTCTGTGGTAGTATATTCTTGTCCAAGTTGTCCATTATTATAACCACAAGCATAAACTTTACCGGTATTATCTAAGAATAATGAATGTAAAGAACCTGTACTGATTGCAATTATTTTAGTATTATCAAAATAACTAATCTTTGTTGGTTTAGTATATTTATCAATATTATTACCATGTCCTAGTTGTCCATATAAGTTATAACCACACGAATAAACTGTTCCATTGTCATCTAAAAATATGGATTGATCACCTACCTCGATTGCAATAATGTTTGCTTTAATAATGTTATCATTTATATCGTAAAAATTAGTTATTTCTGTTGGAATAATACGATCATCTTTATCTTCAAAACCAAGTTGTCCATATTTATTACGTCCAAAAGAATATACCGTATGTAATATTGAATATTTATTACGATATCCATATAATCCACCCCCCCCTAAATATATTTGATCATTATTATAATCACCTATATTACTATTTGGAAAAATACTATAAAATAGTATAGAATTTAAACCTTTATATTTACCAATTGATGGATTATTTAATGTAGCACCAGCACCGATAGAATGTTTATTAATAGTATTTAATTCAATGTCTGGATTATTATTTTTTAATATTATTTCTTCGATATTAGAATACCCTGTTCCTTCTATTCTAATATTATTTGTTAATTTGTTGTTTTCGTAAAAATAATTTGCATTTATTAATTCATTTGTACCTGTAATACCACCTTTTGCTATTATATTATTAAATGAACTATCAAAACCATCAAAACCATTAGAACCACCATTTCCGACGGTTATTGTATATTCTATATTTTTATCAATAGTAATATTAGAATGAATTACATTACCACCTGAACCGCCATTCCCGACTATAGTCTCTGTACCATTTCCACCACATCCACCTCCTCCGACAAGTAATATATTAATATTATCATAATTATTGTTAAAAGTAATATTTGTGTATTGTTTAAAAATATAAATAATATTATATAATTGATTAGTATCTATAAAATAATAAGGACCTATTATACTATCATTATAATTATTTAAATTAATATTGCTAGGTGATATACCTATATCAAGTTTTATAATATTATAATCTTCAAAAATGGGTTTAATATTAATATAAATAATATTATTAGAATAAGCAAACATATTACAATCATTTATATCATATATAGTAATTGCTAAATTTTCAACTGGTAATTTATTTTTAAAAACATCTTTGTATTCAATTCTATGTGTTAATGGATCAATATATTTAGGATCGATAAGATTGAAATATGTTTTATCGTTAGTAATTATAGGGGAATCTAATTCTGGTAATATAACTATAATAGTAGCTAATAATTTATTTGTGTTATAATTTTCTAAATATGCTTCAAAATCTATATTACAATTATTTATATAATTATAATCAAATACTATATTTATTTTTGTTCCATTATCAATAACTTGGCAGTTTTTAAAACTAGAACTATCTTTTATATTAACAATAATATTACATTCTTCAAGACCTTTTATAAAAAAGTGTTCTTTTAAATACTCTTGTGTTATTGTAAAACTAGTATTTCCATAATCTGTAATATTAAAAATGTAATAATTTGTTTTATATTTGATTGAAGGTATTTCATGAATATTTAATATCAAATCACTATTTATAAGATCTATTCCGTCAGCTTGTTTTATAAAATTCTCTTTTGCTTTTATTATTATGTTATATGATATATCTCTTAAATTAGCGTTAATTGTTAATGTTTGATCATCAATTTTAATACCTTCGAATGGGTCTATAATTTCAAAAGTTAAACTGTTTGAATAAATATAATCGTATTTATCACTTAAATTAGTAATAATTATTATATCATTTGAAAGATTTGAAAAATTGTAAGTCTCATATTGATTTCTTAACACAATATTAGGTATAGTTTCTTCAATTATATGTAAATATAATTCTATTTTATTTTCAGGATAATTAGACATATGAATATCAATATTAACAGAATATACTCCTCTGTATTCCGGATTAATATATATAATATTATCTGATGTTATAACTTCATTATTTTCATTAGTATCTCCAAAATAAACAGCATTACTATTAGAACCTATTAAATAATAGGCATTCGGTTGTAAAACTGATTTATTACTTAATACAAATACAGAATGATCTGTAAAATATTCAATTAAATCCATAAAATTTAATAAAAATTGTTTATTACCAACTGTTTGAATAGTAATAGTATTATCGATACCGTCTTTAAATTTAATTGCTGGTAATTCGTCAAAACTAAATATTAAATTACTATTTACTAATGCAGATGTAAATAATGGATCGTATGTGGATACAATTACGTCATATGTATTATTTCTAGGTTCAGTTATTACTGTTAAAATATCATTTGATAATAAAACATTATTACTCAAAAAACGTAAATAATTACTAAAAGGATAATCATATAAATTTTGTAAGTTATTAATTGATATTTCATTATTACTTAAATTATAATAGTTTAAAGTAGTTAAATTTGTATAATTACCTTTTAGATTAATTACCGGTATAGGTAATTCTGTAATATCCAAAATTAATATTAATTTAAAATATTCATTAGCATCATTTATATAAACTTCTAAATTATATCTATAATTTATATCTCTATAATATGGATTTAATATTATTTTATCGGTTTCTATAACGATTGGGTTTTTTTCGAATCCATTGTGCATTCTTTTAAAAATGTCATTATCTAATACTGTAATGGGTGTTATAGTTAAATTACTATTTGTATTATTATGAATATATTGATTTATAACATCTATTGTTATTGATGAATTCGAAAGATTATTAATAAATAAAATATTTGAATAAATACTAATAGGTGAATTTATAAATTGAATAGGTGGTAATTCATCTATTGTTATAGAAAATTCAATATTTGATATTTTAAAATTATTATCGGTTGCTATAATATTAATATCATATTTATAACCTTTGAAGTTTGTATTTATTTCAATGAAAGAATTATTTATATTTATATCAGGTATTTTAATTAAATTATAAGGAATATATTCGTTTCTTTGCTTAATATTAAATGTAAATTGTAATTTATCACTAAAAGGAAATATAAAATACTCTTTTAGATCATTATTATAATCTAATTGAACATTTCCGAAAGATAATTCTAAATGTTCAAATTTATGTGTAGGATATTTAAATTCTATATTTGGAATATTACATTCGTGTATATAAAATTGTTGAATAATAGGTTGATTAATATAATTAGGATGTTTAATAATAACATCAAATATATAATCATCATTTCGGTATTCAGGATATATTAAAACATCATATGAATCTATATAATATGCTTTATTTTTATCTAAATGATAAAAAGATAATGCGGGTTCATAAGTATTACTTAATGATATAATTAAATTATCATAAGTATTTTTAATATTATGTTGAATATTACAAATTATAGGATTTTTCGTTAAATTACAACAATAAATAATATCATTATTATAAAATGAAATTGGGGGTATTTCTGTAATATATAAATCTAAAGAATCATTAATATTATTATAATTTGCTATATTATTTAATTTAATAATATTTAATAATGTAGATATATTAGTTATTTCAAAATCATTATGCGAATATAATTCATCTGTATGTTCTTTAAAAGAAAAATTTGTATCATATGCTATTATTCTAATTTTATAAGTATTATCGCGAAAATCAGGTTTAATAACAATATCTTGTGTTAAATTACAAGTAATAAAAGTATTACTTATAAATGGTTTTCTATTTATAAGTGGTAAAGGTTTTATTAAAAAGAATTTAAGTTTATTATAAAAAGGATAATCTGAAAAATACTGTGATAAATTAATTTTTAAATCTTGATTTGATAGATTATTATAATTAACATCTATAGTATTATTTACACTAATTAATGGAATATTACATTCCGTAATATTATATATTTTTTGAATTATTTGTGAATAACCAGATACTGTAATATTAAAAGTTAAAATATAATTTTCATTACGATATTCGGGTATTATTATTAAATTTGAATCATTTATTTCATAAGCCGATCTTAAATTATAAAATCCATTTCTAATAGGTTTATTAATTGTATTAACATTAGCTAATATACCTGAATTAGTATTTAATATTATATTATCATAAATATTAAAAGTTATTTCAGTTTTTTCTAAATTAAGTAAAGTTTCTGTATAAGAAATAGAAAAATTGTTAAATTCGATAGGATGTTTTTCATTAATTAAAACTTCAAAATTGCTATTTTTTAAATTAAAAATAGTATCTGTTGCTATTACCGACACATTATAATTCATACCTCTATAATCAGGTATAATTCTTAGATTATTATTAATAATTTCAATATTATACACTTTAGCATAATTTGTGATTAGTGTTTCAACGTTAGTTGAAAATATTAGTTTATTAACAAATGGGTAATTATATAATTTATATATATTTTCAATAATAATTTCATTATTACTTAGATTGCAATATGATATTAAGTTATTATATTCAGGTTTTAAAGTAATAGGTGGTATTTGTAATTCTGTAATATTAAATATTAGAGTTCTACTAACTTCTTCAAAGCCTTCTATATTCATAATTATTTTAGCATTATAACTACTATTACGATATTCAGGATTAATATAAAGTTTAATGGGATTATAATAAATAAGTGTTTCATTATTAAAAATATATTGAACATCATAATATTTTAAAGTTTTATCAATTATTGTAAAATCTTTCAAATATTCTATATTACTATTTATTTCAATTTTAGTATTATTATTACTTATAGTACCCTTGATATATTTACAAGTTTCTATAATATTATTAACATATAATTCAAAATTATTACTTCCATAATTAAATACAACATTATTCCAAGAATTTATATTATATGTTGCTTCTATTCTTGATAAATTTGTAATACTAAATATGATATTATTATTCTTAATTATACAACGTAATAATATTGCATTATCAGTTGTTATAGTAAAATATTCAGTTTCAGTAGCTGTATTCACGTTTTTTCCATAAAACCTAAAAGATAATGAAAAATCTTTATTATCTATAAAACTAATATTTTCTATAAAAGAATTATTAACTTTATAACTCTCTTTATTATTATAAATTTCTATAATATCTGTTGTTATTAAATTTATATTAGATTCAACAATTGTTATATCTTCCCTTCTTAGTGCCATTCTATTCATTGAATCGTCATAATATGATAATCTGGTTTCATCAAAAATATTACTTAATAATAATGTGGAATTAGTATTTTTAATAATATAATTTTCTAAATTACATATTATTTGATTATTTGTCAAATCATTAATAATAATATTTTTGTCGTTATTTATTAAATTAGGATATTCTGCTTCATCTTTAAATCTAATAGGTGGTACTTCTGAAATATTTAAGATAAGTTCTTTATTAAATTGCAAAAAACGATCAGATGCTATAATTGTAAGTTTATAATTTGTACCACGTAATTTAGGTTTATAAATTATATTCAAATTAATTTGTTCAATTATAGTATTTGAATATGGAATTATACTATCAAGTTCATATGTAAAATTTAAATAATTAATATAAGGATAATTATAAATATTTGAACAGTTATATGTAATATAGTTTGTATTATTAAAATTTAAACTCATACTATCATTAAAAACATTTTTTGCGTTATTAATATTATATTGAATAAGAGGCACAGTTTCTTCATGACATATATATTGAACTTGTAAATAATAATTATCATAACTGATATTATTAATTACATTTGACGCATATAATTTAAAAATATTAGAATAGGTATTATTTCGATATTCTGGTAAAAAATATACTGTATTATTTGTATTATTTATATAATACGGTTTAACTTCATTATATTCATTAAAATCTGGATAATATGCTTCTCTACCATTTATATTTGAATCATATGCATACATTTCTTCAATTACTAAAACATTTCCATTATCAATATTAGATACGTATTTATCAAAGAAATTAATTGCTATTATATTATTAGTTAAATTCTCTATTTTTGGTTCAATTACTATAATATCCTGTGTAAAGATAATAGGTTTATTTTTAAGAATTGTGATATTTAAATTAGTATTATTAGTAAAATAAGGATCTTCTACATTAATATTAAATTTAAAGTCATTTTCATCAATTTTTAAATCAATATATAAATTACAATTATAATTTATATTGGATAAACCATAAGTTGTTTCTATATTAATAGGTACTTGTTGATCAAATGAAATATATGAATTTATCTTTTGATATGAAGATATTAGCGAAAATATTAAATTATTATAATAAGGATATGTGTCTTTATAATAATCCTTTAAGTTGAAATATGTTAATTCTTCTTTAAATGCTATGTATGTTCTATTTATAGAATTAATATTAACCGGTGGTATTTCATTTATATAATAAGTTTTCGTTAATTTATGTAAATTATCTTCATAACCTAACATATATATTTCAAATATATTAGAATAATATATTCCTCTATGTTCTGTTGAAATTATTAAATTACTTAAATTATCAATAGTAATAGCATTCGGATATTCTGTATTATAATATGCTTGTCTTATATTTTGATTAGAAATGTGTAAATTGTTAATGAAAATATTACAATGTACAGCATATATAGTAATATTATCAATAATATTTTTAGTAATTGTAGTTTTTCCTAAATTACTTTCGGTAATATTAATATTTGATATTTTATTAATATTAGGTGTTGCTATTACATTAATATTTCCACTAATATTACCATAAATATATTTATAAGTTCCTATAGAAATAAAGTTATATTCAGTTAAACTATTATGTTCAGTTATAAGAATTATATCTTTTTTAGTAATTGTTAATGGATATAGTCCTGATTTATTAAGAAATTGAATAGTATCATGTAGATATATAGTAATATTAGGATTTTTACCACTTATAGTACCATTTCTATCATATGAATTGTTAGTATTAAATATATTCGATGGTTCAATAATATAATTGAATATATGTGATAAAATAGTAGTAAATTCTAAAGGGGGTTTTTCTATAATATTAAATTCAACTTGTAAATTGGATGTATTCTGTTCTTTAATAAGTGTAAAATACGGATCATATGCTTTAACCGTTAAAGTATAATTGATATTTCTGAAGTTAGGTGTAAATGTTAATATATTGTTATCACAACTATACTGGTTTTGATTTTTAGTGGATATAATATTAAAACGTAATTCATTTGAATATGGATATGTATAAAAATCTAGTAAATTATAAATATCTGTTATATTACTGGTATATATATTTGTTGTTAAATATTTTGTTTCTAATGGAATAATATTAGGAATATTAACTTCACTAATATTAAATATTTGGTGTAATTTTAAATATGGATATTCTTGAAAATATGCTTCTATTATTATTTGATAATTTTGATTACGATATTCACCACTAAATGTTATTTCTTTTAATGTTTTATCTAAAATATATGCATTTGAATATATGTTGTTTTTATAATTTGCTTTATTTATTACTATAGGTGTAATATTTGATAATATTATATTATCTATATTTAAGGTACTGTAATATAATTCAATATTATTAATTAAATTACAGGTAATTGTATTATTTGTTAATGTAATAGTCTCATAAATTAATGTATCTTGTGTAAAAATTGAAAATAATCCAGTTTCATTAACATTAAATATTACTGATGTTTTTGGACTATTGATTGGTATTTTGGTAATACTATCTTTATAACCTAAATTAATTTGAATATCATACGTTCTTTTATTATATATCGGATTTATCGTTAATGTCATATTTAATAATTGTAGTGAAATATCAACATTTGGTATTATAGAATATGTTAGATCAAATATATTACTGTTGTTATCGGATATATCATAATAATTAAATAAATCTAGTGTAATTGGTATTTCATTAATAGTTATAGCAGTTTCGAAAGAGTCTTTTGTTTTTATTATTTTATTAAACTCAAATATACTAAAAAATACATCCTCATTAATAAAATTATTAAGTGAATCTTCCGCTTTAATATTAAATGTATAATTAATATTATCAAACTGTGGATAAATACATAAAATATTATTAATAATTAAAATATTATTATTTTCTGGTAATAAATTACAAATATAATAATTAATATAGTCTTTACGATAATAATCATAAAAATCTAGTAAATTATAAAATTCATTTTCTATAAGAGGATATCTAATAATATTAGAAGTTTCATTAATTTTAATACTATGTACCAAACTTTCTTTTACTATAAATGTAAATTCAATATAAACAACATTATTATTACCTTTTATAATAATATCGTGTTCTATATTATTTGCTATATTCTTAATAGTAAATAAAGAATTATTTATTGTTATTATATTAAAATCATCTTTAATAATTGAATAAATTATATTTAAATGATCCGTAAATTTAGTAGCATTTATATATGTTTCATATTCAATTAATTCAATATAACCTAAATCTTTTTTAATAATAATAGGAATACTTGGTGCAATTGAAGTTTTATCAATAAAATCAAATAAAGTTAATTTATTTTCTTGAATATTAGGTTTTTCGATAGTTGCGTCAAGTTTAATATTGTCTTTTATAGCTATTTTTATTGAATCTGTCAAATATATTAAAGTATCTTCGATTGATTTAGTACCATAAATACCTTTATTACTAATTATTTTAATATTAGCAATACTATTAGTTAGTTCTATTTTAAAATTAGCAGATGGTAATGCTTCTTCTAATATTGCTTTTATTTTATTTATAATTTCTTCTTCTTCTAATTGTAAAGTATTAAATTGAATAGAAGTGGTTACTTCTTCATTTTTACTAGATTTTAATATAATTGATGTTCCAGTACTAATTTGAATATCATCTCTTAATTCAAGATTAGTGTTTGTTGTTTTTAAAGAGTTTAAAATATTCTTAGAAAGCGTTTCTTTTATAGTAGGTTCTTCTAAATTAGAACTTAGCAATTGTAAGTCTTCATTATCACCAGTTAAAACAGTAAGTCTTATCTTAATTTTAATTGAACCAGAATCTAATAATACTGTAATGGTAGTTGCGTCTACCTGTAATTCAGTAGCAATTTCATTTATAATTGCTAGTTTATAATCATCTATTGCCTGTTGTGATAATGTTGAAAGGTCTATATTAGTAATTCTCATATCAAGTTCCACTACATTTTGTTCTATATCAGTCGCAACTGCTTCTGGTTCTGTATAGTCTATTTCTATGTCATCATAATAGGTCGACAATTCGTTTTTTATATCTTCATTATTATTTTTAATTTTAGTTGTTAATTCAGCTATATCAGAATTTGATTTTATAGAATTTGATATTATAACTTTATCCGAAGAACCTGATAAAGTTATAATAATATCTTCAATACTTATTGAAATTTTATTAGACACAATCTCTTTGAAATTTAGTATTAAGTCTGTTTTAACAATAGTATTAAAATCTAAGTTATTTAATATAAATGTATTTCTTACAGCTTTTATAGTTTCTATTTCGTCAGTATTTTTTAAAAGAAGAATACTTATTAAATCGGAAATTTGCTCATCCGTTGTTATATTTTGTGTAATATCTGGATTTAAGGTAATTTTTAATTTATTCTCAAAAATGCTTTCAATTGATATATTATTTTCTAAATTAGTTTTTAATATATCGACATCAATACTAGTATCTTTTATAAATTTATTTCTAATATACGTATTTATTAAATCTACTTTAAATTGTTCTATATTAATACTACCACTTGTATCAACAATAAACGAACGAGAATTTAATTGTTCTGGTTTTAATGTACCCGGTTGAGAAACATAAACATTTTCTTGAACAATTACAGAATATTCTAATAATTTGTATGTTTTATAATTTTCTAAATAAGCATTAAAAAATATTTCATATTTCTTACTAGAATTTGCTATAATAATATCTAAATTTGTAGAAATATTATTATATTCAAATGCCAATGTTTCTTCTTTACCAAATCTATAAAGATTATTAGAATTAAATTCAATATCAAATTTTATATTATTAACTAAAGCATAATGTGTTCGGTAATCCATATTATTATAAAAATTAATTTTAGATATAAAATTACTACTATTAAATAGAATATCATAGTTATTAATAATTATTGGTATGGTTGGTATAGTATAAATAGTTTCCATATTACTATAAAAGTCTATACAAGTATTAATAACATTATATATTATTAATACATAAAACCAATCATCAGATGTATAAGTAATATTACATGATATAGTGTTATTAATAGATAAATCAAGATCAAAATGTTTTTCACATTGAAAAACAAATATAATATTGGAATTCGTTTGTTGGATTATATCGGTATTAGGTTTATAAACAGGTGTTATAAAATCATATTGTTCGGATATTAACCCTTTTTCGCTAAATATAAAATCCGTAATAAAATATTTACTAATATAATTTGTTATATCATTATTAATTTCATATGCACCTTTAAATTCAATAATAACATTATCAAAATTACATATAAATTGATTACGAATATTAATATTAGTATCATTTGTAATAATTATATTACAACCATTTTTATATTCAATCGCATCTAGCTCTTTAATATTAATAGTAAAATTCGAATTTAATGTTTCTGTATTATATTGTTCAACATAAATATCAAAATTTACATTGTATTCTATACCACGTTTATAATCTTCATATACATAAGCTATATTAATTTGATTATTATTAATTATATTATTAGTAATTGTATAATCTATAATTTGTTTGATATATGTGTTATCATTAATGTATTTAGTTATTTTCTCCTCGGTCCTATCTATTTTTAATATAGAATAGAAAGGATAATCCAAATCAAATACATCGTATATATTTGAAAAATATAGAGGCGATGTAATATCCTCTAATACTTTTAAACCTATTGTAGGTAGTTCAAGTACTCTAAATGTTTGTTCAAATATCTCATCTTCATAATTAGATATGAAACTTTTAATAGTTATATAATATTCTTCACCTCTCGCATTAGGTTTAAGAATTAATGAATTATAATTATTTGAATAATAGTTATTAGGTTGTTCTGTTATATTAGATAATTCAATATAAAAATTTTGAGTATCATAATGTGTAAGATTTATAAATAAATCGAACATATTAATATAATATTGTTCTTTATGAATATTCACAAAATTACAAGTTGAATATATATATTGTATAGGGGCTTTTTCAGTTATTAATATTTTTAATTCTGTATTACTCTCATTTGGTAAATAATGATAATCAGTTGTATTAATAATAATTTCATAATTACAATTGTTATAATCCAAATTTAAATTTAAATTTGATTCTGATATATTAATATCATTATTGCTAAATGTTGGAAATATAATAGTATATTCAAGATATTCTGGATATTTATAACTATAAAACTGTTTTAAATCAATTATTTGTATATTTGAATAATTTGTACTAGGATTAGCTATTAAAATAATATCTGATATTTTTTCTTCAATTATCGTAAGTGAAAGATTTATACCATTATCAAAATTCGTTATATTATAAAATAGATTTAAACTATATGTTATATTACGGAAATCTGGATTTATTATTATATTACTTGAATTAAAATCATAGAATTCTTTATTATCTTTATATGTTCTTCTAATAGGAACCATGCCATTATTAGATAATAATTCAATAGTTGGTATTGCGATATTTAAATTACTTTCATATACATTATTAATTATAAAATCACTACAATCTATTATTTTAACATTCGAATTTACAATAAAAGTTGTTATCATATCTGAATTAACTTTAAGAATCGGTAATTCAACAAACTTATATACTAATTTATTTGATATATAATTTGATAATGTATCAATTACATCAATATATATTAGATATTCTTCATTTCTATAATAAGGTTTAACTGTTATATTACTATTATTGATTTCAACTATATTATTACAATATAAATTACTATCTGTTAAAACTGAATAATGATATATATAATTATTATTTTTATTTTCTATTAAATCTAACATATTACAGGTGATGCTTATATGTCGTAAATCATTAACTAATAAAGGTATAATAATAAGTCTATTTAATATTAAAGGTGTATCGTTTAATATATTATCATTATCAACATTTATATTAAATTTCAATGGTGCTGTATTATCAAATAAATTAATAAATTTTATTACATTTTTGGTGGTTTGTCCTATTAAATTAGTACTTAATATTAAATTAGGATCATCTAGATAATTTTTAATACTTTTAACTTTAATTTCAAATAATTCATTATCTAAACTAGCACTATCATAAATTTTACCTATAATATTAGTATGAAAACTAAAAATATTATCTGCGGTCGCTGTATTCTCAATTCTATTAGTAATACTATACAATTCTAATGTATCATTAAAATGAATATTATACGATGTATTTAAATTTGCTATTTTAAATATATTTTCGGTTTTATTACCAAAACTATCTAAATAATATAAGGATTTATCATAAAATAAATTAATAAAGCCATCATATATTGTGTCATCTATAATTTCAATATTAAAACGCAAAGAAACATCCGTATAATAACGAATATCGAAATATTTTGAAAAATCTAATTCAAAATAATTATCAATGGTATCTAATGATTTTAATGTAGGGATTATAGGATTTAGACCTTCTATTATTTTAATGTTTTTTGTAATTCCTGTATTATATAAATTATGTATTCCATCTATTGAAATATAATACGATATGTTGCGATAATCCGGTATAACTTCTAAAATATTATTAATAATTTTAGATGGCGGTTCTGTATTATCAATATTAGACCTTACATCATTAGTAATATATTTGATATTATAATTTATAATATCATTCGTTTTATTTGAAAAATAATTATTTAAGGAAAAACTAATAATGTCATTATTACTAATAATAGGAAAATCTGCGATTGATATAATAGGATTATCTTCTATTATATTTATATTTATATTGTGAATAGATTCTATATTATATTGTAAATTTGAAGCTGTTATTACTAATGAATAATTTATAGATCTATATTGTGGAGTAAAAATAATATTATTATTTTGAATAGTGTATTTATCGTTTGAAATTGGATGAACGATATATATTAAATCATATCCAAAAATTGTATTACAAAATATATTTTCTAAAGTTAATGTTAGGTCAATATTAGATAAAGTATAATTTTTATTCATATCATTATCATTTATAATATATGGTATTGATAGCTCTTTTTCTTTTACATTTAAAGAAAAAATAAATTTAAAGTTAGAATATAATTCAGTATTAATATAAGATTCAATATTTAATATATATGCATCAGAACGATAATCCGGATTTATAAGAAAATTAGAAGAACTTTTATTAATTAATAATTGATTAGGATTTGCTCGAGAATTTGGAATATAATTAGAATTAATATTATAATTTAGATTTGAAGATTCTTTATTAATATTTAAGTAATTATTAATATCAACACGTGTTGGTATAAATATATTATTTAAATTTGAACTTTCTTTTATAATTTCAATAATAGGTTTTTGATAAAATATTATTTCAATATTATTGGATACATTATATATAGTATCAGTTGCAACTACTGTTTTTATTAATGTTCTAATTGAATTATAATAAAGATCTTGGGTAATATATAAAATATTATCCGTAATACTAAAAATATCCGCATAATAATCAGTTGGATAATTATTACAGGTTAAACTAAAAACTAATTCAATATTTGAAGTACCAGAACTAAAATACGTATTTAAATCAATATTTGAAGTAGATATTAAAGAATGATTAAATACTATATTTTCGACTGTTTTAAGAGGTATAGGTGGTGATCTTTCAGTAATATTAATTGTATAAAATGTTGGTAAATTTAAATAATTTGGATCTAACGCTTTTATTATAATATTATATTGTGTATCGCGATAATCAGTATGAATTATAATATTTGTTAAACTTGTATATTCTATAAATGGTGTATTAAATTCTAGAGGTGATGATAATGAATAATTAATCGGATTATTTAAATTATTACTAAAAATGTTATTAAAATCAAATTCAAAACTATTATAATCAGATTCTATTAAATTACAACTTGATACTGATTTTAATTTAATAGGCGGAGGTTCCTTAATTATAATATTAGTAATTATTTTATTGTTATTGTAATAGTTATAATAAAAAGGATCATATATCATAACTTTAATAATAGTATCACTTGTTTCATTATTTGATCCACGATAATCAAATTTATAATAATAACTATTATTATAATTTGAACAGTTTTCATTTGTAATATGTGTAAATACTATATTATCAATTGGTAATTCATATTCATAATATAATGATATAATGTTTGATTTATTAGTTATTACACTATTAATGTAAGTTTCTAAAAATACAACATTCGAATTTATATGATTATTAATATAATAATCTGTATATGGAAATATAATTGTATCATCCATCGGATATATTTGTAAAATAGGCGGGGCATCTGGTTCAATTATTTTAATTGTATAAGGATCACTTAGATAATTTAATATGTCATATTTATCCACATTCGCACTATTTATTGCTCTTATATTTATATCAATTGTTATATCTCTAAAATCTGGTTGTATTATAAAATAATTATTTATAATTTTAAAGGTATTAATTTTACTTGTTGTTTCTATACCTGTAATAAATGGTTTATTAGATTCTAATGATAATCTAATATTGTTACACAAGTCAGTTATATAAAATTCAAGTGTATCTTCTAACCTTGAACTAAAATATTTATTAAAATTACTAAAAGTAATATTTGTAATTAAAACATTGCAAGTTTCAAGCGGTTCGTAATGATTATTTAAAAAAGGTTTTGTAGCGAGTAAATGTATATTTTCAAATCTGACAGGTTCGAACGTAGTATTTTTTAATGTTTGTGAATAAATTGAAAAAATACTACCTTCGTATATATTCGAAAATATAGGATATATCGTAGAATTCGCATCTAAGTAATTCTCAGTATTATAATTTGATTCTAAACTATAAAGTTTATTTTGCATATTACATAATGCTAATTCTAAACTACTCATAATATATATTATCTATTAAATAGAAAATGTTTATATTAAAAAAAAAATAAGGCAAAAATCACTCAGAACTACCCAATCCTAACTTTTCACTAAACTCTTTAAGCATTTCGTCATATCTTTCGGTTGTTGCTTCTTTATTATTGTCTAACCACAATATACCTTCATCTATTATAGGCATTAAAGTTGCTTTAACATCATCCGCTTCAGTTTCTACATTATTCTTTTTATCATATAATAACGTTTCTAATCTATTTCTACTCATAATATTATTAGCTCTTTCTTCGTCCTCCTGTTTAAACTTTTCAGCTTCTTCTATCATTTTATCAATTTCTTCTTTTGTCAATTTATTATCATCCTGTTTTATTTCAATATTCTTCATAATACCTGTTGATTTCTCTAAGGCCGATACAGTTAATATAGAATTCGCATCTAGTGAGAAAGTAACTTCTATTTGAGGTTGTCCACGAGGCATCGCTGGTAATCCTTCCAAATTAAAAGAACCTAACTTTCTATTTTTATCGGCTATAGGAGAAACACCTTCTAGGACTTCAATAGTTACAGCAGGTTGATTATTCTCTGCTGTACTGAAAATCTGCGATTTCTTAATAGGAATTGCGGAATTCTTCTCAATTAACGGGGTCATTATAGATCCATTGGTTTTTATACCAAGATTCAAAGAACAACAATCCACCAATAAAAGGTCTTTCGTTTTATCATCACCTGTATTTGTCAATATAGCACCTTGAATAGCAGCACCAACACATACAGCTTCATCTGGATTGATTGATTTATTTAATACTTTATTATTGAAAAACTCAGATATCATTACTTGTAATTTAGGAATACGAGTACTTCCACCCACTAACACTATTTCGTTAATATCCGATATTTTCGTATTAGTATCATCCATCACCTGTTTAATTAATGTAATACACTTTTCAAAAATAGGACTACATATTTGTTCAAACTTCGCTCTAGTAATAGAACTATTAAAGTCATTCCCTTCAAATACAGATTCAATTTCAATACTAGAAGTTGTAGAAGTTGATAAGTTCTTCTTCACATCTTCCGCAGCATTTCTAAACCTTTTCATCGCTTTTAAAGAACTACTCGGATCACATTTAAACTTACGTTTAAACTCTGTTACTATATATTCTACTAACTTATTATCCACATCAGAACCACCTAAAAACTTATCACCCGCTGTTCCTTTTGTTTCATATAAACCACCATCTATTGATAAAATTGACATATCAGCTGTTCCTCCTCCAACATCTACAATAAGAATATTAATTTCTCTAGATGATGTATTTTTTTCAATACCATATGCTAATCCAGCACTAGTTGGTTCATTAATGATTCTAAGGACTTCATCAAAACCAGCAATTTTACCGGCTGCTTTCGTAGCATTACGTTGAGAATCCGAAAAATGCGCAGGGATAGTAATAACTACTTTAGTGGCTTTCTTATTAGTATATTCTTCCGCAATTTCTTTCATTCTTCCTAATAACATTGCGCTTATTTCTTCAGGATAAAACTTCTTTGTTTCATTTTTATATTCTACTTCAAAATAAATCTTATCATTATTATCACCTTTGATAGTAAAAGGATAACGTGGTAATATTTCTTTTATTTTTGGATCACTAAAGTTCATACCTATAAACCTTTTAGCATCATAAATTGTATTTTTAGGATTCATAGAAGATTGATTTTTAGCAATGTTACCGATTAATCTTTCGGTTTCTGTAAAAGCAACATAAGATGCCATTGTTCTTGCACCAGAATGCGGATCTATAACTATATCAACTTGCCCATTTTGATAAATACCCACGCAACTATAAGTTGTTCCTAAATCTACACCTATACATATTTCAGCCATTTGTTAGTTTAATAATATTGAAACTTTTATATGTTTTGCGGGG
>TARA_B110000114_G_scaffold2002_1_pt1 | contig 18825 bp, 20 predicted proteins | sample TARA_B110000114 | Tara Oceans TARA_B110000114 (sample SAMEA4397311) | marine metagenome | biome: Polar Biome; feature: [SRF] surface water layer (ENVO:00010504); material: water (ENVO:00002006), including particulate matter (ENVO:01000060) such as... | depth 5 m
CATATAAAAATGTTAGAAGATGCAAAACGTCAGTGCGATTATTTAATTGTAGGGCTGCAACTAGACCCTTCAATTGATCGCCCTGAGAAAAATGGGCCTTCACAGTCGATTATTGAGCGTTATATTCAACTTAAAGGTTCTAAGCATGTAGATGAGATTGTCCCGTATGTTTCTGAACAAGATTTAGAAGATATCTTGCGTTCTTTTAAACTAGATGTTCGCATCATTGGTGACGAGTACAAAGAAAAGAACTTTACGGGTAGAAGTTATTGTGAAGAAAAGGGAATCGAACTCTATTACAATTCTCGTGATCATAGATTTTCTTCGAGTGGCCTTAGAAAACAAGTGAAATCAGTTGAAGATAAATGAATTTAAAAAAGTCAACAAAAATATATATTTCTGGGCATAGAGGTATGGTCGGTTCAGCAGTTTGGAGAGCATTAGAATCCAAAGGATATTCTAATTTGATTGGAAAAACTAGCGCTGAACTTGATCTTAGAAATCAACAGGCAGTTACTGATTTTTGTAAATAAGAACAACCTGGAGTAGTCATCGATGCTGCAGCAAAAGTTGGAGGTATTTTAGCGAATAATGATTTTTTTATCAGTTTTTAATGTAAAATATGCAGATTCAAAACAATTTAATTTATAGAGCTTTCTAGACGGGGATAGCGAAATTTATTTTTTTAGGAAGTTCGTGTATCTATCCTAAATTAGGTAAACAGCAGTTGCAAGAAGAAGCCTTATTAACTTGTTCATTTAAACCAACCAATGAATGGTCTGCCATTAAAAAAAATTCAGGAGTAAAGGCCTGTGAAGCGATTCGAAAACAATGCTGAATTATTTTGAGTATAAGTTAAAATGAGGTATTATGAGAATTTGAGATTCGTTTAAATATAAAAGTTGACAAAAAATAATAACAAAATAATGGATGGCGTAAAAATAATTAACTTACCTAAAATATTAGATCCTCGAGGAAATTTAAGTTTTTTTGAAAATAGTAATCAAATACCTTTTGACATTAAAAGAGCTTATTGGGTTTATGATGTTCCTGGAGGAGAAATGAGAGGAAGTCATGCATTTAAAGAATCACATGAATTTATTATTGCACTTTCAGGTAGTTTTGATGTTGTATTGAATGATGATGAAAAAGAAATAAAGTACAGTTTAAACAGATCTTATTTTGGACTTTATGTGCCAAATTTATTATGGAGAAGATTAGAAAACTTTTCAACGAATTCATTAGCCTTAATAGTATCGTCAATAACATATGACCACAATGATTATATAAGAGATTTTGATGAATTCAAAATGATTAGAAATGAATCTAAAAAATAATACCGTATTTGATTGCTCCGTAATTGATATTTCTAAAGTTCATAATGACTCGGGGAATATTACAGTAGTGGAAAATGGTCAAAATATCCCGTTTGACATTAAAAGAGTATATTATTTATATGATATACCTGGTGGTGAAGCAAGAGGTGGCCATGCACACTATGAATTAGAGCAATATATAATTGCTGCCAGTGGAAGTTTTGATGTGATTTTAGATGACGGCCAAAACAAAAAAAGAGTTACTTTGAACAGACCTAATCTTGCACTACATATTGTTCCAGGATTGTGGCGTGAATTAGATAATTTTTCTTCAGGTGCTATTTGTTTAGTGCTAGCTTCGCATAAATATGATGAGTTAGATTATTTGAGAGTTTATGATGAATTTATAATAAATAAAAATGAAATTAGATAAAGATTTTAAACTTGATAAGTATGGTTTATCAGTGAGGTTAGTAAATCAAGATGATGCAGAATTTATTATTGGTCTTCGTACGAACATTAAGTTAGGTAGATTTCTTAATTTCACCAATAATGATATCAAAAATCAAAAAAAATGGATTAGGGATTATAAAATCAGGGAAAAAAATGGATTAGATTACTATTTCATATATACCCATAATGGAGAGAGAATAGGCGTAAATAGAATTTACAATATTAATGGTAAAACTGCCACAGCTGGAAGTTGGGTATGTTCACCTCATTTACCATTTGAAATACCGTTTATTACAGTCATAATAATTAGAGAAATATTTTTTGATATATTGCAATTACAGATTGATCTTTTTGATACTAGAAAGGAGAATAAAAAAGTGATAAGAATGCATAAGATATTAGGGGCTCATAAAATATTTGAAAATGAAAACGATGTATATCATTACTTAACTGTGGAAGATTTTAAAATTAGTAAACCCAAAATTTTAGAATATATTAACTTAAAAGAAGAAGCATAAATATGAAAGCATTAATTTTTCCTGGACAGGGAGTTCAAAGAGAAGGAATGGGTGAAGAATTATATAAGAGTTTCCCTAAAGCAAGAGAATATTTTGAATATGCAAATGAGTTATTGGGAAGACGAATAACTGATGTGATGTTTAAAGGTTCAGAATTAGAACTAATGGAAACTAAAAATACACAACCAGCTGTTTTTCTTTATTCAGTTGTTTTAGCATTAACACAAAATGATATAATTCCTGATGTGGTTGCGGGTCATTCCTTAGGAGAATTTGCAGCATTAGTTGTCAATAAAGCACTTTCATTTGAAGATGGTTTAAACTTGGTTCTTAACAGAGCTCTTATTGCTCAAAAGGTTTGTGAAAAACAAAAAACGGCTATGGGTGCTGTTATTGGTTTATCAGATGAATACATTGAAAAGAGAATAAAAGAAATATCCGAAGAAAGTGGTGAACAAATTTATTTCGCGAATTACAATGGGCCTGGACAAGTAGTTATAACCGGAACAAAAAAGGGTATTCGTCTTGCTTGTAAAGCATTTAAGAATGAAGGCGCCAAAAAAGCAGTGCCTTTGCCAATAGGTGGCTCTTTTCATTCTCCTTTTATGAATGAAGCTCAGATTGAATTGGGGAAAATCATTAATAACACAGTTTTTAAGGATCCTATTTGTCCCATTTTTCAATGTGTTAGTGGTAAGTCACATACAGATATTGAAGAAATAAAAACTAATTTAATCGAACATATTACCCATCCTGTATTATGGACCACTATGGTTAAAAACATGGACCAGTTTGGAATAGAGGAATATTATGAAGTAGGGCCTGACGACACATTACAAAAGATAGTCACAAGATTATGTCCAGAAAAAAAAGTATCTTCAATCCAAGAAATTTTAACTTATCAGAATATTAATATTTAAATATAAAATTATGGAATTAAAAAAATTTATTAAACTTTTTGCTGAACAATTTGAAGAAACTTCAGCTGATCAATTTTTACCAAATACAAGTTTTAAAGATTTAGATGAATGGGATTCTTTAACTGCATTATCGGTAATCGCAATGATAGATGAAGAAATGGAAAAACGAATTACTGGGGCCGATATTCGCTCGTGTAATACAATTGAAGATTTATACAAAAAAGCAATCTCAAATTAATACTATGTATAATCCATTTTCACTAAAAGATAAGACTATTTTAGTAACAGGTGCCTCTTCCGGTATAGGAAGAGGCATTGCTATTGAATGTGCCAAAATGGGTGCAAAGATTGTAATTACTGGTAGAAACTCAGAACGATTAAATGAAACTTTTATAGAATTAGAAGGGGTTGGCCATTTGCAAATTGTAGCAGATTTATCTATAAATGAAGAATTAGAAACTCTAGCAGCACAATGTCCAAAATTAGATGGGCTGGTAAATAATGCAGGTATCCCCAAACTTATGACTGTTAAATTTTATAAACGTGATAGTTTAGAAGAAATTATTGGGTTAAATACTATTGTTCCCATTATGCTTACGTCATTATTGGTAAAAAAGAAAAAACTAGTCAATGGTTCATCAGTTGTATTCATCTCTTCAATTTCGGGTGTTTACATTTCCACTCTCGGAGAATCATCATATTCTGCATCAAAAGGTGCAATAAATGGATTTGTTAAAGGTGCGGCAATAGATTTGGCATCAAAGAAGATACGCGTTAATAGTATTAATCCAGGTCTAATTCAAACTAACATTTTAGAACTTGCGAATGAATTATTTTCAGAAGAGCAGATTCAGGAAAAATTAGCACAATATCCTTTAAAAAGAATTGGACAACCTGAAGATGTAGCTCATGGAGTTGTATATTTATTATCGAATGCCTCAAATTGGGTCACTGGTACAAATATAGTAATAGATGGAGGTTTTATATTAAAATAAAAAGTATGGCATTATTAAAATTCACCGGGCTTGGTATTAAGACGATAAGTACTACGGTTCCAAAAAATACGGTTAAAACAATTAAGCAAACTAAATATTTTTCTGAAAAGCATTTAAAAAACTTTATAAATACAACAGGGGTAGAGGAAAGGCGGATTTCTGACAAAAACACATGTGCATCAGATTTGTGTTTTAATGCTGCAATAAATTTATTCGAACAGACTGATACAAAACCTGAAGAAATTGATGCTTTGATTTTTTTAAGTCAAACCCCAGATTATAGGGTGCCAGGAACTTCAATAATTTTACAAAATCAACTTGGATTAGACGAAAGTACTATCGCTTTTGATGTAAATTTGACTTGTTCAGGATATATCTATGGATTGTTTTTAGCTTATTCATTGGCAAATGTACCTGGCATAGATAATGTTTTGTTGTTGATCGGAGAAACCCTCTCTAAAATAACTTCTGTAAATGATAAATCAACGGGATTATTGCTTGGTGATGGTGGAAGTGCTACGCTGATTAATAAAAATGAGAAATACGGAGAAAGTTATTTTTCGTTAAATACGGATGGTGCAAGTTATAAATCAGTTATAATCCCTGGAGGTGGATTTAGAAATATGAGTTCAAAAGAAACTCTGACTGAAAAAGTAGATGAAGAGGGAAATACAAGGAATGATGAACAAATAATGATGGATGGTTTAGATGTTTTTAGTTTCGCTGTTTCTAAAATACCTAAGGATGTTAAAAACATTTTAGAATTTGCCAACATGGATCTTTCTAATATTGATAAAATTGTTTTTCATCAATCGAACAAATACATGATGAATGTAATTGCAAAAAAAGCAAAAGCTGACCTTTCAAAAATGTTGTATTCCATAGAAAAATATGGAAATACAAGCGGTGTTTCAATACCTTTGACAATTACTGATCAGAAATCTTTGATAAATAATAATGATGTATTGCTTTTAAATGGTATTGGAGCAGGTTTTTCATGGGGATCGACAATATTGAAATTAGTAGATTGCACAATATTAAATGTAAACGAATTATAAGATGAAAGCGTATATAAAAGGTATTTCCTATTTTCTTCCAGAAAAAATTGTAACAAATGCAGATCTTGTATCAAAATTTCCTGAATGGTCTGTTGATAAGATAATTTCGAAAATTGGTATTAAGGAACGACATATTGCTAGTGAAAATGAAACAGCATCTGATTTGGCAGTTAAAGCTGCAGAAAAATTAATCGCAGAATATAAAATAGACAAAAGTACGATAGATTATATAATTCTTGTAACGCAAAGCCCTGATTATGTTTTGCCAACTACAGCATGCATTATTCAAGACCGATTAGGACTTCCAACTTCAATTGGCGCAATCGATGTCAACCAAGGATGTTCAGGTTTCATTGTTGGGATTTCATTAGCAAAGGGTCTTGTGGTTGGCGAAATGGCTAAAAATGTACTTCTTCTTACGGCAGAGACTTATTCAAAACATATTCATCCAAAAGACAAAGGAAACCTCACCATTTTTGGAGACGGGGCAGCAGCAACTTTAATTTCTACTGAAGGAATTGCAGAGATAAGAAATTTTAGTTTCGGTACTGATGGTAGAGGCGCAGAAAGCCTAATTGTTAAAACTGGAGGTCAGCGTTTTAAAGAACCATCAAATGACTTGAAATTCGACGAACGTGGAAATCCAAAATCTTCAGATTATTTATTTATGGACGGATCAGAAATTGTCAACTACACTCTAGATTATTTTCCTCCACTAGTAGTTGACACTTTATCAAAAAATAATTTGCAGCAAATTAATATTGATCTTTTCGTCTTTCATCAAGCGAATAAATTTATCATGGAACTTCTACGAAAAAAACTGAAAATTGAAGATAGAAAATTCTATAAATATTTTGAAAATGTAGGGAATACTGTATCCTCAACTATCCCAATTGCTTTAAAAGAAGCACTTAATGATAAGTCAATTTCAAGTAAATCAAATGTGCTACTTGCAGCACCGGGTCTGGGTTATTCGTGGGCTGGTGCTATATTAGAGTTTTATTAGTTAAATTTTATAACGATTTTATTTTATGTCATTAAATTATATTGATCACATTGGTATTGCAGTAAAAAGTTTGGAAGATAGTATACCAGTTTACGAAAAATTATTAGGAGTTGAATGTTATGCAGTTGAGCATGTCGAAGATCAACTTGTAAAGACTGCTTTTTTTCTCATTGGACAAACAAAGATAGAATTATTGGAATCAACCAATCTAGAAGGACCAATAGGATCATTTATTGAGAAAAGAGGCGAAGGTATTCATCACATTGCATTTGCAGTGGATGATACTGATCAGGCTTTAAATGAAGCCAAAGAAAATGGTTTTCGCTTGATAGATAGAGTTTCCCGTAAAGGAGCAGAAGGAATGGATATTGGCTTTCTAAATCCAAAAAAAACAAATAGAGTATTGATTGAGTTTTGCTCGAAAAGTATTTCTTAACAGTCTATACATATTAATCAAATGAAAGTTAAAAAGTTTACAAATACTATATTATCTTCTAATACATATCTTATATATAAAGAAGAAGAAAATGAAGTTTGGCTTATTGACCCTGGTGATAGTGTTGTAATAATTAATTGGATTAAGGCTAATAATAAAACAGTAAAAGGAATACTTTTAACACATTATCATATTGATCACATTTACGGTGTTAATGATTTTCATGAAAAATTCAATGACTTGAAAATATATGCTTCACGATACACAATTGAAGGTTTATTTTCTGCAAAATTAAATGGATCCTACTATATGGAAATTCCTTATGAGGTGACTTGTAAAGAAATTCAAATAGTGGATGATAATTTTGAAATTGGATTGTTTGATTCTAATCAAAAAGCAAATATCATCTATACTCCAGGGCATAATAATGATTGTATTTCATTTGGAATAGATAAATATTTGTTTACAGGTGACGCTTTAATTCCAGGAGTCAGAGTACATACTAGGTCAAAACAAGGAGATAAATTGGTAGCTCAAGAATCAATTAATAGAATTTTTAAACAGTATTCAGGTGACACAATAATTTGTCCTGGGCATGGAGAAATGACTCTTTTGAAAGAAATAAAAATTAAAACAAAAATTAACGTCTAATAATTATGATTGAATTTCTTAGTCTAAAAAAGGTTAATGCTCTTTACGCTGATGAACTAAAAAAAGCTGCAAATAGAGTAATAGATTCAGGTTGGTATGTAATGGGAAAGGAATTGGAAAGTTTTGAGCAAAATTACGCTTCATTTTGTGGCGTAAAATATGCTTTAGGTGTTGCCAATGGTTTAGATGCTTTACGATTGATATTTAAAGCCTATATAGAAATGGGTGTTATGCATAAAGGAGATGAAGTAATTGTACCGGCTAGTACATACATAGCCTCTATTTTGGCAATTTCACAAAATGATTTAATTCCTGTATTTGTAGAGCCTAATATAAATAGCTATAATTTAGATTCCTCAAAAATTGAGAAGGCCATCACAGTCAAAACAAAAGCAATATTAACTGTGCATTTGTACGGTCAAAATTCTATTGACGAGCAAATGTTGGAATTAAGTGCTAAATACAATTTAAAGCTTATAGAAGATGCCGCTCAATCACATGGAGCTATTTGGAATGAAAAAGTATCAGGTTCAATTGGTGATGCTGCCGGTCATAGTTTTTACCCAGGTAAAAATTTAGGTGCTTTGGGTGATGCAGGAGCAGTGACAACTAATGATGTAATTTTAGCAAAAACCATTGAGGCATTGCGCAATTATGGTTCATACAAGAAATACGAAAATTTGTATCAAGGTTTAAACTCAAGATTAGACGAAATACAAGCTGCATTTTTAAATGTAAAACTAAAATACATTCAAAGTGATATAATAGCTAGAAGAAAAGTAGCCAACTATTATTTAGAGAACATTAAAAACCAATCTATCATATTGCCAAAAGTGTTAAATGATGAAGGTCATGTATGGCACTTGTTTGTAATTAGAACTAGCAAAAGAGATGAGTGGCAAAAATATTTAACTAAAAAGGGTATCGAAACCTTAATTCATTATCCAATACCACCTTATAAACAGTTAGCTTATAAAGAAATGAATAATTACAATTATCCAATAACAGAAATTATTCATAATGAGGTGTTTAGTTTGCCAATAAGCCCTGTTATGACTGAGGTTGAATTGGGGAAAATAGTAGAAGTCTTAAATAATTATATATAGGAAAAGTTGACTAAATTGATAAAGCATTATCTTGAAAAAGTAAAAATATATTTCAAAGCAGACATTATAAAAGTTTTTTCTTTTACAGCAATATCTACACTTGTTAAGATGTTAACAGGTTTCATTAGTTTAAAGGTGGTAGCTGTTATTATCGGGCCAGCAGGTATAGCTTTGTTAGGGCAGTTGAATAACTTTAGTAGCATTGTAATGACCGCGGCTTCTGGCGGTATTAATAATGGAATTACTAAATATATTTCTGAATATAAGGATTCTCCTAGTAAGGTAAGATTATTTATTAGTTCTGCATTACGTATAACTATTGTTATGTCTTTTTTAGTTAGTCTTGGCTTAATTGTTTTCGCTAAATATTTAAGTCAGGTTATTTTGTTAAGTCCATCATATTCCTATGTTTTTATACTTTTTGGACTTACTCTAACTTTTTTTTCTTTGAATGGATATTTAATGTCCATTCTAAATGGCTATAAAGAGTTTAAAAAGTTTGTAAAGATTAACATCATAACAAGTATAACTGGGGTATTCTTTACGGTTTTTTTGGTTTGGTTTTGGCAATTAAAGGGCGCTTTAATAAGCGCAGTAACCTACCAAAGCGTTTCTTTTTTTATAACTTTAATATTGATATCAAAATCTTCCTGGTTTACTCTTAATAACTTCAATTTTCGTTTTAGCAAAGTCATTTTAAAAAAATATTTGAGTTATTCTCTAATGACCCTAGTAACTGCGGCAACTGTTCCTGTATCTCAAATAGTTATTCGTAGTTATGTGATTAACCACTTTTCTGCTACTGAAGCTGGATTATGGGAAGGTATTAATCGCATTTCAGGAATGTATCTGATGGTTATTACTTCTTCATTTGGGGTATATTATTTACCTCGTTTATCGGAGATTAAAGTTAAGAATGAGCTGAGAAATGAAATTTTATCAGCTTATAAAGTAATTCTTCCCGTTTTAATAATTGGAATTTTTGGAATTTATTTACTAAGGGATTTTATTATCAACACCCTTTTCTCAGCAGAATTTTACTCAATGCGAGATCTATTTATATGGCAATTATTTGGTGATTTATTTAAAATATGTAGTTGGCTTTTGGCTTTTATCTTAATCGCAAAATCAATGACTAGAATGTTTATTATTACTGAATTGGTTTTTTCATCATTATTTGTAGTTTTATCGATTTCATTATTAAAATTCAGTTTAGTTGGAGTCACTCAAGCCTATTTTATAACTTATTTAGTATATTTTATTTTTATGATTGTTTATTTTAGAAATATTTTTTTTAACAATTCAAAGTAATATGAAAATTTTATTGGTTGGTGAATATAGTAATTTGTACACATATTTAAGAGACGGATTTAAGGCATTGGGTCATGAGGCAATATTAGCTTCAGGGGAAGATGGTTTCAAATCTCTAAAATCGGATATAAACATCAACTATCATGGAAATAATGTAATTGAGAAAATAAAGTCTTTAGCTTCATTAATTATAAAAAGCAGAGTGTTTGTTGGATATGATGTAGTTCTTTTAGTAAATGCACAATTTACACGAAACCTTTTTGTCACAAAATTGTTTTATGCTTTTTTATTGAGAAAAAATAAAAAAGTATTTCTAACAGCAGCTGGGGATGATAGTTTATATTTTGATTATTGGAAAAAGAATTCTTATAAAGAATTTGAATTATATCTCGAAGGTATTACTAAATATGATGGATACAATCACAGAGTTTCTTGGGGAAAGAAGAAATCTATTAAATGGAATCGAAATTTATCAGGGAAAGTTTCAGGCATTATTCCAATTATGTATGAATATCACAAAGTATATAGTGAATTTAGTAATTGTTTTAATAGCATCCCAATGCCAATAAATGTTGATAAAGTTCATTATTCTGAGAATAATCTGAAGGGAAATAAAATTGTAGTTTTTCACGGTTTAAATAGATTTGGTGCTAAAGGAACGACCTATGTAAAAGAAGCTTTTGATATTTTACAACGAAAATATCCAAATCATCTGGAGTTAATTATTGATGGTAAAATGAGTTTTGATAAATACCTACAAGTGCTTAAACGTGCAAATGTTGTTGTAGATCAAACTCATTCTTTTTCATTGTCTATGAACGCTCTAATTTCAATGGCTATGGGGAAGGTTGTTTTGGGTGGAGCTACGCCTGAGTCAAATATAGAAATGGAATACGAAATTAATCCAGCAATAAATATTACATCAGATCCAAATTCAATTGTAAATGCAATTGAATTTTTATTAGAAAATATAGACGAAATTCCAAAAATCGGATATCAATCGAGGCTATTTATTGAGAAAAATCATTCATATATTAATATCGCTGAAAAATACATAAACATTATCAAATAAGAGATTATTTTAGTAATGTTCCAATTAGTGCATCTGACCGTAATCACATATTAGCAGCAAAAAAGTATATAGAAAATTGGAATCGAATATAAAATGATGATATTTAGAAGAAACAAAATAATTCCATGGGTTTTAGTAGTAATTATAATAGCAGGACAAGTTCCTTGGGTTATTTGGGACTTTTTATGGATAAGAGGTGTACTAAATATCATAATATTTATTTTGTCCTTAATCTATTTAAAGAATATAAATAGAAACAAAATTTATACTCTAGTCGCAATCATGTTTCTTTTAATTTATTTTATAATTCATGATTCTTTTAATCTAGGAACTACATCACTTTTTGTTTTCATTGTTGCAGTAGTTATTATTCCAAATGAGCTTAAAATAAAAACGGTATTATTGCTAAATAAAGTTACTACCTATATTCTAATACCTGGTGTAATTCTATATGCGTTATACTTGATTGGTATTAATTTGCCTTACACTGAGATGTACTCAACTTGGAAGGAAGTAGCATACAAAAACTATTTTTTCTTTATTATTAAAGTGTCATACAATTTTGATTCTATTCTAGATCTTTTTAGATTCTATTCAATTTTTGATGAACCAGGAACTTTAGGTACATTTTTAATTTTTTTAATAGCAATAAATCGATTTGAATTAACTAAAAGGAATGTTTTTTTCTTTATTGTTGGCCTATTTACTTTTTCACTTGCTTTTATTGTTCTTTTTTTTATAGGACTTGTACTATTTAAATTCAAATTTTCGATTAAACGATTTATTATTATTCTTTCAACAACTGTTGTTATATTTACCATCTTCAATTCTATACCAATTTTAGAAGAAAACATTCTTCAGCGACTCGAATATAATGATGGAAAAGTTTCCGGAAATAATAGAACATCAGAGAAGACTGACGAATACTTTTCGAGATTTATAACAAGTAATAATGCATTGATTGGGTTAGGGGCTGGCAAGTACCTTTATGAAAGTGAGGATCGTATCGGAAATTCGTCATACAAAATATTTATTATTGATTATGGTATACTTGGTGCGGCAATCTTAATTTTTATTTATGTAATGCTAATGCCTAAAAAACTTGATAAACATGTATTATACCTTTTTATTCTTTTTTTTATATCTTTTTTGCAAAGGCCTTATTCATTATCTGCATGGCAGATTATTCTGTTTTCTTCAGGAATAGCATATTTAATTCATATGAAGAAAATTAAATTGTCAAAATAAGAAATAAGAATAATTTAGTGTTGTATTTTAATTTTGCCGTCTAAAAAATTAAATTTTATTAAAATGAAACGACTTAATATCTTAATTAGTTCTCATGAGCTTTCTCCCTATCTAGGTTCAGAGTGTGCAGTAGGGTGGAATATTGTAACAAGATTAGGGAAATATCACAATATTACAGTTTTGTATGCTAAATCCAACCAGTTTGGTACTCAAAATTATTTCAAGCATGTAAAAAACTATATTGAAAATTACGGGGAAATTACTGGTGTTAAATTCATTGAGATAAGCCAACCTAAAAGTACTGTATTCATTTCAGAAATTAATTCATTCATATCAAAAAATAATAGTATAGGGTTTCCTCCTTTATATTTTTTAGGGTATAGATTATGGCAAAATAAAGCATATAAGGTGGCTGTTAATTTATTAGCTCAAGAAAAATTTGATATAATTCATCATCTAACCTCTATTTCATTTCGTGAACCAGGATCTCTGTGGAAAATTAATATCCCATTTGTTTGGGGTCCTTGCAGTGGAATTTCGAATATACCTTTTAGCTATTTACGTGAAAATAGTTTTACTGGTAAACTTATTGATTTTTCTAGATATATTAATAATAATATAATAAAAACATATAGTACAAAAATACACAAAGCAGTAAAGTCATCAAGTCTTATCTATTGTGTTTCTAAATCAGATTTCCATTATTTTGATAAATTAGGGCATAAGAATATTAAATCAATGATAGAAACAGGCACTAATGTCCAAGAAAATGCAGTTATAATTGAGAGACGAAATATTATCAAAATTCTATGGATAGGTAGAATTGATTTTTACAAGGGATTACATATATTTTTAGAATCTCTTTCACAACTTAGAATAGATGAGTATTTGATAAAGGTTGAAATCGTTGGCGAAGGTCCATTAAAATTAAAGTATGAAAAGGTTTTGAAAAATTATAACTTACCCTTCATAAAATTTACAGGTATAATTTCACAAAAAGAAGTTATTGAGAGACTATCACAAGACACAGATATTCTAGTTCATACTAGTTTTAAAGAAGGAACCCCTCATGTAATTCTTGAGGCTTTATCATGTGGAGTTCCTGTTATTTGCCATGATGCTTTTGGCATGGCCACTGCAATTAATGATAAATCCGGAATTAAGATTCCCCTATCTTCTCCAAAGATAAGTATAGCTGGGTTTAAAAATGCTATTTTACAACTTATAAATAATCCAGAAGAACTACAAAGATTAAAGGAAGGAGCTATCAATAGAGCAAAGGAGTTATCATGGGATTCAATGACAAAAAAAATTGCAGAGGACTATAATAGTATTGCTTTAACAAAATCGAAATAAGACATTATGAAAGTTCTTTTAATAAACAACCAGCATAATAAATCAGGGGGAGCTGATGTAGTGTATTTTAATACAGCAAAACTACTTGAATCTAATGGTCATGAAATAGCATTCTTTAGTACCATAAGCCCAAATAATATTACCTCAAAACAGCAACAATATTTTGTCGAAGGATTTGATTTTCGAAATGAAACATTGCTAAATAAAATAACTAATTCATTCAAGTATATATACAATAAAAAAGCCTCACAAAAACTTGAAAGTTTAATAAAAGATTTTAAACCTGATGTTGCACACATTCATCTGTTTTATGGAAATCTTACAACCTCAATAATTGATACACTTAAGAAGAATAAAATACCTATTGTACATACGGTGCATGATTATAGGTTAGTCTGTCCGGTAAATACATTGTTAGATAAGCACAATAAGATTTGTGAAAAATGTTTAGATAAAAAATATTATCATTCACTTTTTAGAAAATGTTCGGAGAATAAAATTACGCAAAGTTTAATGGTTATGATTGAAGCCTACTATTGGAAATATTTTGGTAAAGCAATTTATAAGATTGACACTTTTATTTTTGTAAGTGAGTTTATAAAAAGGAAACACCTTGAAGTTTTTCCCTTTATTATAAATAAATCATATCATCTATTTAATTTTAAGATTAGTGACAACGAAATTCCAAATACCAATAAAGGCAATTATGTATTCTATTTTGGTCGTTTATCGGAAGAAAAAGGAATAAATACACTATTAGAAGCATTTTCGCAAACAAATTATAATTTAAAAATTGCAGGAAGTGGTCCACTAAGGGAGTATGTCAAATCAATCAAAAAAAGCAACATTGAATACGTTGGGTGGCAAACCGGTGATTCGTTAAACAGTTTAATAAAGCAAGCTTCATTTATAATTGTTCCTTCTGAATGGTATGAAAATAATCCTATGACAGTTGTTGAGTCCTTTTCAATGGGCAAACCTGTTATTGGTTCAAATATTGGAGGAATTCCAGAGTTGGTTATTGAAAATAAAACAGGTTTTCTATTTGAAATGGGAGATAAAGATTCTTTATTAAATACCCTACATAAAGCACACAATGTTTCTAGCATTGATTACACTGGGCTTTCAAAGAATGCATTAGATTTTGCCAATAAAAATTTTAGAAAGGATAGCCATTACAACAAATTAATAGAAATATATTCTAATATTACGCAGAAATGATAAGAAAGCTCTTTTCAGAAATTACAAAAAAATTAGGCAGAGAAAATTATCACCCAGATAAATCAATTTCAACTGTTGATATTTTATTAATCTCAGTTTCAAAATCAATCCAATTATTTAGAGGATGTTGGCTCAAACTTTTTGTGAAAAAATCTACGGGTCTTATCTTTCTCGGTACTAAAGTAAGAATTAAATTCAAGCGTAAAATTTCGTTAGGACGTACTATTCAAATTGGAGACTATGTTGAAATTAATGCTCTTTCAAAACACGGAATAGTCATAGGAGATAACGTTTCAATACTTCGTAATACCATTATTGAATGTACCGGTGTTATTCGAAATTTGGGAGAGGGGTTAGTGATTGGGAATAATGTAGGAATTGCTCAAAATTGTTTTATACAAGTAAGAGGTAAAGTAATAATTGGGAACAATGTCATATTTGGGCCAAATGTCTCTATTTTTTCTGAAAATCATAATTACAATGATCCTGATTTACCTATATCTGTCCAGGGAGAAACTAGAAAAGGGGTAAGAATTGAGGATGGTGTTTGGTTAGGTACTCGTGTCGTCATCTTAGATGGTGTTACAGTTGGTGAAAATAGCATTGTTGCTGCAGGTAGCGTTGTTAATAAAGATATAGCACCTTATTCAATTGTAGGGGGAGTTCCTGCACAGTTTATAAAATATAGAAAATAATTTATTAAAAATTACTACTGCTCACTTAAAATAACCTGAGTGTCAGTTGGTTATGATTTAGATTTTTAACTATTTTGATAAATAGTTTATTTACACGGTTCTTATTTAAAATGAGATTCTTAAAATTTCTAAAATTTCGTATGTTGAACGTTATAATTTGTAAATCGGGTCCTACAATGGCAACCAATCAATATGCGATGATCATTTATTGATGAGAGAATCACCTACCAAATAAAAAAAGTATTTATGAATATTTCCTATTATGATTTGTAGATGTTTTAGTTTGTGCCATTGTTTATAAAAAAACTTAAACGATTTGAATTTTTTTAGTTTTTTATAATATATTGGCCAATAAATGTGTAAACACAGTTTTAATATCAACTTAGTGTAAAAGGATATTATAAATTTCTACTTGTATTCGTCTTATAGAATGATAGTGTCATAATTAACAGATTATAAAATTGTAAGAATATGTTATTTAATTCATTTGGTTTTTTATTATTCTTTCCAATAGTTAGTTTAATGTTTTTCCTTGTTCCGCAGAAGCTTAGAACATTGTATTTACTTTTTGCGAGTTACTATTTTTACATGAACTGGGAACCAGTTTATGCATTACTGATTTTGACATCAACAATTCTAACCTATGGTTGTGGAATGTTAATGTCAATGAATAAATCGACGGCACAAAGAAAAATATTATTAAGCATTAGTTTAATTATTAACTTTGGAATTTTATTCTTCTACAAATACTTTAATTTTATTGGGAGTTCCATAACTGACCTATTACATTCACTAAGTATTGATATAACCATTCCTAACTTTGATATACTATTGCCAGTTGGTATATCATTTTACACTTTTCAGGCTGTTGGATATACGATAGATGTTTATAGAAAAGAAATTAATGCAGAAAGTAATTTTCTAAAGTATGCATTATTTGTTTCGTTTTTCCCTCAGCTTGTTGCTGGACCTATAGAAAGAGCCAAAAAATTATTACCTCAATTTCATAAAAAACAAAAATTTGATTACAACAGAGTTGTTGAAGGACTAAAACTAATGCTATGGGGCTATTTTATGAAGATTGTAGTTGCAGATAGACTTTCTGTATATGTTGATGCTGTTTACAACAATGTTGAATATCACTCAGGTATTACCTTGTTGTTTGCCACCATATTATTTTCATTCCAAATTTATTGTGATTTCGCAGGTTACTCAAATATTGCTATTGGAGTGGCAAAAGTAATTGGATTCAATTTGATGACAAATTTTAATCGTCCATACTTTGCAATCTCAATAACAGATTTTTGGAGGAGATGGCATATCTCTTTATCTAGTTGGTTTAAGGATTATCTATACATACCTCTTGGGGGAAATAGGGTTTCTAAAAAAAGACATTATTTTAATTTAATGACAACATTTGTTATCAGCGGAATTTGGCATGGCGCAAACTGGACATTTGTTATATGGGGAGCACTGCATGGTGTTTATCAAATAATTGAGAAATTACTTTTTAAAAAGAATATATCTCAAAACTCATCATTGAAAATTGTAAATATTTCAAGGACACTTGTCACTTTCATATTAGTATGTTTTGCTTGGATATTCTTTAGAGCCAATAATATAAATGATTCTCTTATAATCGTACGTTCAATATTCACAAAAAGAGGCAGCCTATTTACCAACAATATAGATTCTATAGTTTTAGGAAGCATGGGAATAATTACATTATTATTATTCGAATTCTTACATGAAAAAAGAGGTGGCAATTTTGTTTTATTAGATAATCAAAATCCTATTTTAAGATGGAGCGCATATATTATTTTAATCTTGACTCTTTTATTATTTGGTGTTTTTGATGGAGGTCAATTTATATATTTTCAATTTTAATAACTTATAAATTCAATTAGTCAATGCAACTTTGATGTTTGTATTTTAATTATGAAAAAATTTACGTTAAAAATAGGTCTTTTATTAGTATTGGTTGTATTCATGGATAGTGCATTAGGACGATTTATGGAGTTTTCCTACTTTAAACAAAAAAAAGGAAAGGGTTACAGAATAACTAATGTTTTAGAGAATGTCAAATCTGACATTTTAATTTTTGGCAGTTCAAGAGCTGCGGCGCATTATGACCCTTCAATTATCGAAAAAGAGACTGGATTGTCAACTTATAATCTTGGGATGGGTGGTCAGACTATAATGTATCACAAGGCTATATTGGATGTAGTCTTGAAAAGATATAAACCAAAATTAATATTATTAGAATTATATGAAGGTATGGATTTTGAATCGGGAATGACTCCTTATGATAGACTTTCTGTACTTCTACCTTACAGCAATAAATATCCATCTGTAAAGAAAGTTGTGGAACAAAGATCTTATTTTGAAAGTTTAAAACTTTTATCAAAGTTATATCCATACAATTCTCTTTTATTGCGAATTATCGAAGGAAATCTTGGATATCTAAAAACTGACTATACAGATAATGGTTTCATACCAGCAATTGGTAATTGGAATTTTCCGATAAAAGAAAAGATACAAACTCAAACTAATTACAATGAAGATCACGTAAGATTGTTTTATGACTTTGTTAATGTTTGCAAACAGAATGATATATCTTTATTTGTAGTTATTTCTCCGATATATCAGAAATCTAAAGATTATTTTTCATTTTCACAACAAATTTGTGATTCCGCTAAAGTAAGTTTACATAATTACTCCTCAGAGAGTGTTTATATTTCAAACAATAAGTTTTTTCAAAATATAGATCATCTTAATCCGGAAGGAGCAAAGGTTTATTCTGAATTTATTGGTCTGAAATTAAATGATTGGTTGAAAACTAAAATTATAAACTAGTACTAATTAGGGTTTGCTAAATAACATCTCAAAATATTTCAATATTGTAGGTGAATACCAGTTTACTAGTTAAGAAGAAGATGTTAAAAAATCTTCTATGCTTAGTAAATATAATTATTAAATCTAAAAAGATGACTGGTTTTGAACTCAAATGTAATTTTTTAGGGTCGAGTACTTAAAATTAGAAAATAATTAAAATTAAATTAAATTAAATAAAAATGATTAAAAAAAAGATTTATATCGCGGGTTGTGGTGGTATGTTGGGAGAAGCGTTTTATACGCAATTTAAAAACGACTATGAATTAAAATGTACTGATAAAGAGGTAAACGAAGATTGGTTATCATTTTTGGATTTTAGAGATAATGATGCATATGTAAAAGATGTAGAATCTTTTAATCCTGATTATCTCTTTCATATAGGAGCCTATACGGACTTAGAGTTTTGTGAAAAAAATTCAGACGATACTTACTTAACTAATACACTTTCCGTTGAGAATGCTGTTTTATTAGCTAATAAGTTAAACATTCCATTATTATATATAAGTACTGCTGGTATTTTTGATGGAAAAAAAGATTTATATGATGATTGGGATATGCCAAATCCACT
>TARA_B110000114_G_C15098977_1_pt1 | contig 18067 bp, 14 predicted proteins | sample TARA_B110000114 | Tara Oceans TARA_B110000114 (sample SAMEA4397311) | marine metagenome | biome: Polar Biome; feature: [SRF] surface water layer (ENVO:00010504); material: water (ENVO:00002006), including particulate matter (ENVO:01000060) such as... | depth 5 m
CAGGCCAGGATTTGAAGAGGTCGATGGTTTTTCAGTAGAATTAAACCTTCCCAATCAATACATTTTGGCTTCACCTCTAGCCGAAAAAACAAAGAAGGCTTTTGTAGCTAGAAATGTTCATGAATTAATGGACTCTCCTTTCATGGCCTCTGCATCTCTAGACCATCATTCATTTAACGTAGAGAAAACCACCTTTCATATATGGGTAAATGGCAAGCACTCACTAGATTTAAATAAAATAGAAGCAGATTTCACCCCTTTTTGCAACGCGCAAATCAGAGATTTTAATGGATTTCCCCAAGATGATTATCTCTTTATGTTTCACTTTTTAGCTCAGCAATCTTACCATGGAGTAGAGCACGAAAAATGTACGGTGATTACCCTAGGGCCTGCAGAGAAACTTCTCACCAGCGCATTTTACGAAGAATTATTAGGAGTAAGTTCTCACGAGCTATACCATACATGGAATGTAAAAGCGCTTCGGCCCAAAGATATGCTCCCTTATGACTATAAAAGGGAAAATTATTCCGAACTGGGCTATGTTTATGAGGGAGTTACTACCTATATGGGAGACTGGTACTTATTAAACTCTGGTGTATTTAATTTTCAGACTTACGCTAAACATTTAGGCAGTTATTTAAACAGACATTTCCAAAACCAAGGGAGATTTAATTATAGTGTAGCAGAAAGCTCGTTCGACACCTGGCTAGATGGCTATTTAGCTGGGGCGCCAGGAAGAAAAACCAGTATTTACACTGAGGGATGTTTAATCGCCTTGATTTCTGATTTAATGATTCTGACAGCTACTAATGGGCAAGCGAACTTAGCATCAGCCATGCTCAAGCTTTGGAATGATTTCGGAGCTAAAGGAGGAGGCTACTCCTCTAATGATTATTTCAATTGTTTAGAATCTGTAAGTAACCTCTCTTTTTCTGAAATAAGAGCGCAACTCGTTTATGGAATTTCAGATTTCAGACCATTTCTAGACGATGCTTTAGAACCAGTAGGAATGAAATTAACCGAATCTCCAAACTCGAATAAATTCACTTCTAACGTGGGAATAAAATTAGGGGAAATGCCTTCTGGAGAGTTTAAAATTATTGATATAGCAGAAGGATCACCAGCCGACACTTCGGGTATTCACATAGGAGATACCATCACGGCTATTAATGAAACTACCGAATTAACCTCCGATTTTTTAACCGCTATTGATTATGAAGGCAAGGTGGAACTGAAGGTAAATCACTTGGGAAACATCACCTTATGTACCATCGTCTGTTCAGCTATTACATTCTTCGATAATGTGCAGCTAGAACAACTCGCCAACCGCTCTGAGAGCCAATTAAATTTATTTAATCAGTGGAGTGGTGATAAATAAGAAGATTCTTTATAAACTAGGGATATCATCGTGCTAATTTAGCACGTCTGATTTAGACAAAAGAAGATTATTGAAACGCTCCATAGTTCTTATTATATTATTCGCACTTTCCTTAGGAAGTAGTATTGCCCAACTTTTTCGTTTGTCTAGGAATATAGACCTGCGGGAAGAAGAAGTTTCTCACACCCTAAAAACCCTTTATCATAGTCTAGGTGACAATCCCTTATTAGAGAACATTCCTGAGTGGATAGGTATAGGAGTAATCGAATCTGCCAGAAATTTTCAAAATTTCGGAATGACTTATTACGATCTAAAGACTGGTGTTTATTACCTCACCATTTTAGCCGTTTGTTTAATGTTTATGCAAAAAAAAATAGGGTTCTGGATTTATCTATCAGCACAGTTACTCGCAGTGTTTGCTCTTCTGTATGCTTTGGGGATTACTAGTGCGTCTTTGCTAGCAGCTACTCTTACCCTAGCGACGTCTATCTTGTTCATCACACTTTATAAGAAACTCTTTTACAACAAATTAAAAGATTAATCCTGACTCCCCATTAGGGCGTACTGCATAATATTAGCTCCCATCTTTAACGCATTCGTCCTAGTTTCTTCAGAGTCTTTATGCACTTCGAAATCTTCCCAGCCATCACCCAAATCACATTCATAGGTATAAAAGCACATTAACCTTCCTTCTAAGATTAAGCCAAACCCCTGTGGAGCTTTTTTATCATGTTGATGAACTTTAGGCAATCCATTGGAGAAATCGTATTTCTGATGATAAATTGGATGATCAAAGGGGAGTTCTATAAAGTCCAATTCGGGGAAAACTCTTTTCATTTGAATCCTAACAAAAGGATCCATTCCATAATTATCATCTATATGAAGAAAACCTCCAGCCTCTAGGTAAATTCTAAGGTTATCAGACTCAGAAGAAGAGAACACCACATTACCATGGCCTGTCATGTGAATAAATGGATAATTAAACAAGTCTGGACCACCTACTTCTACATAAGGGACTTCTTCATCTATAGAGGTGTTTAAATTAGCGTTGCAAAACTTCACTAAATTAGGAACTGAAGTAGGATTAGAGTACCAATCTCCTCCCCCGTTGTACTTCATCACTCCTACCTGAAAGGTGAAATCACTAAACGATGTGCAGGTCAGCAGGATGACTAACAAACAGCTTATACTATAGAGTGGGGTATTCTTCATTATTGCTACGCGTAAAGATGAATCTCAAAAGTACTAGAAACATCTATTTACTCTAAGTTAAAACTCCAAAATAATTAACCCTCTCATTCTTTTATGCTCGAGTCGTGATTTCACCTCTATTAATAAAAACGAATAATGGTTTTAACGAACTATAATAATAGTCTCGCAAAAATGTAACGGAACCTACGCACAATAAGTATAAACCTGTCTAATTGAGGTTGCTAATAGTGGAATATTTTAACTAAAACGTTGATTATCAGATTAAAATTGATATTGGCTATTAAGCCGTGTATTTTTATATTTGCGGCTCCTTAAAATTAAACCATAAACAATGGAAAATAGAAGTGCGATTTGGATTTTTACAGTGTTGCTAGTTCTAGCTTGCCTCTACCAATTATCTTTTAACTTTTTCTCAAGTAGATTCGAAGACCAAGCGGCAGCGTTTGCTATAGAAGCTTCGGATGCTGATTCTTTAAACACGATGACCGCGGAGGAAAGAACGAGAAAATTCTTAATAGACAGTGCTGGTAGTCAAGCATACCCTGTATTAGGGCATAGCTACAGAGAGGTAAAAGACCAAGAGTTAAATTTAGGTCTTGACCTTCAAGGTGGAATGAGTGTTACCTTAGAGGTATCTGTACCAGAATTAGTAGAAAATTTAAGTGCGAAATCGAAGTTCCCTGCTTTTACGGCTACTATGGCTCAGGCTAGAGAAGCTCAGACAAGTTCTAACGATGATTTTATCACCTTATTTGCTAACGCTTGGTCAGATAATAAGGTAGCTGGAGAAGAAAAACTTCCTAAGATTTTTATCAATAGAGATTATACAGAGAAATTTCAGACAGCAAAAACGGATGACGATGTCATAGAAATCCTTAGATTAGAAGCTGAATCAGCTATTGATAATACTGAGAATATTTTAAGACAGAGAATTGACCGTTTCGGTGTATCTCAGCCTAACATACAAAGACAATCTTCTACAGGAAGAATCTTAGTAGAATTAGCAGGTGTAGATAATCCAGATAGAATTATAAAACTTATTAAGGAAACTGCTGAATTGGAATTCTGGCCTGTGTTTGAAAACACTGAGATAGTAGGCGGAAAAGCAGCATTCCAATACCTAGAGCAATTAGATTCAGTGGTAGCTAAGTACAAAGACCCTTCAGCTTACACAGCTGAGCTATTCACTACAGATAGTATTCCTGCTTTAGACTTAAGTACGAATGAGCCTTTAAAAGATGCCGATGGAAATGACTCAATATCTGTAACCAGAACTATTGACAGTGACATCTACACAAGAAGATATCCAATAGCTTCCTATTCGGGTAACTACGGAAGTAATGGTCAAGGAATTCCTAGATCTTCTGTGTTATTCAGAGTTACTTCAGAAGGAAAAGACAGAATCTCTGAAGTACTAGACGCTAAGGATAATGGAGGACGATTGTTTTCTTCTTCTATAATCCCAGAAAATATTCTTTTAAGATGGGACGCTAAGCCTAGTGTGAGTGATAATGGAACTGAGTTCTATTCGCTTTATGCATTAAACGATGTGAGCAGAAGAGAGAAATCTGAATTGAATGGTGGAACTATTACCAATGCAATACAAACATTCGACCAATACGGTGGAGTAGAAGTTTCTATGCAAATGAATAGTGAGGGAGCTCAAGCTTGGGGTAAAATGACTCAAGCAGCTTACGATGGAGATCCTTCTAGACCAAACAAAGCAATAGCGATCACTTTAGATGGTTTAGTTTACAGTGCACCTTCTGTAAATAGTCCTATCTTAAATGGTAGTTCTTCTATCTCTATGGGAACAGGTTCTTATTCTCAGCAAGTAGAAGAAGGTACTGATTTAGCTAACTTATTAGAAGCTGGATCACTTCCTGCTCCTGCTAAGATTGTAAATACAGAAATCGTAGGTCCTACATTAGGAGCTGAAAACATTAGTGCTGGTGCTTGGTCATTCATAATCGCATTGTTAGTAATTATGGCTTACATGTTATTCTACTACAGTAGAGCAGGTGTGGTATCTGATATCGCACTGGTCTTAAACATCTTCTTATTAATAGGAGGTTTAGCCGCTATAGGAGCCACGCTTACTTTACCGGGAATAGCAGGTCTAGTACTTACTTTAGGTATGGCCGTGGATGCTAACGTTCTTATCTTCGAAAGAATTAGAGAAGAGATGAGAATGGGTAAAGGGCTAAAAGTAGCTCTTACTGAAGGTTACCAAAAAGCTTACTCTGCTATTTTCGATGCTAACATTACTACGCTTTTAACAGCTATCGTTCTATTCGTATTCGGTTCAGGAGCTATCAAGGGATTCGCGACTACGCTAATCATAGGTATTTTCACTTCCTTATTCTCAGCTATTGTTATTACTAGATTAATTTTCTGGAATAGAATGGATAAGAAGAAAGATATCGCATTTTCTACTCCTACTACTCAGAACTGGTTCACTAACCTCAACTACAGATTCGTAGATAACAGAAAGAAATTCTACATTTTATCTGGAGTAGTAGTAACGCTAGGATTAGTTGCATTATTCAGCGGTGGACTTAACTACGGTGTAGAATTCAACGGAGGTAGAGAAAACACCTTCAAATTCGAAACGGCTATCAATACTGATGAGATAAGAAAGGAGTTAAGTACGGCTTTCAAACCAAACAGTATTACTGTAAAGGATTTAGGGACTTCTAAAGACAAAATCAGAATTACTACTGATTATCTTTTAGAAGATAAAGACACAGGTTCTGAAAAAACTAGAGCGCTCATCACTTCTACCTTAGAAGGAATGAACCTTACTAACTTCACTAACCCTGAGACTAGAGATGTAGATTCATCTATCTCTGATGACTTTAGAAGAGATGCTAGAAACGCTACTATTATAGCATTACTGATTATCTTCTTCTATATCTTCTTAAGATTTAGAAAATGGCAGTATGGATTAGGCGCCTTATTAGCTATGCTACATGATGTGATAATCGTATTATCTATATACTCAATAGGATCTTTATTCTTACCGTTTACACTAGAAGTGGATCAAGCATTCATAGCCGCCATTCTAACTGTCATTGGTTATTCTATAAATGATACCGTTGTAGTATTCGACAGAATTAGAGAGTACTTAGGAATCTACAAGAAAGAAGATGAGAAAGAAGTGATTAATAAAGCACTTAACAGTACGTTAAGTAGAACTATAAACACTTCTGCTAGTACATTTGTAGTATTGTTATCTATCTTTATTTTGGGTAGTGATTCTATTAGAGGATTTACTTTTGCCTTGATGGTGGGTGTGGTAGTAGGAACATATAGTTCTATATTTATAGCTACTCCTTCAGTAATTGATTTCAGTAAGTCAGTTAAAAACTAGACGAAAATTACTCAGCATATTTAGAAAGAGCTACGATTTTCGTAGCTCTTTTTTATTCAATGCAATTGGTAGAGATATTTACAGGTCCAGTAATTTCGGTAAATCACAGATATTCCCTACTTTTGCGCTCCTTTTTAAAATTTAATTTTTTAAACATATGTTAAACAAATACGAAACTGTTTTCATTTTAACTCCCGTTTTGTCAGATGACCAGGCAAAGGAAGCAGTAAAGAAGTATCAAGACTTTGTAAAAAGCAACGGTGGTAAGGTCAGCCAAAATGAGAACTGGGGATTAAAGAAATTAGCTTACCCTATTCAGAAAAAATCCACTGGATTCTACTACCTTATGGAGTTTGAAGCACCAGGAGCTATTATTAATCCTTTCGAGGTAGAGTTTAAGAGAGATGAGCGTGTGCTTAGATTCCTTACTACTAGAATGGACAGGCACCATGTAGATTATGCTGAAAAAAGAAAAGTTAAAATTAAGTCTAACTCTAAAAGCTCTACAGAAGCTTAATAAAACCCTAAGATTATGGCAGATAAGAACGTTAGATATCTAAATCCTATTAATATTGAAACCTCTAAGGAGAAATATTGTAGGTTCAAGAAGAATGGAATAAAGTACATCGATTATAAAGATCCAGATTATTTATCTATGCTTGTGAATGAGCAGGGTAAGATTCTTCCAAGAAGATTAACTGGAACTACTCTAAAGTATCAGAGAAAAGTAGGTCAGGCAATTAAGAAGGCTCGTCACTTAGCTCTTTTACCATATGTAACTGATTTAATGAAATAAGAAACCATGGAAATAATTTTATTACAAGACGTAGATCACGTAGGAAGTGCTAATGACGTGGTGAATGTAAAGCCAGGTTTCGCTAGAAATTACCTAATACCTAAGGGGTTTGGTAAAATGGCTACTAAGTCTGCACTAAAAATGCATTCTGAAAACATTAAGCAGAGAGCTCATAAAGAACTCAAGATAAAAGGTAATGCTGAGGCGTTAGCGACCAAAATGGAGAAAGTAACTCTAAGTATAGGAGCTAAAGCTAGTGAGAACGGAAAGATCTTCGGTTCAGTAAATAGCATTCAGTTATCTGAAGCTTTAACAGCTAAAGGATTCAGCGTAGACAGAAAGAGCATCTCTTTAAAGGAAGACACTATCAAAGAATTAGGAAAGTACGAAGTAACAATAAAGCTTCATAAAGAAGTATCTGTAGTAGTTCCTTTCGAAGTAGTAGCTGAGTAATTCCACCTACTAAAAATAAGATTTAAAACCCTTTCAGTTTCCTGAAAGGGTTTTTTTATGCGCTAAACAACGCGGATATAGAGCACTTTTTTGGTCTGGAAGAATTCTTCCTCGAAATGAGCAGATAGCTCATACTCGTCTACTGTAGTATTCACTTCTTTAATCTCTTGTCTTAAATCACCACCTTTTAAAAAGAGAACACCATTGGGTTTAGGATTTAGAAATCTCTTTTCGAATTTCCCTTGAACCCACGTCATGAAAACTGGCAATTTAGCTACTGCTCTACTCACTACGAAGTCAAACTTACCAGAGACATCCTCAGCCCTACCATGAGCAGCCGTTATATTCATTAGCCCTATCTGTTCACTGACTGCGTTTACCACCTTTATTTTCTTCCCTATAGAGTCTACTAGATGAAATGAAACTTCTGGGTAAAGTATGGCTAGCGGAACACCTGGAAAACCTCCTCCAGTTCCTACATCAAGTACTTTACTGCCCGCTGAAAAATCATTTACTTTGGCTATAGCCAGTGAATGAAGGACATGCCTTTCGTATAGATTTTCTAAATCTTTACGTGAGATGACATTTATCTGAGCGTTCCATTCCTCGTATAAGCCTTGCAACGCTGAAAACTGTTCTATCTGAACTTCACTAAGATCAGGGAAGTATTTAGTTATTAAACTGATATTAGAAGGCATTAAATGGTTTCTTTAGTATGCTTCATTAAGTTATACAGAAATTCTCTAGCTCTGAATAATTGAGCTTTTACGGTACCCAAAGGAATATCTAATTCTTTAGAAATCTCTTCATAGCTTAGCTCTTGGAAGTAGCGCATTTCTACTAACTCTCTATACCTTGGCTTAAGCTTAGACACTACTTCTCTCATCTTTAATATTCTCTGCTTTTTCTCGAAAGCTTCTTCTGGGTCTAGACTATCGTCTTTTACTTCGAAGCCTATACTGTCTCCATCATCATTTGTATATCCTTGGTCTAGAGAAAGGGCTTTAATTCTTTTCTTTCTGATGTAATCAATAGCATTATTAGATGCTATTTTAAATAACCAGGTACTAAAGGCAAACGCTGGAGTATACTGGCTTAATCTTTTAAATGCTTTACCAAAAGCCTCAATAGTCAAGTCATCGGCATCATCCGTATTATTCACCATCTTCAATAACATGAAGTAAATAGAATCTCTGTAACGTTCCATGAGTTCTGCATACGCTCTTTGATCTTGGTCGTTTATTGCTCTTTGAACTAAAGCATAATCGTGTTTCCCTTTATCTGAGAGATTTTTAGTTACATCCATCTTTTCGGTTTTGAAATCATATTAGAAAGAAGAACAGCTGGTTTAGCGATGTTTAAGACCAATTCCCATATTGGCATAACCCATACTGCATCTAACACTTTCCATTTTCTACCTATAGCTATAAATGTACCATATAGAAGCAAATATCTAAACGCTATAGGAGTAATTACTAACAAGGCAGGTGTGGGTAAAACTAAAAGGACTAGTGCGGTTCCCCACATGAACCACCAGCTAAGCGGCTCCATCCCTAAGGCCAGTTTATGCTTGAATTTATAAAGACCTGAGGTGTTTAAATGTCTTCTCTTCTGCTCCCACCATTTACTTAATTTATCAGGGCTACGTGAAGTTGTTTGAGCTTCTAAATCTTGCCTTACTATAAATGTAGATTTCGGAGCTATTTCATTAATAAATAAATCATCATCCCCTCCAGTGATGTGCATGTGCTTTCTAAACCCACCTACTGAAAAGAACTTTTCCTTGGTATATGATAAATTTCTTCCTACGCCCATATAAGGCAAACCGCCTAATGCTAGCGAGCAGTAATTTACTGCAGTATGAACGGACTCGAATCGGAAAAAATTTTTACAAGCGCCTTTTTCTCTGGCCATTAAACTGACCCCAAGAACTATCTCGTCTTCTTTTACCTCAGTGAGCATATGGGTTATCCAATCATTAGACAGAGGGCTACAGTCAGCATCTGTGAGTAATAACCTCTCATGAGAAGTTGCTTTAATACCCATAGTTAATGCGAATTTTTTGCCTGTCATTCTATGAAGGTCTTCATTTAGCCTCACTACTTTAAGAGAAGGATAACGTATCTGCAGTGCTTTTAAGATATCTTCTGAATCATCCCAGCTACTATCATTCACCACTACCACCTCGAATAAGGGGTAATTCTGCTCCATTACCATAGGGATGTATTTCATCAGGTTCTCTGATTCATTTCTAGCACAAATCACTATGCTAACAGGTGGCTCGCTGCTAAGAGAACTCTTAGGCTTGTATACTACTAATCTGATGTAAAAAAACAATAGATAAAACAACTGAACTGCTACTGCTGCTATTAGCGTAACGCAAAGTATCTGCTGGTAATTAGACAATTCAGAGAGTAATTCGTTCATAATATAGAAAGACTTATAAGTTAAGAATCTAGTATACAAAAAAAGCCCCTATGACTAAACTCACAGGGGCTTTCTATAAATACTTTTAACATTCTATTCTTTAAGGAATACTCCTCTATAATCTCCTTTATTCGAGCTTACGCTTAGCACATAAGTTCCAGAAGTTAAATGTTCTGTATCCAACTCTAGAATTCCTGAAGCTGAATTCATTATTTGTATTACTGTTCTTCCAGAAATATCATAAACCGTAATCATAGAATTGTCTTGGTCTAACATTACAGTTAATCTAACTGAAGATGGGTTAGGAAAAAATTGAAGTTGTAAGCCTTTTTCTTCTTCTACAGCTGTTATCGACGCGCAGAAATCCTGAGATTCCTCAGAGGTAAACTCTCCATTAGAAGATGCTACTTCTACATTTAACTGATTCTCTATCGTATAACTTCCTTCACCGTATACACAGCAGATACCGTCCTCATACTCATCATAAATAGTGAAAACGAAACAGCCTTCAGGAAGACAAAACTCCTCTATCACCAACGAACTTTCTTCTGTATAAGGACCTCCGCTAGCTATAACAGTGGCTCCATCACTCACTTCCCATGTAGTTTCTTCTGGGTACTCATCTAAAGTTAAGTTTAACTGAAAAATAGAAGGATTTTCTATTATTACGGCATTAAAAGTAAACGAGCTTGAATTATTTGATTCGTCTTCATCCTCTTCAATTTCTACTGATACCTCGAGCGTATTCTCACCATTTTGTAATGCCTGTGGACTTAAATTCACCACTGCACTCTGGTTACTCCCTAAACTTCCGTACCAGTTCACTTGCTCTAAAGTATTCCCGTTTAATTGAACAGTTACCAATGCCTCGGTAAGATTTTCTTCACCGTTATTAAAGATAGTGGCTGTTGGATATATAGTAGCTTGACATAACACTCCTTCTATTTCATTATTTATTGATACACTCGCGTCATTAGCGTATTGAATAGCTCCTTCTGGCCATCCGTCTAAAGATAATGGACTGCTGTTTTGTGGATCTAACCAGTCCTTTAATCTAGTTTGAGGACTATTCCCATCCCACGAGACTCCAAACCTTCCATACCAGTCAGCTTGCCCATTATTTACTGACCCACTGCATGCGGCATATCCTCCATAAAGCTGGCCTATAATTCGGTGATTCTGATCAAACAAGGGAGAACCTGAAGAGCCTCCCTCCGTAACACCATCCTCCCACTCATCTATATACCAAACGGCAGCGCCTCCTTGGTTAGCATGGTAAGGATTATCTTCATCAAAACAGATTTTCATTACATCTCCCGATGGATGATGAATGCTTGTAGTTGCAGTTACACTTTCATCATCTGACCTATCCCAACCTGCATATTGTACGTCGTAACTGGCAGGAGGAGATGAACTTAATTCTATTAAAGCAAAATCACTCCCACCATTGCTTGCTACTAAATCCCCTGAAGAGATAGTTTGAAGTGTAGGACCACTGCTCCCCGCACAACTTGTAGACTCATGGTTAAACAGATAAACCCAGTTACTAGGGTTTCCTAAGCAATGATTAGCCGTAAGAAAGTAAGGTGTTCCATCGTTTGAAGTGTTGTTGACTAATGCTCCAGTACAAACTGCGTTACCTCCATTAATAATAAGCGCTACTGATTTCTTTTCAATCTGCCAATCTGTTCCTTCAGGACAATTCACGTTTATATTACACGCTCCTGAATTTCCGTAAGGCCCTCTTTCTACATCTTCGTATTGATTAATTATAGCTCTATATCCCTGAACTACCATACCAAGACTTAACTCCCCTTCACCAACTCCAGCTGGAACCAAATATTCGATAACCACCGCCTCTGAGTGTAAGAGACTTACTGGTAATACTCCAGCCTTTTTATTATTCTTATAGTTGAATGAACCTAAGAACTCAGTTCGCTCTGAATTCCATATAAACAATTCAGCTCCCTTATGGAGAACGAATCTGTCAAACAAGAAAGAAAAAGAACTGGCATCTGCAGCCTTTACTCCTAGCCTCCAGATTTTATCTCCATTCTCCAGCTCTGTCCATGAACCACTGTTTTCTTTAGAAAAAGCTACATCGTGCTCTATTCCAAATCTAAATGGAGTGTCTTTTTCTGCATCTCCTATAGCATCTTGAAGACTGATTAAATTCATATCTAACTCTCCGAACTCTAGGAAGTCTATGTTAAATCTTTCTACATCTTTTATATCCCACTTATAAGGCTCCCCTCCTTGAGAAATCTGCCCTATGACATTACTCGTCATAAAAATCAAAGCAGCTAGGCCAATTAAAATTCTATTCATTTTTTTTGTTTTTCTAATACGTATATCTATTAACCTCTTTTTCGTACCCTAATATCCTCACATCCAACTCTATAGTGCTTGGGTATCTCACCGGCTTTATATTAAACTCTATGGTGTCCGTTAAAAGAGCTCTACACATATCACCATTGGCATTATGTTCTAAATTTAGCGTAATCTGAGGAGGAAGACTCTTAGCATAAGCACCATTCGTTTTCAGTTTCCATTCGTGTTCTCTACACCCTCCACCATACTCTACAAGTAAAATTAGATTATCCCCCTCTACATTAGATTCTAAAAGTGTAAAGCTGTCCGTCTTGATATTCTTATATGTGGGGTCTATTTCCACAACAAGGGTCGCCTCTTCCTTCTTCGTATTTAACGTTTCTGTCTGATCTTCCGCAGATTTTTTTATCTCTTTCCTCTTCTTACATGAGGATGATATCATTATTAATGCTCCAACTAAAATTAGAACCACTTTCAATCTTTTCATTTGTTTGCTATTTAGTGTTACAATGCTACAACGATGCCAAAATACTGGCTACTGGAGTTCTATTTTTTAGATTCGTATAACTTTTTAAGTTCGATTAGTTCATCTCTTAATCTAGCGGCTTCCATGAACTCCATATCTTTAGCGGCTTTCTCCATGGCTTTCTGAGTTTTTTGAATGGCTTTCTGTAAATCATCTGAGTTCATATACTGAACTAATGGGTCCGCAGCTATGGCTGCGGAAGTATCTACATCACTATAATTGTCTGGTCTAGATACTACACCAGAGTTTTCGAATAAAGTTTCGTTCTTTTTATTTATCTGCTGTGGCACTATTCCGTGCTTGATGTTATGAGCCACCTGTTTTTCTCTTCTTCTGTCCGTTTCATCCATAGTCGTCTGCATAGAACCCGTAATCTTATCTGCATACATGATTACTTTTCCGTTCACATTCCTGGCTGCTCGCCCTGCGGTTTGCGTTAGAGACCTATTGCTACGCAGAAAACCTTCTTTATCTGCATCCATAATGGCTACCAGAGAAACTTCAGGTAAATCTAACCCTTCTCTTAAAAGGTTCACTCCTACGAGCACATCGAACACTCCCTCTCTTAAATCTCTTAGAATCTCTATTCTATCCAGTGTCTTCACCTCGGAGTGAATGTATCTGCAGGCAATATCCAATTTATCTAAATATTTGGAAAATTCTTCAGCCATTCTTTTGGTTAGCGTAGTAACCAAAATTCTCTCATTTTTAGCTATCACTCGGTGAATCTCATCGAGTAAATCATCTATCTGATTAATGCTCGGGCGCACCTCTATAGGTGGGTCTAATAACCCCGTAGGACGAACGACCTGCTCAATTATTACTCCTTCAGATTTTTCCAACTCATAATCTGCAGGAGTAGCGCTTACATAAACCACTTGGTTCAGCATGCCCTGCCATTCTTCAAATTTCAAGGGACGGTTATCTATGGCAGAGGGAAGTCTAAATCCATAATCCACTAAATTTACTTTTCTAGCTCGATCCCCTCCATACATGGCTCCTATCTGAGGAATGGTAACATGGCTTTCATCTATAACAAAAAGGAAATCGTCTGGAAAATAATCTATCAAACAGAATGGCCTCTCTCCAGGCTGACGCTTATCGAAGTAACGCGAGTAATTTTCTATTCCTGAACAGAAACCTAGCTCACGCATCATTTCCAAATCATGCTCTACTCTTTCTTGAAGTCTTTTGGCTTCTAAAAACTTTCCTTCAGATTTGAAAAAATCTACTTGTTTTACCATTTCCTGCTGAATCTCCCAAATGGCGCTTTCCATGGTGTCTTTTCCGGTCACGAATAAATTGGCAGGATAGATTTTGGTCTCTTCGAAGTCTAGGATTTTGCTTCCACTTTCAGGGTCAAATGTATATACTTCTTCTATCTCATCTCCCCAAAAAACAATTCTAAGTGCGTGATCCGCGTAGGCTAAAAATATATCTACCTGATCACCTGCCACGCGGAAAGTTCCTCTGGTAAACAGATCTCTGGTTCTGCTATACAAACTAGAAACCAGCTTGTACAAAAATTTATTTCTAGAAATAGTTTCTCCTTTAGTCACAGAAATCACACTCTTATGAAACTCTACTGGATTACCTATCCCATAAATGCACGATACAGATGCCACTATAATAAGATCTCTTCTTCCGCTTAATAAAGCAGATGAACAGGCCAACCTTAATTTTTCAATTTCCTGATTGATTTGCAGGTCTTTTTCTATATAAGTCCCTGTAGTCGGGATAAATGCTTCTGGCTGATAATAATCATAATAACTCACGAAGTACTCCACTTGATTCTCAGGAAAGAACTGCTTAAACTCAGAGTACAACTGGGCTGCTAATGTTTTATTATGAGAGAGAATAAGCGTTGGACGCTGAGTTTCCTCGATCAGATTAGCTATGGTAAATGTTTTTCCAGAACCAGTAACTCCTAAAAGTGTTTGGTGCTCGGTTCCGTTTTCTATTCCTTCTGTTAGCTGTCTTATAGCTTCTGGCTGATCTCCTGCGGGCTTAAATTCTGAATGTAATTTGAATTTCATGGGCATAGCAAAGATAGCTTCTATAAGGCAATTGAAAGTCAAGAATTGAACACGTGAATTTCTTCAATTGAATCGGCATCAAACCTCTTCATTCTGGATGATTATGCGTGTTTTAAGATTCGTTTTATTCTTTATTCTTCTAATAATTGCTCTAAGATCAACTGATAGTCCGCCTGAATCTGCTAGACTTTTCACGTCACCCATTTACGCTTCTTCAAGGTCACTTGAAGTAAAAAAACTTATCGTTTAATTACTCACACATCATAAAAAGCTCATTCAACCTGCACACCCATTCCCTTTTTCATCCTGCTCTTTTTAACCACCTCTCTCCCTATTAATAAGAATAATACCCCATACTGAATGAATAAAAATAACGGTTTTTCTTCTATAGTTCCATTAATGTAGAAGGAATACGAGAGGAATATTAATCCTGTCCACCAGAAGGGGAACTTGTGCTTAGAAAATAACGATATACCGAAAGGAATAAGCGCATACCATGGGTGAACCGTGGTGCTGATTAACAGATACACCGTACTCACAATTAATGCTGCTGCTGGCAGACTTAACTTCCAAATCTTCTGCGGGAAAAAACTGAGCGAAGCGATCACCAACACTGTAATTCCTGCCATAATGGGCCCAGCTGTTTCCACTATATCCCAGCCTACGGTTAATTCTCCTATCAATTTTACGATGTAAAATATACTGGCATTGAACTCGAAGCTTTGAAAATATAAATCGATGCTGCTCCAGATGTTTAGGAGGACTTCTAAACTTAAAAAAGGAAGGAATGTAATCAAAAATGTTAGCCCAGCGATAACTCCATATTTGATACTTCTGCCCCATCCGAGATATGGAATAAGTAGCGGCAAAAACATTAACGGAAGCAGCTTCGTACTAATAGCTATTCCGAAAAAGATGGCCGACAGCAGCCAACTCTTTTTAAAATAGACAACTGCCAATATTACATAGGTCAGCATAACCACTTCGAAATGAAGGTTTCCCATTCCTTCTATTATGACTAATGGATTTAATGCCCAGAGTGAGAATTTACCTATTGCAACGCCCTTACTGAGAGCTAGCCGAAACAATGTAAATAACCCTATAAATTCAGTAAGAAAAAAGAGGATTTTAAGAGTTAATAGTCTTCCATAAACAGAATCTGTGAATAAACCTGAAGCTATAAAGTACAGCTGATTAACTGGCGGATAAACCGAGAAATAATCTGGAGAATTCATCTGCTTATACAAATCTCCATTTAATGAGGTATCGAATTCACCCAAAACGATTAGGTCTGAAGGCGTATGCCCATATACATTCTTACCGCTCAGCGTGACCTCTCCATCCCAGAGAAAACGATGATAATCATCGGATAAAGTAGGCGTAGAAAAAAGCCAAAATACTCTTAATGCAATAGCCATATAAAAGACATCTGTTATGTCATACTCCTCTATGATTAATAGATAAAGCCAGAATGCTCCTGTAAAGAGTCCGAGAAGCATATAAAAATCTTCTCTGGCTGTTAGAAATACTAAAATGTGCGCTGCAAAGGTTAGAAACACAATGCCCACACGCCAAAATGAACTCATGTTTCCAATGCAGATTTATGACATTTGGGTATGCTTTACCGAGTAGAAACTTACGACACCGAAACCTACTGTGAGCATCACATGAAAAGGAAGTAGTCCGTAATCTCCCAGATAAATAGCATATCCTATAGCTGCTAAAAAGTAAAGTGTTATAAATACTTCTACAATGGTGAGCGGATTCACCTTAAAAGCTCTGTACTTCTTATTAGCCCAAGTTCCCGACTTTTCTTCTAGAGCAAACTTAGGTGTTCTTACAAATGGTGTTTTCCTTCCGACATACCCTTCGATTACTGCTATGCTGTTATGAAGAGAAAGCCCCATACTAACTGACAAGAAAAGAGGAAATCGTACGACAAACTTCAATAAGCTTTTTATCCCACCTTTTTCCGAATGGCTCATGCTTAACCAGTAGAAATAGCTTAGAACAAGAAAACTAGAAACAAAGACACTCGCTAGTTTGAAGATCGAATCATATCCTTCAAAATTATGCTTAATCAAAAGAACAGGCACACTTAATATGGAGGTACAAAAGATGCAGATAAACACAAAACTATTCAGCAGATGAAACGCAGCATGGACTTTAGTCTTCCACCCGAGCTGTTTTGTTCTCATTACTTTAGGGAGGTTTTTTACTGCGCATTCTGCAGCTCCTTTGGTCCAACGGAACTGCTGATTTTTAAGAGAATTCATCTCTGCCGGAAGTTCTGCCGGAGAAAGTACATCTTCTAAATAAGTGAATTTCCAACCTTTCATTTGAGCTCTATAACTCAAGTCTAAATCTTCTGTAATAGTATCACTCTGCCATCCTCCTGCATCTTCTATGCAGGTTTTTCTCCATACACCAGCTGTTCCATTAAAGTTTATGAAATGTCCTAGTGAGTTTCTTCCTACTTGCTCTACCGTAAAATGCGCATCTAATGCGAATGCCTGTAGTTTAGTTAGAAAGCTATAATTCTTATTTAGATGTTGCCATCTAGTCTGCACTACTCCTATCTCATCTGAAGCATAAAAGTGAGGAATAGTTTTTCTAAGGAATAAATGATCCGGAATAAAATCGGCATCAAAAATAGCTATAAACTCGCCTTTAATCCTCTGCATTCCGTAGGCCAGAGCACCTGCTTTATAGCCTTTTCTTTCAGGCCTTTGTATATGCGAAATATCAAACCCTAATGCCTGAAGTTCTTTTACTTTTACGGCAGCTACTTCAAATGATTCGTCTGTAGAATCATCTAAAAGCTGGATATCCAACTTCGATTTATCGTAGTCTATCTTAGCTATAGATGCCAGCAATCGCTCTACTACGTAAAGTTCATTATACACCGGAAGCTGAATAGTGACTCTAGGCCATTCCTTACCTTCCATGCTGCAGCTAGTCTTCTTGATAGCTTTTTTCTGTTTGGAATATGCTAATGCTAAGCTCAACTGCATAATACTATATGCAAAGATGAACAGTAGGAAAAAGGCATATAATATGATGAGGATGATCTCCATATTATCGATACTTGATTAAGGTGTAAATAATTTTATAGCCCGCTAAAATAGTTCCTTTAAGCGTGCCTGTGATTTTAGATACTCCTACTCTTTTTCTGTAACGCGCAGGAAACTCTATGAATGGTACTTTTTGTTTCGCTATTTTTATTTGCATCTCCACTGTCCACCCGAAGTCCTTATCCTTCATTTTCAAGGCATTCAACGTACTTAACCGAATGGCCCTGAATGGCCCAAGGTCCGAAAAACGAACTCCGTAGAACAACTTCAGTAGTCCAGTAGCTAGCCAATTTCCGAAGAGCTGCTGTGGCATCATAGCTCCCTTTTCTCTCTGCCCTAAGGCTCTAGAACCAATAGTGAAATCTACCTCTCCATTTACAATAGGGCGTATCAACTGCTCTAACTCATCTCCATAATCTGAATAATCTGCATCCATAAACACTATGACATCTGCAGGTAGA
>TARA_B110000114_G_scaffold106419_1_pt1 | contig 17944 bp, 10 predicted proteins | sample TARA_B110000114 | Tara Oceans TARA_B110000114 (sample SAMEA4397311) | marine metagenome | biome: Polar Biome; feature: [SRF] surface water layer (ENVO:00010504); material: water (ENVO:00002006), including particulate matter (ENVO:01000060) such as... | depth 5 m
TTTGGACAAACAATTCCAGAATACGATAAAAACCCTGATTTAGAAGATTATAATTTTGTTTTAGGCACCCAAGGAATTGGCGGAAAATATCAATTTTCAAATGAATCTAAATTGATAGAACAAGCTAAACATATTAGAGGCATGGGTTCTAATATTCTTAAAATCTCTTTAGGTCCAAAATCACCTAAATCTTATGGATTTGGAAAAAGTAAAGCAACTAGTACTTTAGAATTGTTTCAATCGATACCAGATTACAAACAAGTTTTTGATATGGATTTCAAATACATTTTTGCTTGGGTACATACATTAACAGATGTAAAGTGGAAGAAAGGAATTAATAGAACAGAAGAGAAAAAACTCTATAACGAAATGTTCGAGTTTGCCTCTTATATTTTAAAGGAGTACAACAACTCTGGTAAAACCTTTATGATTGGGAATTGGGAAGGCGATTGGTTATTACATCCTGGTTATAATAGAAAAATGACTCCTCCAAAAAAGGATGTTAAGAACATGACTAAATGGTTTCAAATTAGGCAAAAAGCTATTGATGATGCTAAAAGAAAAGTTAAGCATACAAACGTTTCTATATATCACTATATTGAAGTGAATTTAGCATTAAAAGGCATGCAAGGGGAAACTTGTATTTCTAAAGATATATTGCCAAAAGTAGATGTAGATTTTGTTTCTTATTCTAGTTATGAAGCCATTAAAAACAAAACCTTTCAGGAGAAGAAAATGGCTTTAGAAGAGGTGTTTACTTTTATAGAAAAACAATTGAAACCAAAAAAGGGTTTGCCTTTTAAACGTAGAGTGTATTTAGGAGAGTACGGATACCATGCAAATGGTAAAAAACCAAAGACATTTCAAAAACAATTTGATGAAACCAAAGAGATTATGCAGATCGCTTTAGAATTAAACATTCCTTTTGCACTTCATTGGCAGATGTATAATAATGAGTATGATAAAAATGGAAACTCTAAGCAAATGTCTTTGATAAATGAGCAGGGAGAGAAAAGACCATTGTATTATTTGCACCAAAATTTTTATAAGAAAATGAATGGTTTTTTGAAAGAATACAACATCAAAAACAATTCTTATCCTGACTCTGAAGCCTTCAAAAAAGAAGCTTTAAATATTTTAAGGACCTTATAATTAATGAAATTAGAACGCTTCATATATGATACATTAAAACATCAAATACTGATGTTTGTATTTATTGCATCTTGTGCTCAAACTTTTGCACAATTGTCTTTGGTCAGTAACCAAGATATTGATTTCTCAAACGTGGTAAGTACAGTATCTAGCGGTGATTGGAGTAATCCGAATATATGGAGCTCCGGATCAGTACCAACTGCTGCTGACAATGTGAGTATTGAAAATCATACGGTCTATATCGATCTTATGGGTACAAGTTCTGGTGAAATTGTTGATTTATGCAATAATTTAAGAGTACAGTCTGGTGGCGTTTTAAGAATGGGACACGACTCACCAAATTTTGCTAAAGACTTAAGGATAAACGGGAGTATCTTGTGTTTGGGAACTTTCTCGGCAGGAAGAGAACAGCCCTCAGGATCTGGAGACGGAAGTCTTTATAATCATAATAGCCAGATCTATTTAAATTTAAATCAGGATACCACCTACATTTCTGGTTCAGGATTTTTTAATCCAAAATCTCTCATTATTTCATCCAGTGATGATAACAAAACCCTAATTATTGATCATTATAACGTTGTGATAGACGATAGTTTTGTTTTAAAATCTGATTTTAGAATCAACGCAACTATTGAGTACTATTCTTATGTGAATATTAAACAGAATCTTGGACTAACAGGAAGTACTTTCCAATGGAGTTCTCCAACTGCCAAAGCTGATCTTACAATCAAGGGGATTGTTTTAGCAGAAAATGTGAGCTTATTTACAAAAAATCCAAATCCAGGCGAGTTTTCTTCTTTGACTATAAGCAACAAAGGCAGTTTATATGTAAAATCTATCAATGAGGGTGAGCTAGGCGTTACTTCTGCCGATGCTGGATTTAACTTAAATATCAATAATGGTGGATTATTACGACTTGGAGAGGATATAAATTTTGATAACCTAACCGAAAATAACCCCAATTTTTCCTTATCAAGTAATGGCGATATCCGAGAACATTTCTCAGAAACGATACCTACTAAAGCCCAAATTACAGCTCAAATAAACAACTACGATCCAAATCTTGGTGCTGATGCCACTGAAATTATAGATATTTTTGGTTCTAGTCATATCGCAGGTTGGTATAATTTTACACAAAGACCCTACCTACTCGAGGGTTTAGATTTTTATCAAGACTTTGGAGCATCCTCAATAAAAACAACACTAACAGCTACTAATGGGAAGATGTTTAGTGCTTATCCGTTTAATCATACCTGGCCTAACTTTGAAACTTTAGAAGATGTAGCACAACATCAATACATAGATTCTTTGTTCAGTAGAAGCCATATTAAAACCCATACGTTTTGGACTACCTCCAAAAATAAAGGGGATTGGAAACAGGGTCCAGACTTTGACCATGAAAGCAATTTAAATGAAGAGCAACAATTTTATGATCTGACAGTTCATCTGCTTAGCACATATGGACACATGGATAAAAATTTTGTTTATCAGAATTGGGAAGGTGACTGGATGTTGCGTGGTCAAGGGGTACTCTGGGAGCAAAATCCATCACTTATACCAGATGATGTAAACTGGGATATTGAAGGAATGGCTCGTATGTTTAGAGCACGGCAACGCGGAACTGAAAGAGCAAGAAATGAATTTCCTGATTCTAATGCTAAAGTTTTTCAGGGTATAGAATTTAATAAGTTGTGGTGGAATGATAATGGCACTTGGAAAACCATGATGGATAGTAATATTCCTTGTGTTATTGCAGACGTCGTTCCTAAGGCACGTATTGATTTGTCTTCTTGGTCAGCTTATGATGGGGGCTGGACCAATTCTGCTAATCCTCATGGTCATGCCATGTGGAAGGGTTTAGAGATGGCAAGATATCTTACGACTGAAACCCAAGATTTTCCAACTGCATTTCCTGTACAGATTGGTGAGTTTGCAATAAATGAAAACCCACCATATAATGGTAATAATAATCAGGCTTTAATCACTGAGCGTTATGGTCGCTACATTGGGCTAGCCCTTGCTTTGGGGATTCCTAATTTTTATCTATGGAACTTATATTGTTCTGGTCAACAGGGTGGGCCAAATGGGTTTACTTGGGAAAAAGGGGTGCAATATGATACTGATTTTCTTTATGATTGGATGGATGGTAAATGGCTAATTGAACCAGATGGTTCTTGGGGTCATGCAGCTAGTTTTTTAATGGAACAATGGGCTATAACGCTATCAACAGAGTCTCTAGAAAGCATTAGTAATGTAACAATATATCCAAATCCTGCCATAAATGAGGTTAACTTAAAGGGGGTAGAGAGTGGTGCTAGAATTTCATTTTTTGATATTCATGGCAGAGCCTTAAAAATGTTTACCTACCAGCAAAATGAAAATATTGATGTTTCGGGATTAAGTACTGGTTCATATATAGTACGTATTCAAGATACAAATAAGTCAATTAAAATAAAAAAACTAATTATTAACTAAAATCAAATTTAACTTATGAGAAAATTAATTTTATTTGTTTTATTGTTCCCTGTCTGCCTCATGGCACAAGAAATTAATATAAAAGGCAAAGTACTAGACAAAGAAACAAAACAACCTTTACCCGGTGCAGTTGTCCTTGTAAAGGGAACCTCCAAGGGAGCCGTTACAGATTTTGACGGGGAATTTCAAATTGATGCAGAGAAAGGGGCTGTACTTGTATTTTCATATATAGGTTATAAAACTACAGAATTAAAGGTTTCTTCACCTTCGGTTCAAGTTCTTTTAGAATCTGATATTTCACAGCTTGATGAAGTTGTGGTAAGTGTAGGTTACTTTGATGTAGCTAAAAAAGATTTATCGGGTTCAATTGCTCAAGTTACTACAGAACAATTGGAGAAAAACAGAACAAACTCTATAGAACAAATGTTACAGGGTCAAGTAGCTGGTGTAGTTGTAAATGGAAGTTCAGAACCAGGTGGGGGCATTGCCATTTCTGTTAGAGGAACAAATTCTATGCTTGGTGGAACGCAACCTTTATATGTAATTGACGGTATTCCTATTGACCCACTATCAGATGCCGAAGGAAATGGAGGTTCAGGACAAGCACAGAGTTCTCTTAGCTTTCTAAACCCAAATGATATAGAAAAAATGGAAGTGCTTAAAGATGCTGCGGCTACAGCAGTATATGGAGCTAGAGGTGCCAATGGGGTTATTATTATTACCACAAAAAGCGGCGGAAAAGATGGCGGAAAAGACGCTTTAACACTAACAGTTGATAATTTTGTTACAGATGTTGTAAAAAACATTGGTGTTATGGATGGGCCACAATTTGAAGATTATATGAATCAAAGAGTCATTAACCAATTGTATGTAGATATTACTGATCCACTAAGAGCAGGTGGTGCTTTTGATGGTTCTCAGCCCTTAACACAAGCCAATTATCCAGAATTAGGAGCATTTAATTTGCCTTACCCTACAGCTACAGGGATTAATAACAATTGGCAGGATTTAACATATAGACTAGCGTATTCTAATGCTTATAACCTGTCCTACCGTGGAGGAGATAGAAAGAAGAACTTATCTGTGAGTTTAGGCTTTCAGGATATTGAAGGTGTTATTATTAATACAGGTAATAAGAGAGTGACTTTTAATGTGAACGGTAAAAGAAAAGCTTTCAATGATAAAATTGATATTTTTACCAGAACTAATATGGCATACAATACAGGTAATGCTGCCTCTGTTGGTAACAGTCAAATTTTCCAACAACGAAGTGTGGTGTCACAAGCGCTTCAATTTCAACCTATTTTTGAAATTTTAGAACCTGGGCAAGACGATGATATTTATGCAGATTTAAATGAAGGTAATGTTATTTCAAACCCATATACTCTAGCAAAGTTCGTGACTGATAGAAAACAATCCGTTAATTTTATTCAAAATGTTTCAGTAACAGCTAAAATTACACCTAAGTTAACTGGGGTTATTAAGGGGGCTTTTAATTATCAAAAAAGTAATAGAGATAGTTATTATCCAACAAATACTACACGTGGTAGAAGAAATAATGGTGAGGCTACACAATCTTTTACAGAGAACAAGAAAATTTATACAGAAGCCAGCCTGCGCTATAGAAATAAATTTAAAGGACACCGCGTTGATGCTATTCTTGTAGGTACTTATGAGAATAATAATATTCGCGCTATGTTTAACAAAGCCTTTGGTTTTGGTAATGATGCAACAACCTTTTATAATTTTCAGTCGGCAACTGATGTGTTAGTGCCTATTGCACAATTTAGAGAGTTTGGTTTAATCTCTGGACTTGCTAGAGTTGGATATAATTACAAGAGTAAATATTATATAGATGTGAATACACGTATAGATGCGTCTTCTAAATTTGCCGAAAATAATAAAAGTGCTATTTTCCCTTCTGTGGCATTAGCATGGGCAATTTCGAACGAAAACTTTTTAAAGAATTCTAATTCAATTTCTAATCTAAAGTTAAGAATGTCTTATGGTAAAACAGGAAGTAACCCTATAGCACCATATCAATCATTAGCACTTTTAACGCCAATTAGATATAATTTTGATAATCAATTAGTAACAGGTTATTATGAATCTAACTTGGCTAATGATGATTTAACCTGGGAAACTACAGACCAGTTTAATGCTGGAATAGATTTAGGACTTTTTGATTCTAAAATTAATCTAACATTAGATGCTTATCACAAATTAACCTATGATTTATTGCAAAATGTATTGTTACCTGCATCTAATGGTTTTGCATCAATTGTTGATAATTTTGGAGAAGTGGAAAACAAAGGTGTTGAATTAGGTATTAATGCTGCACTTTTTGATACTGATAAATTTGGATGGAATGTGTCGGGTAATTTCTCATTAAATAGAAATAAATTAGTAAAGCTAAACTCAAATTTAGAGTTTCAATTGGGCCCATCTGTTGGATTTAGTCAGGCAAACCCAATTATGTTCATGGAAGGACAACCTTTAGGGATTTTTTGGGGAGCTCAAACAAATGGTATTTATCAAGATTGGGATGAAGCTATTGCAAGTGGTATAGATGGGGCTGCACCTGGAGAAATAAAGTATATTAACAATCATGTAGATTTGGATGACAATGGACAGCCTTTAGCGACTCAAGAAATTAATTTTGATGATTATGTTCAAATTGGAGACCCAAATCCGGATTTCAATATAGCTATCACCAACAACTTCCGATTGGGTAACTGGGATATGAGCGTATTGTTCACAGGTGAAAAAGGAGGCGATATCTTTTGGGTAGATTCATGGGCATTAACAGGCAACCAAAATAGTAGAAACGGTCTATTATCGTCTTTTGAAGATTCATGGAAAGCACCATTAAGTGTTGATGCTTCTGGTAATGTTACCTATAACCCAGCTGATGGACAAACGACTAATGTTGGTAACCCAGCACCACTTACAGATCCTGGTCAAAGAGCCATTGTGTCAGACAGACAAGTATTTGATGGTTCTTATATAAGATTAAAAAATCTAAATATTGGGTATACTCTTAACTTTAAGAATAACAATAGTTTAAGAGTCTATGCTACTGGTCAAAATTTAGTGACTTGGACAGATTACCCAGGCTATGACCCAGAAGTACAAACCTACAATAAAGATCCTCAAAGAAGAGGTGTTGATTTTGGAGGGTATCCAGGTACCAGAACTTATACATTAGGATTAAAATTTAATTATTAAAAGAATTAATTATGAAAACATTTAAATTTAAGAACATGAAATTGTCTTTATGTTATTTACTTATGGCTTTAACTATTTTTGTAAGCTGTGATGACGTCTTAGAGGAAGAGCCTTTTACTCAAATTGGAACTGAGTCTTTCTATCAAAATGATACAGATGCCTTGGCTGCGATAACGGCAGTTTATGCACAGCTAAAAGCTGGTGTTGGCTATTACAGGCAACAATATTTATCCAATGTTTATGCGGCTTCAGATCAAGGAGCCTCTAGCTGGAAACATGGAAATTTTAGAAGAGGAACCATAGCTAATACAGACCAAAATCTACCTAACTTTTGGAAAGAAGCATATGTTGGTATAAAGGATGCCAATAATGTCATTGCCAGAGTAGCCGAAACAAGTAATATTGATGATGAGTTAAAATGGCGAGTCATTGGTGAGGCACGGTTTTTAAGAGGGTTAAATTATTTTAATCTGGTAAGGTGTTTTGGTGAAGTGCCATTAAGAACCGAACCGGTAAAACCTGGAGAAGAAGGTTTGCCAGTATCCCCTATTGCAGATATTTATGAGGTAATTATTAGCGATTTTCAATTTGCAGCAGAAAATTGTTGGGGTTTTAATGAAACCAGAAATGGTTATACCAATAATATTGGAAGGGTTACAAAGGCCTCGGCACATGCTATGTTAGCTAAAACCTATTTGCAAATAGCTTCTTCTAAACGTAGTGCTATGGCTGGAATTATGGGTAATAATCGTTATAACGGAATTACAGGTACTCCCGAATCGTATTATCAATTAGCTAAAGACCAATGTGATTTAGTATTTGGTGAAAGCGGTTATCAATTGGTATCAAGTCTTGATGATTGGAAAAATATTTTTTCTGCTTCAAACGGAAACAACCCAGAATTGTTATTTGATGTACAAGGATCTTCCATTGTAGAACAAGGCACCGCAGTTTCCAATTTATTTTGCCCTAGAAACGCTGGACTTAGTGGTGGTGGCTGGGGTGGTACCAATAAAATGCAGGGAGGTTTTATAAACAACAATATAGATAAGACCGATATACGATTTCAAAACTCAATAATTCAAGAGTTTCAAGATGCTACAAAAACGTATGTATTGAATCCTGCGAGCACAGGATACATAAGAACTATTACAGCAACAGGAGCTGCAAATGGAAATTTATTTCAGGTTTTTACTTCTAAGTATATAGATAGCAATGCAACTACAGAATATACAAGTCAGCAAAACTGGCATATCATAAGATTAGCAGATGTGTATTTAATGCGTGCAGAAGCCTTGGCAGAAATCAATCAAGATCCAGCTCAGGCTAATGCTGATTTAAATATGCTAAGAAGTCGTGTAGGTATGGCTGATTTTGATGGAGCTGGAATGTCTATTGAAGATTTTAGAACAGCGCTTTTAAGAGAACGAGCAGCAGAACTTTCTATGGAAGGTCACCGCTTTTTTGATTTAACTAGAATGGGTGTGTATGATGAATATTGTAGGTCAAGCTATAATAATACGGTTGGAGCAAGACAGCCTGAAGATTATACCTGGCCAATTCCGTTAATTGAATCATCTGCAAACGGAAATATAGACTAATAAACCACCTATGAGAAAATTATTTTTTGGATTAGTATTACTTTGTGCATGTAGTATTCATGCACAAAGTAATAGCCAAAGACCTAATGTTGTCTTTATAATTTCAGATCAGCATAAGTTAGAAGAAACTGGTGCTTATGGAAGCCAAAGATCAATAACACCAAATATAGATGCATTGGCCAAAACAGGTGTAATGTTTAATAATGCTTACACGCCCGCTCCTGTTTGTGCTCCTGCCAGAGCATCATTGGTTACCGGGATGTATCCCTATGCTAATGGGGCTATATATCATAAAGCACCTGTAACCATGCCAGATGGTAAAATTAAAAATCTGGGGAGTGGATACTTACGTGAAACAGGCTATCATGAAGATATTGTTACACTTCCGGATGTTTTTAAAGAGCAAGGTTATGTATCAGCTTCTCCAGGTAAAATGCATGTGCATGGTGAACTTCAAAAGGATGTAGATGAAGATTATAAGGAAGGCAATACCATGGGATTTGATGAAGTAAGTCTTAGATATTATACCTATTTTCCTGGAGGTCATTATCAAGATGAAGTTGGCGAAGATACTTATATGCGTTACAGACAATTTAAAAATTATGGTAAAACCTATAAAGGAGGTTCTATGCACCTTAATGAGGAATATGTGCCTACACTTGTTAAGAATGATGAGGATAACTTTGATATGGTAGTAGCACGAAAATCTGTAGAGTTTATCAATGAACGTGCAGAAGATGGTAAAATCTTTTTCTTGCATGTAGGTTTTGAAAAACCACATGCACCTTTTACTACTACCCAAACCTATTTGGATATGCACACACCTTCTGAATACCGGTTACCAGAAACTTATAATGACTGGTATAAAAAAGGTAAATACCCATGGGTGCCAAATTGGGTGCATTCAGGAATTCCTAAAAACATTGAAAAAGCTCAAAATGTGATGGCTGCCTACAATGCTTGTATTACAGAAATGGATGATATGGTAGGTAGAGTAGTCAATGCCTTAAAGGAGAAAGGACTTTATGACAACACTATTATTATCTACACTACAGATCACGGAGAGCATTTATTTGAACATGGTTTAAGAGGAAAACACAATATGTATGAAGATGCTGTAAATGTGCCTTTCATTGTATCGTATCCAAAATTGTTTAAAGGGAATACAATCAATAATTCCATTGTTAGTTTTATAGATTTAATGCCAACATTGGCAGAATTAATTAATGGGAAAACTCCAGAAACCGCGCAAGGCGTTTCTTTAGTAGATGTCTTAACCAAGGGAGAAGAGTTAAAAGACAGAGTTGTGTATTCAGAATTTAGAGGAGGAGATTACAAATTGTTGCCAGGAGCTAAAAATGTGCCGTCTAGAATGATGCGAAAAGGCGATTATAAGTTTATTTACACGCATGGTATTATAGATCAGCTGTACAATATTAAAGATGATCCTGATGAGTTAAATAATTTGGTTTTTGATGATAATTACAAAACCATTTATGAAGATATGTATTTTCAAACAATGGTAGATTGGAGATTTCAAGAGTATGCTCCAATTAAAGTTTCTTTAAAGAAAAAGAAGTTGAAATGGAAACAATCTGATGAATTTACAAGTTATGCTGTTTATCATTCAGTGACAAAGAATGCTAAAGACGCAAGCTTAATTGCTACTAATATTAATGACGATTGTTTTGAAGTAAAAAAAGAAGGATACTATTGGGTGTTAGCAACTCCTAAACTTTCTAAAACCTCTAAGTTTTATGGAGATAACGTACCTGTAGCAGTTGAAAATTATAACTATACGCTCCCTATATCTGACATGATGAAATTTGATTAACAGCAAACTTCAATATTTTATTAGTTTTAAAAAACCGGGATAATATGAAAAGAATAATTTTAATTGCAATGTTAAAGGTCGTTCTCTATCTCGGTTTTTTTTTCTTATCCATAAATCTACACTCACAAGAAAAACCTAATATTATTTTTATTCTGGCTGATGATTTAGGCTTTGGAGACTTAAGCTCTTATGGAGCTAAAGACATAAAAACACCTGAAATAGATAAGTTAGCTAAAGGCGGAATTACATTTACAAGAGCATATGCCAATAGTACCGTATGTTCGCCCAGTAGAGCCTCTATTCTAAGTGGTAACTATCCAGATTTCGTTGGTGTACCAGGAGTTATTAGAGATATGCCAGATAACACTTGGGGAAATCTTAAAGATGATATTGTTACCCTACCAGAAGCACTTCAAAAATTAAATTATTCAACAGCCCTTATTGGTAAATGGCATTTAGGTTATAAAAATCCAGATTTACCTAACAACAGAGGATTTAATTACTTTAAAGGCTTTGTGGGCGATATGATGGATGATTATTATACCCACAGAAGAGCGGGTGTAAATTGGATGCGTGAGAATACAAAAGAAATAAGCCCTAAAGGACACGCAACAGATTTGTTTACAAATTGGACATTAGACTTTTTGGATAAGCAAAAGGGGCAGGAAAATCCATTTTTTTTGTTTTTAACTTACAATGCCCCTCACGATCCTGTTCAACCACCCAAGCAATGGCTTAATAAAATTCAGCAAAGAGAAAAGAATACACCTCTTAAAAGGCAAAAAATGATTGCTTTTGTAGAGCATTTAGACCATAATGTGGGTCGTATTTTAAAGCATTTAAAAAAATTAGAGTTAAACAAGAACACCATTATTGTTTTTACTTCAGATAATGGTGGAGCATTACAATACGGAGCGAGTAATAAGCCTTTTTCTGGAGGAAAAGGTGATATGCTAGAAGGCGGAATTAGAATCCCGTGTATTGTTAAGCTTCCGTATCGAACAGAAAGCCAAAGTAATGACAATCCGTTACTACTCATGGATTTTTATCCAACTCTTATCAAATTGGCAGAAGGAACTTTAAATGATGGACTTCCATCAAAACTTATTTCACCCATTTTTAAAACTACAGACCAAGATAAAAGGCACATGGTTTGGGTACGAAGAGAAGGACATAAGTTTGGAGGACAAATATATTATGCCATTTCAGATGGAAGATATAAATTACTACAACGCAATCCCTTTTCAAATTATGAATTATTCGATTTGATTAATGATCCAAATGAAACATCTCCCATCAATTTACCTAAGGTAGAAATGGCATTAAAGAAAGCCTTAACAAAACACATACAAGCTTCTGGTAAGGTTCAATGGCAGTAAATATCTATTGGTTTTAGTGAGAATTTAATCATTTGATTGGTATTTAAACCTTTCTGAATTATTTGAAAACTTCTTTTTTTGATTTTTTACAGACTTTTATAATCTGAATTAATCTTTTAAAACGATTCACATGAGACAGAAAATTACTTTTTTATTATTAGCTGTATTTACAACGGTATTGTCAGCGCAAACAGTCAACATTCTGGGAGATCCTTATGGTGGAAATCCTTATGCCAATATTTCTGCGGCAATAACAGCAGCTACAGATGGAGATGTTATATTAATTACTGGAGTTCATACAGAATCAATCTCTTTTGGGAAGAGTATTACACTTAGAGGTACAGATCCGACAACCGATATTATTCAAGCAGCAGCAACTGCATCAACAGACGGAACTGGGAGTAGAGTAATTTATTTAGGAACTGGGAGTTATTCAATCACTATTGAAAACCTTGGGATTCGTCATGGAAATGTAACTGGACCTGGAGGGGGGATTTTTGCTGATAAAACAAAAACATCGGTGACGTTAAACAATTTAGTAATTGAAAACAACTATGCCACAACTACAGGAGGAGGAGTTAATCTAGCAGGTGTGATAACAGGTACTATTAATAATTGTACAATTCAAAATAATACCGCAGGATCTAGTGGTGGAGGTTTGACTATTGTTCCTAATAATAATACAGCGGCCAACAGTAACTATTTAGTGGATAATAGTTTGTTTACTGGAAATTCTGCCCTAAACGGTGGTGCTATAAATGTAAATGGAAATAAAGATTTTGGAGACGATTATAAAATTGATGCTACTATTCAGAATAGTACAATTTTTAACAATTCTGCAACTAGTGGTACTAGCGGATCAGGTGGCGGAGCTATTTGGGCTAAAGCTGCAATTTGGACAGATGATGGATCATCTACCAATACAACATTAACATTAATCCATGTTACAATGGATATTAATTCACATACATCGGCCGCTAAAAATGGTTTAAGTTTTACTGGTGATGTTGATGTAGATTTTGAAGCTTATAATTCTATTCTTATTAATGGAACAGGTACCGCACAAAGAGCAATAAACTTTGTCAATGTTAATACGGTTGAAGTGATTAATTGCATTCTTGGTGGATTAAATTCAGCTCCAACAGGATTCCTTGATACGCCTGCCAAAAATAATGTAAGGGGAAAAAAGACAGGATTTGCGGGTCTTGCTTCAAGTTTATCTGATGAAGGTGGAAAGACCTCTGTACTAACCATTGGAACTAACAATAATACAGACGATTATTGTACTGCGGCAACTGGAATAACATTACCAACTACAGATCAAAGAGGCTTTTTAAGAAATGCTTCTCCCTCAGCAGGTGCATTTGAATATTACAACATTTGGAACGGAACGGATTCTGATTGGACCAATGCTACCAACTGGGCTGACGGAGTGCCAATAGCAGGGGACTTGGCTCAAATAAAAAGTGCGTCTAATATGCCAACAGCATCGATAGCTATAGATGTCACAAATATGATTATGGATTCTGGCACATCCTTTATAACTAGTTCTACTTTTGCTGGTAATATAAGCTATACACGTAATTTACCAACAGACAACTGGTATTTGGTTTCCAGTCCTGTAATTGGTCAGGATATGGATGCTTTCGTATTAGCAGAAAATCTGGAAACAGGTTTAGGGAACAATATTGGCTTAGCACCTTTTGTTAATGATGGTACCGATTGGAGTTTTTACCAAAGTGGTACAACAGGTAGTGGAGCTTTTGTAGATGGAAAGGGGTATTCTGTATTACTGGCTGCTCCTGGAAATATTACATTTTCAGGAACTATGCCAACCAGCGATTATTCAGCATTAACTCTTACAGATAATAGTGGTGGTAGTGGTAGTGCCTTTAACTTAATGGGTAATCCATATCCATCTTTTATAGCAATGAATAATGATGCAAACGCCACAAACAATATTTTAAATATCAATTCTTCATTATTGACAGAACAAACCATCTGGTTATGGAATCAGGCTACAGGTTCTTATGACATTTTAAATCAATCTACAGGTGCATTTCATATTGCTCCAGGCCAAGGGTTCTTCGTAAAAGCTAATAGTGGATCATCAACGTTTGCAATTACAGAAGCGATGCAATCACATCAAGGTTCAGATTCATTTCAAAGGAATTTAACTTCAACAAGACCAGAAATTAATTTGGTTTTAACAAATGGAAGTTTAACCAGAGATACAGATATTTTCTACATAAATGGTACAACTACTGGTTTTGACAATGGCTATGACAGTTCTGTTTTTGGTGGAGTAGCTAGCAGCTTTAATGTTTATACACATGCAGTTGCCAACGGAGAAGGCAGGGATTTAGGGATTCAGTCGCTTCCCGACAGTAATTTTGAAAACATGATTGTTCCTGTGGGAGTAGATGCTAGTGCAGGTTCTAACTTAGCATTTACAGTCGAGGCAAACAATTTACCAGCTGGTATTGATGTGTATATAGAAGACACACTAGAAGAAACATTTACCAAATTAAATGAAGAAAACGGATCGTACGCTGTCTTATTAGATAATGATTTAAATGGTATTGGACGTTTCTATTTGCATACTACATCACAGGCCTTGGGTGTAGTTGGTTTAGAATTAAACAAAGTAAGTGTCTATACCTCTAGTAAGGATAACCTGAGAATTGCTGGGGTACAAAATGGAACAGCTACTGTTCGGTTGTATAATATACTTGGGAAAGAGATGTTAAAAAGCTCTTTTGTAGGAAGCGGTGTCAACGACATCAAAGTAAATGCTATCCCTGTAGGCATTTATATTGTAAAACTTACTACAGAAAACGGAACACTAAACAGAAAAATAATCATTCAATAACAGAAATCTTTAAACACATGAAACAGCAAAAAAACACACAAAAAGAAGAGATTTCAAGAAAAGAGGCTCTTAAAAAAATTGGAAATTATGGTAAGTACGCAGCCTTAACTGCCATTGGAACCTATACAATTCTCAGCCCTAAAAAAGCACAAGCTAGCAGCCCTGCAGATCCTGGTTCGGGTTTCCGTGTTAATTCTGGAACACTAGAAATATTTAGACCAACAAAATGAAGATATATATGAAGGAATTGGAGATATGTATGACTAATAAGTAACTAATAATAGAAATCTAAACAATAAAAAATGAGAAAATTAATAATTACAATTTTATTTATGAGTGTAAGTGTTGTGACTTTGGCTCAAAACAAACCAGCTAAAAAGGCTCAAAAAATAACAGATGAAATGACAGAAGTCTTGGATCTTAACAAAAAAGAGTCCAAAGCAGTTTATCAGGTTCAGTTAAAACGATTAAATGAAGGTAAATCTATTAAGAGTCAATATTCAGACCAGCCAGAGGTTAGAAAAGAAAAATTAAGATTGTTAGGTAATAGAGTCTACAATGATTTAAAAGCAGTTATTGGAATCGAACGCCTGAAACAATGGAAAAATTACAGAAAAAATAAATAATTAATCAATTATAATAAATATTATGAAACATAAAATTACCTTATTATTATTAACAATGTTTACATCTGTTTTATTTTCGCAAACAGTTTCGATTTCAGGAACTTCCTACAATTCAATAACAGAGGCGATAACAGCTGCTTCAAGCGGTGATGTTATTGATATTAGTGGGGTTCATACTGAGACCATAAATATTAGTAAAAGCATCACATTGAGAGGAACAGATCCATCAACTGACATTATTCAGGCTGCTGCTAGTGCTTTGACTGATGGAACAGGATCGAATGTAATTAACATAGTCAGAGCAGAAGATACGGATGTTTTGACAGTATCAGTTGAAAGCCTTGGAATTCGCCATGGGAATGCTTCAACTACGCAGAATGGTGGTGGAATTAATGTTGACAAAGTAACAGGTTTGTTGATTTTAAATAATTTAATTATCGAAAATAATTTTACAGCAAAAAATGGAGGAGGTTTAAATATCGCAGGTTCCAATGTAAATGTAATTAATTGTACCATTAGAAACAATTCATCTTCTCTTGATGGAGGAGGTATTATTGCAATACCAAATAATGGTGCAGGTATAAATAATATAGTTAATATTGAACAATCTTTGTTGGACAGTAATACTGGTAGAAATGGTGGAGGAATTTATATTAATGGTAATAATCAATTCGGTGATCAATTTACCATTGATTTTAACATTGAGAATAGTACAATATCCAATAATAACGCTTCTAGTGTAGGTGGAGGAGCTGGTGGAGGAGCCATATGGTCAAAAGTGGCTCAGTTAGTTGGTGGCGCCTCTGGACTTGGTAATGTAAACCTGAAACTTGTACATACTACATTGTATAATAATTTACATGCTAGTGCAGCGAAAAATGGGTTGCGATTTACAGGTCCATCTGGTGTGACTACCAACTTCAGTTTGTATAATTCAATTGTGGTGACTGCAGATGAAGTTTCACAAAAGGCTGTAAATTTTGCTGGTTCTAATACTACTAATATTTTTAATAGTATTTTGGGAGGTCTTGAAGGTGCAGGGCCATTTTTAAACATCATTGATGATTCAAACAACAATAATCAAAAAGGGAAAACAGCAACTTTTGCTGGATTATCAGGAGCCTTATCTGATGAAGGTGGCAAAACTCAGGTTATTACAATAGCAGAGTCTAGTACAGCTGATGATTATTGTACTGCTGCTACAGGAATTACACTTCCAACTATAGACCAAAGAGGATATTTAAGAGAGGGTTCATTAGATGCTGGTGCATACGAGTTTGGCGGTACACTTTCAACAGAAACTCCAATTGTTTTATCAAATGTGAAGGTCTATCCTAATCCTGCAAGTGAATTTGTTTATATTGAAGGTATTAATCAAATTGATAGCATCAAAGTGTATTCTGTATTAGGAGTTTTAGAAAAAACAATTAGTGGTAAAAATTTCTTAGACATCTCAGAATTATCAAGTGGTATTTATTTACTGGTTATAAAAAATAACACCTCTGCAATTACCAAGCGTCTAGTTATAAACTAAGACATTATATTTTTTTGAGTTTAAAACATACATCACAAATTGTGATGTGTGTTTTTTTTACTTTTGTACTACAAATTTAGACTGAAATGATTTTTATTATAAGTAGATTGAATCACATAATATTTTTTATATCCATCATACTTTTTAATCAATCGTGTAAAAATCAGACACAAATAAAAACAAAGGATCATATTTCACAAATCCCCGGTATGGTTTGGATTCCTGGCGGTATTTATGATATGGGAGCTTCCGATGGTGATCGAATGGCACTACCCCACGAAAAGCCCAAACACACAGTTAAGGTGGATGGGTTTTATATGGACGAGACCGAAGTCACCAATGCACAGTTTTCCAAATTCATTGAAGCAACAAATTATATAACAATCGCAGAGCGACCAGTGGATTGGGATTTAATCAAACAACAATTGCCTCCAAGCACCCCAAAGCCTCAAGATTCACTTTTATTACCAGGATCTCTTTTGTTTAAGAAAACAAAAGAATCGGTGCCTAATCTCTATGACTTTTCGCAGTGGTGGCGTTGGACTAATGGGGCCAATTGGAAACAACCAGAGGGGAAGGGGAGCAGTATAGATGGAAAAGATAATCACCCTGTTGTTCATGTGTCCTATGAAGACGCTATGGCTTATTGTAATTGGGCTGGTAGGCGATTACCCACTGAAGCAGAGTGGGAGTTTGCGGCTCGTGGTGGTAAGCAAGATAAGATTTATTTTTGGGGCGATTTAACGGATAAATTATCATCCTATGTTAACAGTTGGGAAGGGGAGTTCCCTGTGGATAATACCCAAGCCGATGGCTTTGAAAAAAGCGCACCTGTAAAAACCTATCTTCCAAACGGTTATGGGCTTTATGAAATTTCTGGCAACGTATGGGAATGGACTAGTGATTGGTATAGCAGTCAGTACTATAAATACTGTAAAGAAAATTCAATAACTAATAATCCAAAAGGACCTAAGGAGGCCTTTAATCCCAATAATCCGTATGTAGATGAGCGTGTGATTAGAGGTGGTTCTTTTTTATGCAATGCCTCCTATTGTGCCAGTTACAGAGTATCTTCAAGAATGGCAACCGATCCAAATACGTCTTTAGAACATTTGGGTTTTAGAACAGTGATAGACTTAAAAAAGGAATAGTCATAAATTTGTTTAATAACTTCAATAAGGTTCGAACTTTCAAATGTTTGGGTCACAATTTATCTCCAAGAATAATAATTTATTTTTGGGGA